>Ga0209048_10000144_pt1 | contig 73711 bp, 77 predicted proteins | sample FrelakmetCRP12CR_FD_187146 | JGI IMG/M metagenome (GOLD analysis project Ga0209048, IMG submission 187146) | Freshwater lake sediment microbial communities from the University of Notre Dame, USA, for methane emissions studies - CRP12 CR (SPAdes)... | ecosystem: Environmental > Aquatic >...
CGGGAACGATTGCGACGCAGGTTCGGGCTCACCGTCGTCTTCCTCAGTCAACCTTGAAGAGAGGAGGCAGGCCGCGTCGCGCTCGGTCTGCATTGGCGTACGCCGCGGCATCGCGCTCCGTCTGTTTGTACGCTTCGTAGTCCGATTGCGTCCATTCGTACGAGTTGGCGCGTGACTGCGCGGGCGCGGACGCCGCTGTTGGCGCGGGTTGAGTCGCCGCGGGCGATTCCGCGGCTTTTGCGACCGCGCTGGAGACGGTCGCAACGCTGGCAGCCAGCGGCATTTCCAGATTCTGTCGCGCCGCACCGCCGCGAGTCAACGTCACGGTGCGCCCGTCGGCACTCGCGATGGTCCATCCTCCAATCTGCTCACCGAAGCGGACGCGCTGCACTTTGCCGGCGAATTGCACAATCGCACCGCCTCGATCACCGGCGCCGTACAGGCCGAGCAAACGCATGTCCTTGGTCGAAGAGATTTCGGCATTCGCCTCATCGGGCGAAGGTGATGGCGGCGCCGGTCGGCGTTTGGCAGAAAACAGCGGCCGGCTGACCGTCTCACGAAAGCGCGAAACATCCGCCGCTTGCCCGGCGCCCGCCAGCGCGACCGCGTCAATGACCGGCGGTATCGGCGCAGGTTCCGTCCACCGGTACCGCTCCGGCGCATGCCAGAGATAAGCCAGACCCGCCAGGAACACAAGATTTGCGCCGCCGACCACGGCAAAGGGGCTGACTTTCATGACTGGAACCGTAGAACGGCGACGGTAAGCCGGCACGACACGACGGGTGAGCCGTCTTCGGCGTTACGCCCCGCAGGCTGTATCACGAGACCATCGATCGAGATCACCGGCGATTCGGACTGCAAGGCGGCGAGCGCAAGCTGCAATCGGGGCAAGGAACCTTCCGCCTGCAACGCGACGCCGACCCGATCAAGTCCCTTCTCGGCACGAGCAGACAGCACCTGGCTACTGCTCACGCTCATCCCCGCCGCTTCCAAGCCGCGCCGCGCGAGCTGCTGCAGGGCGTTGCCCACCTGCGCAACGTCGCGGTCCGGCCCGTAGCCCAGCCGTGCCACGGCGGCACGTGCATCCTGAAGACTTTGCTCCAACCGGGGCGCAGCGTCGCGGAGTCCCAGCAGCCTTGCGTGTCGGGGCTCGATCTGGGCCAGCGTTTCGCTGGCCCAGATGTGCTTGCGGACGACAAACTGCCCAGCCACGAGCAGCAGCAATGACACACCCGCGCAGGCTATCGCCACCGTGAGCTGCGCTCGTCGTTGCAGGAAGTTCATGGGGATCTTGAACCGGGGGCGAGATTGAACTCGATGGTGAACGTCTCCTTGCCTCCCGACTGGGCCCGCGCGATGCCCGAGGGTGCCCGCACGTCTCGGAACGCCGCGTGGCCGCTCAACGACTGCAAGAGCTGTGCGGCATTGTCGGCTTGCCCGACAAGACGTACGGCGCCGCCATTGACCTCGAATCGAGTCAGTGTCGCATCGTCCGGCAGCAGCCGCGTGACTTCGTCAAGCAGTGCCACAACGTCGTGGCGCTCCTTCACGGCGGCCGAGAGAATGCGTATCTGGTCGTCGAGCTTTGACAGTTCATCGCGCATCTGCGCTTGCGGTTTGACGGCACGCGCCATCTCTTCATTCTTCTGTTTTGCCTGTAGTGCCTGTTGCCGCAACTGCAGAGTCGGCGTGACCGCCAATGTGATGGCAAGAATTGCCGCCACGGCAGCCAGGGCAATCAACGCGCGCCGCATGCGGCGTTCGAGCGCATATCGTGCCGCTTCACCATAGCCCGTGATGACGATCGGCAGCGCACCATCGGCCCACACCTCGGGGATCGAGCCTGCCGTCTGCGCACTGCGCGTGGCAAGGTGCCGCTCGATGAGCGGCCGCGAGGTGAGCGCGAGATCGACGCGAAGCCGACCGCGATCGCTCCGGTCAATCACATAGCCCCAGGCCAGATCATCGACGGCAAACGGGCTCGCCGCTCGGGCATCCAACACGGCGGCTTGATGAATCTCGCTATCCGACAACGGCGGAAGATGCAGCGAACGGCGCAGTACGCAATCATCGGGAAGCGCAACCGCGACAAAGCGCACGCCGCCGGCGTCGGCAGCGAGACGCGACGAAGCGCCTTCGCGCACCGATTCAGTTCCATCCGCATGAACGACCCGCACCCGCTCTTCGGGTCTTAGCCAGCGCAAGATCGGCCAGCGCAAAGCCTCGGCCCACCCCTCACGCAGGTAGGCACGCGCTGCCGCGAGATCGAGCCCGAAAAAGCGCAGCCTGATGTGACTGGTTGAAGCGCTCATTTAACTAGGTGGCCTCATCTGCAGCGACGACGAAACGCTCAGTCCACAAGGTGGTCCACGGCATCGATTCCTGCGGCGCGGACACGTCGATCACGTTTCTGGTCACGAGGAACGCTTCGTTGGACAGCCTCAAGGACGCTTCCACAACATAGCGAAAGGTCGATGACTGGCCGACGTACGAAGCGGGAAAACGCGTGGAATCCGCCAATGCGCCCAGCGTCTCACGGGCATCGGCATACTCGACCGCGACCTGCTCGTCGCCTTGGGCAAGCACTCGCAAGACCGGCAACGGCGCAGCTGATGGACTCACGCGTCCGCTGCCTCTTTGGTGGACAGTCACGAGCGGACGCACTTTAACATAAAGGTCAAAGTCGATACCGAGAACCTGCAGCAGGTCTTCCGGCGCTTCAAACGGTCCGCCGCGCGTGCGAAACGGCGAACGCGCGGCGACGTACGCCGCGTTCTTCGCTCCAGACTGGCGCGGTGCATCCCCCGGCTCGCGCCAGTCAAGAATACGTTGTGCAAGCACGCTCGCTCGCGCGGCGTCGACACCACCGGCCACCACCATGAGCGCCGTCAACAACGGTTCCTCGGCGGCGTTCAAGTCGATCAACCCCGTGACCGGGACCACCTGAACCCGGACGGGATGGCCTTCGAGAGTGACTTCAAAGCGGCGCAGCGAGGTGTCCGCTCCCTTGCGGACCGCAAGTTCACGCGCGGCGAGGATCGCGCCTGCCTCCGTCAGCGCGCCGGCGACGGCGAATTCCTTCTGCATCGACACCGCACGGACTTCACCGCGGACCGCATACGAAAGGCCGAGTGCGACCACGGTCAGCGCCGCAACCATCCATAGGACTGCGACGAGCGCGAGACCTGACTGGCCGATCTTGGCGCACCGCTTTGAGGTTGTTCCGGAATCGCGCGCGGACATTTCAGAACGGGCCAAACACCGGCGCCGCTCCGGCACCAACCTGGCGGGTTACGGTGTTGGGCCCGATGGCCGGGATCACGGTGACAACCATCTCCGGCCAATCTGCCGCGGGGGTTCCGACTTTCAGGCTGATCCTCTGCGGAAGCCGATCGCGATGCGGCCAAGTCGAAAGCCATCCCTCCTTGAACTGGTAGTTCTCCTGATACCGGAAGCTGACCGTGCTGACGTTTCGGAGCATGACGCGGGACTGCGCCCCCACCCCTTCGAACGGCGCAGCAGGATTGGTCATTGGAGCGAACTCGAGGATCAGTGCCGCGCCGTCGCCGTCGGCGGCAGGCCGCGCGAACAAACGAAACCAGTAGATTCCACCTGCGCCGTGGCGTGCGGGCATTACGCCAAGCCAACGCATCTCAGCACTGGAACCTTCAAATGCGATCGATTTCAGCGCGTCGGGCGACACGCTTTGCGCCCGGGGCGAAACGGTGCTGAGGATGCCGCGCAGAAACTGGTCGCTGATGCGAAGTTCTTCGTCGCGGCGAATGTATTCGTCCGTACGCGATTCCAGTTGCGCGAACGAGCGCATCGCGGTCACCAGCCCAATCGTGACCAACGACAGCAGCGCCATCGCGACCACCAATTCGATCAACGTGAAGCCCCGGGCGCGCCGCGACATGGTCATCGCTAGCGAGCCGACGGAACGTCGACCTGCTGGGGCCGAATGCTGACCAAAGAAAAGCTGCGCTCGCGCTGGCCGTCGACCCAGGTGATGTCGACCTGTATGCGGTGCAGGCGAACACCTTCGTTCGTTCCGGCATCAAGCGGCGAAGTCGAAATGGACCAGTAATAGCGGTCCCAGACGCCGGAGTCTTTCCATCCTCCTGCAGGTACGGTTGCATTCGCCTGAAGTACCGATTCGGCGAAAGCGATCGCACGCGTGTATTGCGATGCATCGCCAACCGCGCGAACCCCTCCTCCGACGGCCCGGTACAGTCCGCCCAGCGCGAACGCCATGATCGCCAGTGCGACAACGAGCTCGAGCAACGAGAATCCCGATGCGCGGCGGCGGGCAGCGTGGGTCATGGCGACAAGGCCAGAAGTGAAACGCGACCGTCGAGCCAGTCGGTGTGCAATCGCACGCCCGTGCCGGAGGCGCGCACGATGTCGATGCTGCCGCCGGTCGCATTGCCGCCGGGGAAGAATCGAATCCGCGCGACCCGATCCGTGAACTCGGTGTCGGCCACGGTGACGCGCACGTCGAGACCCGCGGGCAGCGCGCGCGCCGGGCGGCCTTCAACGCCATAGCGTCGCTCGCCGAGATCGACGGCAAAGGCGACGCCGCGGCCGGTTGACGTCGCGGCGAGCCGTGCTGCCGACAAGTCGGCGGCGATGGTCCTGACCGTGTCGCGATACTCGGACGATTCTCGCAGACGCTGATATGACATGGGCGCGAGTACAAGCAACAAACCCACGATAGCCAGCACAACCAGCAGCTCGATGAGCGTGAAGCCAGACGCGAGGCGCATTCGTCGATCATTCATCGGGCGCAACGCGGTACAGGAAAGCAACACGCTAGCGCGTATTGCGGATATCCGCGTTCTCACCCTCTCCTCCCGGCACGCCATCGGCGCCAAGCGACAGAATTTCGGGCTCGCCCTTCGCTCCAGGATACGTGTACTTGTAGGGCCGTCCCCACGGATCCAGCGGCACGGAATCCGACTTCAGGTACGGCCCGTTCCATCCCCCTGCGTTGTCGGGCTTTCGCATCAGCGCGTCCAGTCCCTCTTCGTTGGTCGGAAAGCGGCCGACGTCGAGCTTGAACAGTTCGAGGCTCTTCTCAAGGTCTGCGATCTGAACGCTCGCGGTCTTGCTTTTCGCGCCGCCCAGTTGCGCGAGAAAACGCGGTCCGACCAACCCGATCAACAGGCCCAGGATGGCCAGGACCACCAGCAGCTCGATGAGCGTGAAACCACCCGCCCGGCGCGCACGTCGTTGTTCTGCGTTCATTAAGGTCTCTTTCGTCATAGTGCGAGCTCGTTGATCGTCAGAATTCCCATCAGCAGCGACACGATCACCACCGCAACGACCGCACCCAGCCCAAGGATCAACGCGGGTTCAAGCAGCGTGAGGCCACGCTTGATACCGGTTTCGACTTTGCGATCGAGGATCGTCGCCAGTTCGAGCACCATGCGGTCGAGGCTGCCCGTCTCTTCGCCGACACGCACCAGGTTGATCGCAAGCGGCTCAAAGCTGCCGGTCTTTTGCAACGCTTCGGCGAGCCGGCCGCCCGATTTCACCTTGGGTGAGATGCCTTTGATGGAGTCCCGCAAGTGCTGGTCTTCGACCGTTTCGCCGGCGATGCCCAGGGCGGTGAGAATCGGAACGCCGTTGCCCAGCAAGGTGCCGAACGTCCGCGCAAATCGCGCCAGGTTGTACTCGTGCCGAATGCGGCCCAGCAGCGGCATCCGCGCCAGGCGCGCCTGCCACCAGCGTTGCCCGCTGACTGAGCGCAGCCAGCGCGCCAGCACGTAGCCCGCGGTCACCAAGGCAACCAGCAGATAGACGCCGTAGTTGATCACGAAGTGCCCGGTCGCCAGCACCATCTGCGTGGACAACGGCAGCGCCTGCTTGGCATCGCGAAACAGGTTCTCGAATTGCGGCACGATGAAAACCAGGATTCCGATCACGGAAAGCACGGCCACCGTCAGCAGAATAGCTGGATAGAGCAGCGCCGAAGTCACGCTTTCGCGCAGGGCCCGCATGCGCTCGAGATGTTCCACCAGACGCGCGAGCACCGCGCCGAGCTGGCCGCTGGCCTCACCTGACCGAACCATGTTGACGTAAAAGGCGCCGAATAGTTCACCGTGCGCAGCCAGCGCGCGGCTGAACGGCGCGCCGCTCTTGACGGAATCGAGGATCTGCGCCAGCAACGCGGCCACCGGGGGTCGATGATCCATGCTCAGCAGCACGCGCAGCGCGCCGTCCAGCGGCAGTCCGGCGCGCAGCATCACGGCCAGTTCGGCCGAGAAGGCAAGCACATCCGCGCGCTGCACCCGGTCGCCGCCAAGACGCCACCCCGACCTTCCCTGCGTCGCGTTCGCGGCTGGCGCTGGCGCTGCAATCGCGCGATCGAAAATGCCAATCGGGGTCAGGCCCTGGTCGACCAGTCGACGCATCGCTTCGTCGCGACTGCGCGCCTCGATCTGCCCTTCGATGATCCGACCACCCGCATCGGCCGCCTTGTACGCGAAATCAGACATCGTTCTGGTCCTGCGTCACGCGCAGAATCTCTTCGAGACTGGTGACACCGCGGGCGACTTTGCGCAGACCGTCTTCGTACAGCGTCACGAAGCCGGCCTTGCGGCCGACGTCCTGCAGCTGCGCCGCATCGGCGCCGCGCATGATGGCTTCCCGCACGGCCTCATCGACGGCGAGCAATTCGTGGATCGCCGTGCGTCCCTGATAACCCGTGCCGCGGCAGTGGCTGCAGCCCGGCGCCGTGTACACGTGCTGTCCGGGCGAAAGAAGGCGCGCCAGCTCCGTGCTGGCCGTCGTCTCCGCAGGCAGGGTGGTGGGTTGCTTGCAGTGTTCACACAGCTGCCGCACCAGTCGCTGCGACAGTACGCCATTGAGCGTCGAGGTGATCAGGTATCGCTCCACGCCCATGTCCTGCATCCGAATGACGGCGCTCGCCGCTGTGTTGGTGTGCAGCGTCGACAACACCAGGTGGCCAGTCAGCGACGACTGCACCGCGATCTGCGCGGTTTCGCCGTCGCGCATCTCGCCGATCATGATGATGTCGGGGTCCTGGCGCAGGATCGAACGCAGCGCATTGGCAAAGGTCAGGCCGATCTGCGGGTGCACGTGAATCTGGTTGATGCCGTCGAGCTGATATTCGACCGGGTCCTCGACCGTCAGGATCTTCAGCGCGCCGGCGTCGAGCTTCGATAGCGCCGCGTACAGCGTGGTCGTCTTGCCCGAACCTGTCGGCCCCGTGACCAGCAGGATGCCGTGCGGCCGTGCCAGCAGCGCCTCGAAGCGAGTCAGCGTGTCCGGACTGAAACCCAGATCCGCGAGGCTGAAGCGCACACTGGCGCGGTCGAGCACGCGCAGCACTACGCTTTCGCCGTGCACCGTCGGCACACACGACACGCGCAGGTCCAGTTCGCGTCCCTTGACGCGCGTCTTGATGCGGCCGTCCTGGGGCAAACGTCGCTCGGCGATGTTCAGCTGCGCGAGCAGCTTCAGCCGCGATACCACTGCCGCTGCCAGCCGCGCCTCGATGACTTCGGCCGTGTGGATCACCCCGTCGACGCGATAGCGCACGTGCAAGCCGTCGTCGAACGGCTCGAGGTGAATGTCGGAGGCGCGCAGATCGGTGACGCGGCCGATCAGCACGTTGACCAGCCGAATGACGGGCGCTTCGCTCGCCAGATCGCGCAGATGCTCGACGAAGTCGCTCGCCTCGGCCGCATCGGACTCAGCTTTCGCGCCGGCGTCGTCCGAACCGGACGCGTCCAGCGCCTTGGCGAGCGCGGCTTCAATCTCGGATTCGAGGCCGATGCACGGCGCTACCCGCATGCCCGTGGCCAGCCGCAGCGCGCGCAGGACAAAGTCGTCCTGTGGCGTGGCCATCACCACCTGCAACACGTCATCGCGCAAATCCAGCGGCAGTACGCGGTGCGTGCGGAAAAACTCATGGGCGACCTGCTCGACCAGGACCGGTGCCGGCGGGAAGGCGTCCGCGAGCACGAGGGGCAGCTTCAACTGGTGCGCCAGCGCGCGCGCCACATCGAGTTCAGACACAAGTCCCAGCCGAACCAAGACGCGGCCGAGCAGGCCACCCGTCTCCTGCTGCGCCGTCAGCGCGCGCTCGAGATCACGCGCCGAGATCTTTCCCTCGGCAACCAGCACCTGACCGAGCGGAACCTGTTCCGTTGCGGTCGGTGTCGTCGTCGGCTCAATCAATGTCACGTTCGGCTCCGCCGCACCAGTCGGCACGACCGGCGATTTTCTCATGAAACACTCGCTCGACCGGTCCGCGGCCTGCCCCTGCGATCCTCGAACGCAACAGCGGATCGACCCGTGGCCAGGCGACGCGTTGTGCAACACTTGAATCTGCTGTAACCCGTCGACCGGAAGGAACATGAAAGAGACCAGCAAGGCGGTGATGCGCCGCGTTCACGACCACCGCTTCGCCACGCGCTACTTCGTCGGCAACGGCATCGACATCGGCGCCGGCACGGACCCTATCTCGCTGTATCGCGAGTTCTTTCCCGGCATGCGCGACGTGCGCGTCTGGGACTTGCCCGACGGCGACGCGCAGTTTCTGGCGGGGGTGGCCGATGAATGCCTGGACTTCGCGCACTCGTCGCACTGCCTCGAACATATGGTCGATCCCGCCGAAGCGATGAGAAACTGGTTTCGGGTTGTGAGGCCCGGTGGACATCTGGTCGTCCTCGTGCCTGATGAAGACCTGTATGAGCAGGGACAGTTCCCGTCGACCTACAACGGCGACCACAAATGGACCTTCGCTTTGTGGAAGGCATCGTCCTGGTCGACGCGGTCGGTTAACCTGTTCGATCTACTGAAAACGCTGGGCGAGGCCGCGCAGCCGCTCAAGGTCGAATTGCTCGACGCGACGCATCGATTCGGCCTGCCTCGCTTCGATCAAACGCTGACGCCGGTGGGCGAATCAGCGATTGAGTTCGTCGTGCGCAAACGCCTTCCGGCAGAATTGGCACGCAAGGGCCGGCTGCCGGACCTCGACAAGGCGGTGACGCCGCAGGGGTATGAGTTGCTGACCGGGTTCAGGGCGCAGTGAGCCGGTCAGCCAACCCGCCCAAAGTCGTCCGCAAAGCGAACAATGTCATCTTCGCCCACGTAGTCGCCGCACTGCACTTCAATGATCACCAAAGGCGTTTCACCTGGATTTTCCAGGCGATGTCGCGTACGCACCGGAACGTAAGTCGATTCCCCGGTTGGCACGTCGAACAGATGGTCCCCCACGGTGACCCGCGCCGTCCCTTCGATCACCACCCAGTGCTCGCTGCGACGGTGATGCATCTGCAGCGACAGCCGGCGCCCCGGCTTGACATCGATGCGCTTGAGCTTGAACGAGTCGGTGCTTCCAAGCACCGTGAAGCTGCCCCACGGACGCTCGACCGTCAGGTGCTCGGTGGCGACCGGATCGCCGTCCATCTTGAGTCGGCTGACGATGTCCTTGACCTGCTGGCTTGCATCCTTGTGTGCGACCAGCACGGCGTCGGGCGTTTCAACCACCACCAGATCCTTGAGTCCGACAGCGGCGACCAGCCTGCCCCCCGAGCGCACGTAGGTGTTCTGCGAATCGACGAGCATGGCCCTGCCCTCGCCATGATTGCCTTGCGCATCGGCCGGCAATGCATCCGCCAGCGACTTCCACGAACCGATGTCGCTCCATGCAAAGCGGCACGGAATCATGACGACATTCGTGGCGCGCTCCATCACCGCGTAGTCGATCGAGATGTCCGGCAGCGCGCTGAAGGCAGAAGCGAGAAACTCGACCATCCCTGTGCTCGATACACCGCTGGCCATTGCATCTTCCGCTCCTTTCAACACATCGGGCGCGTGTTTCTTCAGCGCGGCTCGCAGCGCGGATATTTTGAAGCAGAACATGCCGCTGTTCCATGTGTAGAAGCCGTCGGCCAGCATGCGTTCCGCCTCTCTGAGCGGCGGCTTCTCGACAAACCGCTCGACGACGAACGCCTTCGCGCCCAGCGCGGCGCCCTGCTTGACGTAGCCGAAGCCGGTCTCCGTCCGCGTTGGCGCCACGCCGAACACGACGAGCTTCCCGAGTTCGGCCTGCTCGCGCGCGGCGCCAACAGCCGCAGCAAACTCCGGCTGCGGCTCGACCAGGTGGTCGGACGGAACCACCAGCCGCGTCGCCTCCGGTCCGCACTTGCGTTCGACCCACAAGGCGGCGATCGCGACGGCCGGCGCTGTGTTGCGCCCGAACGGCTCGAGCAGCAGCTGAAGCTCGGCGCCGATACCGCACAATTCTTCCGCGGTCCGCAGACCGTACTCGACGTTGGTCACCACGACGACATGGGACACGCCGTCGAGCTGGCTCACGCGTTCGTGCGTCAGTCGCAGCAGGCTCTTGTCGCCGCGAATCTTGATGAACGGCTTGGGCATCGGGGCCCGGGCCGCGGGTTTCGTTTGCAGGTCACGCAATCAGGCGTTCATACGCTTCGTGGTCGCCGATCCACACCCAAATGAATCCGTCGTCGGACGCAATCGCCAGGGCGCGGTACTGAAGGCCCACTCTTGCCGACCAGAACTTTCCAACCTTCTTGAAGTGAAGCGAAGGATGCTTCGGATCGGACTTCAACAGTTCGAAATTCTTGCGCGCGAGTTCGCCAATTTCGGAAGGAAGCGCATCAATGGCACGCCAGAATCTTGGCGTCGCCTTGTGTCTCACAGTGGGCGCGTTTCACCGCGCCGTTCGGCTTCGGCGGCTTCGTCGAGAAGGAAGTCGAGCTTTCCGGCCATGGAGTCGACTTCGAGCCGTTTGTCCCACCGAGCATGCATATGATCGATGAACCAATCGCGAAGCGCCGCGAACGACTGCGCGTCGAGTTTCTCGATCTGTGCCTCGATGTTTTCGATCACGCCCACAGGAACCTCCGAGAGGTTGCGATATTACGCTCGCCTTGGGGTCAGAGGTCGAAGCGATGAACAACCCCACGCGCAGTCCGCTCAGCCCGCCCGCCCGAAGTCGTCCGCAAAGCGAACGATGTCATCTTCACCCACATAGTCTCCGCACTGCACCTCGATGATCACCAGCGGCGTGTCGCTCGGGTTTTCCAGGCGATGTCGCGTGCGCACCGGCACGTAGGTCGATTCACCGGTCGGCAGATCGAACAGGTGGTCGCCCACGGTGACCCGCGCCGTCCCTTCGATCACCACCCAGTGCTCGCTGCGACGGTGATGCATCTGCAGTGACAGCCGGCGTCCCGGCTTGACTTCGATGCGCTTGAGCTTGAACGAGTCCGTGCTGCCGAGCACCGTGAAACTGCCCCATGGCCGCTCGACCGTCAGGTGTTCGGTGGCCACCGGGTCGCCGTCCATCTTGAGTCGGCCGACGACCTCCTTGACCTGCTGGCTTGCGTCCTTGTGCGCGACCAGCACGGCATCCGGCGTTTCGACGACAACCAGGTCCTTCAGTCCGATGGCCGCGACCAGCCGGCCGCCCGAGCGCACGTACGTGTTCTGCGAGTCGACGAGCATGGCCCGGCCGTCCGCGTAATTGCCCTGCGCATCGACGGGCAGCGCGTCGGAAAGCGACTTCCACGAGCCGATGTCGCTCCACGCAAAGCGGCACGGAATCATCGCGACATTCGTGGCGCGTTCCATCACTGCGTAGTCGATCGAAATGTCCGGCAGGGCATTAAACGCGGAGGCCAGAAACTCGATGATCCCCGACCGCGACACGCCGCTCGCCACGGCGTCTTCCGCGCCCTTGAGCACCTCGGGTGCGTGCTTTGTCAGCGCGGCGCGGATCGTCGCCACCTTGAAGCAGAACATGCCGCTGTTCCATGTGTAGCAGCCGTCGGCCAGCATGCGTTCCGCCTCTTTCAGCGGCGGCTTCTCGACAAACCTCTCGACGACGAACGCCTTCGCGCCCAGCGCGGCGCCCTGCTTGACGTAGCCGAAGCCCGTCTCCGGCCGCGTGGGCTGAACGCCGAATACGACGAGCTTCCCGAGTTCGGCCTGCTCGCGCGCGGCGGCAACTGCCGCAGCAAACTCCGACTGCGGCTCGACCAGGTGATCGGACGGAACCACCAGCAGCGTCGCCTCCGGCCCGTATTGGCGTTGCACCCACACGGCGGCGATCGCGACGGCCGGGGCCGTATTGCGCCCGAACGGCTCGAGCAGGAGATCAAGCCCGGCGCCGATGCCGGCCAATTCTTCCGCGGTCCGCAGACCGTACTCGACGTTGGTGACCGCGACCACACGGGACACGCCGTCGAGCTGGCTCACGCGTTCATGCGTCAGTCGCAGCAGGCTCTTGTTGTCTCGTATCTTGATGAACGGCTTGGGCATCGAGGCCCGGGACGCGGGCCAAAGGCGGGTGCCGGCACCGCCGCAGAGGATGACAGGAACGAGCATCTTTTGGGAAGGCGAGTTTTGGTTTTCGGGCGGTCCGCGCGGGCGCGGCGCCGACGTCGGCCAAGATGTTCTCACACTGACTTCTACGAAGTGACGACAGCGGCTGAGTGGTTGAGGCGATGCGGTAGCCGGCAAGCGCTACCTATAATCGAGCGCTGGGTGATGGGCCGCCGTCAAACATGAGCACGACCTCGCTGTTCGACCAGGCATTCGCCGAGCACCGGCGGGTGTTCGACGACATTGCCGCGTTGGCGCCGGCGATCGAGGGTTGCGCGGCTCGTGCGGCCGTTTGCGTCGAGCGTGGCGGCAAGATCCTGTTCTGCGGCAACGGCGGCTCCGCCGCCGATGCGCAGCATCTGGCGGCCGAACTGGTGGGTCGGCTGGTGCGCGACCGGCGCGCGCTGCCCGGGCTGGCGCTGTCGACCGATTCTTCGGCGCTCACCTGTATCGCCAACGATTTCGGCTATGACGAGGTGTTCGCGCGCCAGGTGCAAGGGCTGGGACGACCGGGCGATGTCCTGATCGCGATTTCGACCTCGGGCAACTCGCCCAACGTGCTGCGCGCCGTGGAAGAGGCCCGGAAGATGGGCCTCTTTATCGTCGGTTTTCTCGGTCGCGATGGCGGCAAGCTCGGCGCCCTGGTGGACCTGCCGATCATCGTCGCGTCGAACGAGACCGCGCGCATCCAGGAAGCGCACATCTTTCTCGGCCACGTGATGTGCGCGCGCATTGAGCAGCGACTTGGCATCGGCGGTTGGGACGCATGAGCGCGATCTAGATTCGGCCCCATCGAAGCCCCGGAATCATGCCTCGCGTCACCCTGTCCGTCATCAGCCACGAGCAGCATTCTCTCGTCGATGCACTTCTGGCCGACCTGGCGGGCATAGCGGCGCCGGAACTTGCCCGCATCGTTGTGACACAAAACCTGAGCGAGCCGCCGCCGGCGACGAGCGGGCTACGCCTGCCCCCCCTTCAGGTAGTGCGAAATCCGCGCCAACGCGGCTTCGGCGCGAATCACAACTCCGTGTTCGCTCATTGCGACACCGAGTACTTCGCGGTCGTCAATCCAGATATTTCCTTGACGACTAATCCGTTTCCCGCGCTGATCGGTGCTCTGGGCGATCGGGTTGGGGTTTCTGCGCCGCTGGTTCTCGAACCCGACGGTCGCGTGTCGGACACCGCGCGACGTGTCATTACCCCTTGGGAGTTGCTGTCTCGGCGCAGCCCGGCCTACCGGGCGCCCTCTCATCCTGATTGGTTCGCCGGAATGTTTCTGCTGTTCCGAAGCGATGCCTTCGCCGCGGTGGGAGGCTTCGACGAGGGTTACTTCATGTATTGCGAGGACTTCGATATCTGCGCTCGCCTGCGGCTGGATGGCTGGCAACTGAGGTTGGTGCCGGGCACAAGTGTCGTCCATTCAGGCCAGCAGTTGAGCCATCGCTCGTGGCGCTACTTTCGTTGGCACGTGTCCAGTCTGGCGCGAACGTGGACGTCTGCCAGGTTCTGGCGCTATCGGAAACTCATAGCGCGGGAGGCTGCCGGCAGCGCCGCGACTGAAACCATCAGCTGACAGACTGGAGTGCAGCTCTGTGCGAGCACGTACGAAAACGCTCCGCACCGCGCGCAGATGCCGCGCGCCGCGCTTAGCCTGGACGATATCTTCTTGATGCCGCCGTGGTCGGCGATTTTGTGCGAGAGTTGATGTTGGTGGCCACCGGTCGCCCTGAATTCCAACGTGTCAGTGGCTTTGATGTCGAGGATTGGCGTTCCCATGTCAAGCGTTCCTGTCTCGCGTGACGCGCTCGCCCGATGCCGCGTGCTGGTGGTCGGCGACGCCATGCTCGACCGCTACTGGTTTGGCGAGGTTGAACGGATATCGCCCGAGGCGCCGGTGCCGGTCGTGCGCGTGAGCGGCACGGAGGAGCGGCTCGGTGGTGCGGCCAATGTGGCGCGCAATATCGCCGCCGTGGGCGCTCAGGCGGGGCTGTTGACCGTGCTTGGTGATGATGACGCCGGGCACGCGATCGAACGGCTTCTCAGGGACAGCACGATTCGCCCGCATCTGCACACTGACTCGAAACTGGCCACCACGGTCAAGGTGCGTGTGATCGGCCGCCGGCAGCAGGTGGTGCGGATCGATTTCGAGAGCGTGCCGGAAGACGAGACACTCGCCGCGCATCTCGACGAGTTCCAGGCGCTGCTTCCAAACTACGACGCCGTGCTGCTGTCCGATTACGGCAAAGGCGGACTCGCGCACATCGCGCGGATGGTCGAACTGGCACGCGCCGCGGCGCTTCCGGTGCTGGTGGACCCCAAGGGAGACGACTATTCACGCTATGCTGGCGCCACGATCGTCACGCCGAATCGCGCCGAACTGCGCGAAGTAGTCGGGCGCTGGAAGAGCGAGGCGGATCTCGAGGCGCGCGCGCTCAAGCTGCGGCGAGATCTGCATCTGGATGCGCTGCTGCTCACCCGCAGCGAGGAAGGCATGACCCTGTTCACCGACGCCGCCCCATGGTCCGTGCCGGCGCAGGCGCGCGAAGTCTTCGATGTCAGTGGCGCGGGCGACACGGTGATCGGCGTGCTGGCGGTGATGCTGGCATCCGGGGTCAGCCTGCGGCCAGCGGTCGAGATCGCCAACCGGGCGGGTGGCATCGTGGTCGGAAAACTGGGCACGGCGACAGTGTCATACGATGAATTGTTCGAAGCGTGAACAGCGCAGTCGCGAGATTGGGCCGGGCACTAGAGAGAATCACACCCTCTCAGCGCAGCAGTTCGATCCGCACCCCGATCTTCAGTTTCTCCCATGCACGATCAGCGGTGACAGCCGTCGCGGACATGGCCGACGCGAGCTGCAAACAGGCGCGATCGCCGAGCGACAGACCAAGGGGCCGGGTTCTTTCGCGCAACCAGCCGCAACCGAAACCTTGCTCGCGATCGAAGTCCTGCACCGCCAATCGCAATCCCTCGAGCCGCGCCTTGACCTCCGGTGCGCGCATGCCGATCTCCTGCAGCTTGGCGACAACTTCGGCATAGTTGACCGCACTCATCACGCAGTTGGCAGACTCGAGCAAATCCGTTACGCGATCCGCGCCTGGTTCGCCCATCGTCAGGCCGAGTAGCGCGGACGCATCCAGAACATATTTACTCACGCTGCGCCTCGCGCCGGCGCTCTGCGATCAGTTCCGCACTCAGCGAACGACCACCTTTCACATACCTGGCAACCGTCTGCTGCAATAGCTTCACCGCGTGGCGCACCGAACGCACGTGCAGCCCAGCCTCGTCGCATTCGAGAACCACTGCATCGCCCTCCTCGACGCCCAAGGCGCGACGCATTTCCTTGGGTATAACAATCCGCCCGCCGGCACCTACGCGGGTCCGGCTCGATATCGAATTCATGGCACTCCTGCGTTTCAATGGCATTGAAGCATAAGTTTGCCATCCTGCATCGCTTATGGCAACATTTCCATTGAAAGCCAACCCAACATGAGAATCATCGTCACCGGCGCCGCCGGGTTCATCGGCGCCAACCTCGCCAAGGCGCTCAACGAGCGCGCCGAGACGGACATCATCGCCGTCGACAACCTGACCCGATCGGAGAAGTTCCAGAACCTGACCGACTGCGAGATCGCCGATTACCTCGACAAGCGTGACTTCCGCGATCTCGTGCAGCGGCGCGCGCTATCGAAGCCTGACGTGGTGTTCCACCAGGGCGCCTGCTCGGACACGATGGAGTCCGACGGGCGTTATATGCTCGACAACAATTTTCGCTATTCGCTCGAGCTGCTGCAGTGGTGCCAGGAACTGCGCGTGCCGTTTGTCTACGCGTCGTCCGGCTCCGTCTATGGGCTGGGGCCGGGTTTCAGCGAGGGGCGTCCGCATGAGAAGCCGCTCAACGTATACGGCTATTCGAAATTTCTGTTTGACCAGATCGTGCGCCGCGTGCTGCCAAACGCTGCGGCGCCGGTCATCGGCCTGCGCTATTTCAATGTGTACGGCCCGCGCGAATCGCACAAAGGTCGCATGGCATCGGTCGCGTTTCATCACTTCAACCAGTTTCGCGCCGACGGCAAGGTCAAGCTCTTCGAAGGCAGTCACGGCTATGGCAATGGCGAGCAGCGGCGCGATTTCATTCACGTCGATGACGTCGTGCGCGGCAATCTGTTCTTCTGGGACAAGCCCGCATCCGGGATCTACAACCTCGGCACCGGGCGTGCGCAAGGCTTCAACGACGTGGCGCTGACGGTGGTCAACACGCTTCGTGAAGCGGCAGGGCTTGGCCCGTTGACGCTCCCGCACGCGGTCGAACAGGGACTGATCGAGTACATCCAATTTCCAGCGGCGCTGCGCGGCAAGTATCAGGCGTTCACGCAGGCCGACGTGACGCGGCTGCGTGCGGCCGGGTTCAGAGAGCCGATGATGTCCGTCGAACACGGCACCGCCGCGTACGTGCGCTGGCTGCTCAAGCACGCGGGATGAACGCCAAACGCCCCGCCGCGTTTCTGGATCGCGATGGCGTGATCAACATCGATCACGGATACGTTGCACGGATCGAGGACTTCGAGTTCGTTCCCGGCGCGCTCGACGCGAGCCGGGCGCTGGCCCAGCTTGGATTCGCGTTGATCGTCATCACCAACCAGTCGGGCATCGGCCGCGGCCTATACACGGAAGCCGACTACCAGACACTGACCGCCTGGATGCGAGCGCAATTTGCGGCGGCCGGTGCAGCGCTGACCGGCGTGTACCACTGTCCGCACCACCCGCTCGATGCGCGCGGCGCATACCGCATGCAGTGCGACTGCCGCAAACCGGCGCCGGGGATGCTGCTGCGGGCCGCCCGGGACTTCGGCCTCGACCTGACGCGATCAGTCTTGTTCGGAGACAAGCTTTCCGACCTGCAGGCTGCGGCGGCTGCGGGCGTGCCGCATCGCGTGATGCTCGGCACCGATGGACTGGCGCTTCCCGGCGCCGATGAGGGCGGTCTGGCGACATTGCGTTTCCGCTCGCTTGCCGAGGCCGTCTTAAGCGCCGAGTTGCGCGCGCTGGACACGCACGCCAATGTCTGACGTGAAGTTCCCCCCGCCCGACTTCGAGCGCAAGATCGTGTCGCGCGAGCAGCTCGCCGCGGCGGTCTCCCCACTGTCGCGCCCGATCGTGTTCACCAACGGCGTTTTTGACATCCTGCACCGTGGCCATGTGACGTATCTGGCGCAGGCACGGGCGCTGGGCGCGAGCCTGGTGGTGGCCGTGAACTCAGACGCGTCCGTTCGGCAACTCGGCAAAGGCGACGACCGGCCGATCAATTCTCAGAACGATCGTGCGGCTGTGTTGGCCGCCCTGGAGTCGGTGACGCTTGTGACCCTCTTCGACGAGAGCATGCCGCTGCCCGTGCTCGAGATCGTCCGGGCTGATGTCTATGCCAAGGGCGGCGATTACGACATTACGCAGGTTGCGGAGGCAAAGCTCGTTCGAACGTGGGGCGCGCGCGCCGTAGCGATACCATTCGAGCACCAGCGATCGACGACGGCGCTTCTGCGCTTGATCCGACGTTCGTAACGTGGAGTCCCGATGCTTCTTTCCGCGTGCGACTTTCGGGACATTTGGAGCAGCCCAGCAGCCGACAAGAAACAACAACGGTGACCGAAGTCGTCGCATTGATCACCGGTCGGGACTGAGCCCGGCTTTCCGTACTGCTGCTCCGAAAAGGGTACATCGTGCATCGAATCAATTGCCGCACCTCTTTGTTCAACACCGAGCGCATCGATTATCCTCACGACGACCCGCGTGAAAGAGGCGCTCGCTTTGTCCTGCACCGCGTCGAGCTGACCGATTCGATAAGCTTCACCCGCGTGCCGCAGCGGATCGTGCAGGATGAGGCTTGCGGCCTGGGTGTGCGAATCCAGGTGATGGTGAGCTTCGAGCGTGATGTGGTCGCGCCGCACGCAACGGCATCATCGTGCGACATCTTCGTCTACGGGCGCCTCGCGTGACGTTCGTTGTCCAGGCCCTGCTCGCCTGTTTTCTGACGGCGCTCTTCATCACCGTATTGCGCAGGCCGGCGATCCGTTTCGGCCTGATTGACCATCCCAGTACCCGCAAGCGTCACGGCGACAGCGTGCCAGTGACTGGCGGGCTCGCGATCAGTCTTGGCTTTTTCATCGCGTTGGCGATTTCGTTTCACGCGTTGAGCAACTACCGTGTCTTTTTCGTGTCGATGGCGATGCTGGCCGCGATCGGCGTGCTGGATGATCTCGGGGAAGTTTCGCCGCGCGCCAAGCTCGGCGTGCAGGTGCTGGCCGCAGTGCTGATGACCTCGTGGGGCGATCATTTTCTGACCTCGTTCGGTGATCTCTTCGGACGTGGGGCTATCGACTTGCACAACTGGGCGATTCCGCTCACCGTATTCGCGACTGTTGCGGTCATCAATGGCATCAACATGTTCGACGGGCTCGACGGTCTGGCAGGGGGACTGGTGGCGTCGATACTTGCATTCTTTTCTGGCTACGCGTGGTGGCTGGGTGACGTCAATGCGCTGAAGCTGCTGGTCGTGCTGCTGGGTGCGGTGGGGGGGTTTCTGCTTTTCAATGCACCGCATCCATGGCGCGGCCGCGGCCGTACCTTCATGGGCGACACTGGCAGTCTGGTGCTCGGCTCCGCCGTGGCCTGGTTCTCGATCGACCTGACCCAGCGCGCTGGCGCACACATTCCGCCGGTGCTGATGCTATGGGTCGTCAGCGTGGTGTTGTTCGATATATTCACGGTGACCGTCCGCCGCATTGTGCGGCGGCGCGACCCCACTGCGCCGGACCGGGCGCACCTGCATCACATCCTGATGCGGTGTGGCTATTCGCCAACTAAGACGACCGCGCTGATCGTGCTTGGCAATGCGGCGGCGGGAGCAATCGGCACGTTCGCTTGGCAGCTGGGTGTGACCGAGCCCGCCCTGTTCGCGACCTTCATCGCGATCGGCCTAGCGTACGTGGGCTTGTTCCTTTATCCCGCGCGACTGCTGCGCCGCATGCGCCGGCGCAACGGTCTCGGCCGGGTCGACTGATCCGCGTGCTTATCGTCGGCGATATCCAGGGCTGCTTCGAGCTGCTGCTCGACTTGCTCCGACAGGCAGCGACTGATGAACCACTAATCTTCGTTGGCGATATCGTCAACCGTGGCCCGCGTTCGCTCGCAGCGCTGCGCTTTGTGAAATCGCTCGGCGATCGTGCAACCGCATTGCTCGGCAACCACGACCTGCATCTGCTGGCCGTCGCCGCGGGCATTCGCCCGATGCACACCGATGACACGCTCCAGGAAGTCCTGGACGCGCCCGACCGCGATGAGCTGCTCGACTGGCTGCGCGCGCGACCGCTGGCGCACGCCGAGGGCGGCGCCCTGTTCGTTCATGCGGGTGTATTGCCACAGTGGACGGTCGCGCAGACCGTAGCGCTGGCCGAAGAAGTGCAAGCACGGTTGCGCGCCAACGACTACCGCAATGTCCTCGCAGCGATGTACGGCAATCGACCGGCGCGCTGGGACGAATCGCTCACCGGTGCGGATCGAACGCGCTGCGTGATCAACGCGCTGACGCGGTTGCGCTTTGTCGACCGCAGCGGTGCCATGGATCTCAAGGTCAAGGAAGGCGCGGGCGCCGCACCGCCCGGCTACATGCCATGGTTCGACCATCCGCAGCGAGCTACGCGAGGCATCCCAGTCATCTTCGGCCATTGGTCCACACTGGGACTGATGGTGCGCGACGACGCCATCTGCCTGGATACCGGGTGCGTGTGGGGTGGCCGACTCACGGCGATGCGCTGGCCCGATCGCTCGTTGATCCAGGTGCAGTGTCCGCAGTACCAGGCACCGGGGTAGCCGGGGTAGACGCCCCGCTGCGGGGCGCAGAACCCAAACGCGCATGAGCCGCCGGCGCTGCCACGCCCAGATAGGCGGCAATGGCCTCCTGCGCGGCGTGCGCGAGGTGATGCCGGTTGCGATCCGCTGTCGTGCCAATGGGTTCCAGGAACGCCACTTCGATGGCCAGTTCGCTTGCGACCAGAATGTTCCACAGCGAAGTCACGAGTCCCATCTCGCCGACAAACGCGGCGGCGCGCGTCGGCCGTGCCTGTTCCGTGTAACGCAGCGCGACCGGCCACACAGCGCAGCCGACTTCGAATGCGGGCGCAATCAGGTTCGAATGGAACGGCAGCAGTTCGGTGCCGTCGGTCGTGGTGCCTTCGGGAAACACGGCGATCGTCTCGCCGGCTTTCAGGTGCTCGCGAACGCGATGGTTCATCGATGCGACCGCATGCCGCCGGCCGCGCTCGATGTACAGCGTGCCCACCCGCGTGACCAGCCAGCCCAGCAGCGGCCAGCGGCCGATCTCGGCCTTGGCGACGAACCGGCTCGGCAAGGCAGCGAGGATCGCGAAGACGTCGATCCACGAAATGTGATTCGACAGCAGCAGCCGGCCCGGCGTCCCGTCGGCGACGCCGCGGCGCGCCAGCTGCGGATCGAGGGCGTTTCCGGCGACCCGCAGGCGCGCGCCGCAGATCGCGAGCAGCACGCGCGACCAGGCACGGATCGTGGGATTGCGCCGCCGCTGCGGTTGCCACGGAAAGATCAGCAGTGCGATTGCCAGGCCGACGAGCACGTGCGCGAGAACCGCGGCCATCCGCAGCGAAGCGATCAGCGCGCGCATTCCGGAAGCCAACGCACCGGCGCGTCAGGCACGCTCGAAGCGGACTTCGCCACCGACGAGGGTGAACCGCGCGCGACCCTCGAGTTCGTGGCGAGCGAACGGCGTGTCCTTGCCATCGCTCACGAGCGCCTCGGGTACCGCGCGCCAGCGCGCATTCGGGTCAAATACGACAAGGTCGGCCTTGGCGCCGACCGCAAGGCGTCCGGTCGGCTCCCCGAGCACACGCGCCGCATCGCTCGTGACCTTGCCCAGCGCGCGAATCAGCGGCACGTTGGCCCGCGCGGCCCACTGCAACACCAGCGGCAGCAGCGTTTCGAGTGCGGTTGCGCCCGGAGCGGCTTCGCCGAACGGCAGCAGCTTGTCGTCTTCGCCCACCGGCGTGTGATCGGAACAGATCGCATCGATGGTGCCGTCGGCCAACCCGGCGATGATCGCATCGCGATCGCGCTGCGAGCGCAGCGGCGGATCGAGCCGGTAGTTCGAGTCGAAGTAGCCGATGTCGATGTCGATGAGGTGCACATGATGAATACCGACATCCGCAGTCACCGGCAGACCGGCGCGCTTGGCCTGGCGCACGAGTTCGACGCCGGCCGCCGACGACAGGCGCGCCAGATGCACGCGCGGACTACCGGCGGCGCGCTGCAGTTCGAACACCGTGTGCAACGCGACCGTCTCGGCGGCGACCGGAACGGACGGCAGGCCGAGCCGGCCGGCCACCGCACCCGCCGCTGCGACACCGCTGGCGGCGAGCGTGTCCTCGACCGGCCGCAGCCACAGCGGCAGATCGAAGGTCTTCGCATAGCGCATCGCCTGCAGCAGCACGCTCTTGTCGTGCGGCAGCGCGCGTGTCTGCATGAATGCCACGCAGCCTGCTTCGTGCAACGTCTCGATCTCCGCCAGAGTCTCGCCGGCCAGTCCGGCGGTGAGTGCACCGAGCGGATACAGCCGCGCGCCCGCCGCTTCGCGCGAGCGCTGGCGCAGCATGCGCACGAGTCCCGGCTCATCGAGCGGCGGATCGGTGTCGGGCGGACACACGACGCCGGTTACGCCACCGGCAAGCGCCGCACGCATCTCGATCTTGAGTGCGCCCTCGGCACCCGGCTCGCGCATCCGTGCGCACAGATCGACGAGTCCGGGTGCGACGATCAGTCCGCGCGCATCGATGATCCGATCCGGCTTGAATCCCGGCGGCGCGGCACCAATCGCGGCGATGCGTCCGTCGACGATGGCTACATCCGCCATCGCGTCGTGACCCGACGCAGGATCGGCCACGCGGCCGTTGACGATCGCCAGTTTCATTCGATTCTCTGCGACGATGCGGTGATGGACAGCACCGCCATCCGTACCGCGATGCCAAAGGTCACCTGCGGCAGGATCACACTCTGCGAACCGTCGGCGACGTGCGAATCGATTTCGACGCCGCGATTCATCGGGCCGGGGTGCATCACGATCGCGTCGGGTTTCGCGAGCCTGAGCTTCTCGGGCGTCAGCCCATAGTTGCGAAAGAACTCCTCTGCGCTCGGCAACAACGCCCCGCGCATGCGCTCGTTCTGCAGCCGCAGCATGATGATCACGTCGGCGCCCTTGATGCCCTCCTCGAGCCGCGTACACACGCGCACGCCCATCTCCTCGAGTCCGGAGGGAAGCAGCGTCAACGGGCCGACCGCGCGCACTTCCGGCACGCCGAGCGTGGTGAGCGCATGGATGTCGGAGCGCGCCACGCGCGAGTGCAGGATGTCGCCGACGATCGCCACCGTGAGATTCGCGAAGTCGCGCTTGTAGTGGCGGATCGTGTACATGTCGAGCAGCCCCTGCGTGGGGTGCGCATGGCGGCCGTCGCCGGCGTTGATCACGTGGATATGCGGCGCGACGTGCTGCGCGATCAGGTAGGGCGCGCCGCTGGCGGCATGGCGCACGACGAACATGTCGGCCTGCATCGCCGTCAGGTTGTTGATCGTATCGAGGAGCGATTCGCCCTTGGCCGTGCTCGAGCGCGTGATGTCGAGGTTGAACACGTCGGCGGACAGTCGGCGCGCCGCAATTTCAAATGTGGTGCGGGTGCGGGTGCTGTTCTCGAAGAACAGGTTGAACACTGCCGTACCCCGCAGCAGCGGGACGTTCTTGACTTCACGCGATGCGATGTTGATGAAGCTGTCGGCCGTGGTGAGGATGCGCTCGATGATGGCGCGCGGCAGCCCCTCGATCGACAGTAGATGATGCAACTCGCCTTTCGCATTGAGCTGCGGATTACGCACGCTTCTGCTCCAGCGTCAGGCCGAGCTTGCCGGATTGATCGCGCGCCAGCACCACGCTGACATCCGCCGGCACCTCGATCGTGCGGCCGACGATGGAGGCCTCGATCGGCAGTTCGCGGCCACCGCGATCGACGAGCACCGCCAGATCGATGCGCGCCGGACGGCCATAGTCGAAGAGCTCGTTCATCGCCGCGCGCACGGTGCGGCCGGTGTAGAGCACGTCGTCAATCAGCAGGAGTTCGGCACCGTCCACATCGAACGGAATGCTCGACGGCTTCACACTCGGGTTCAGCCCCGAGCGGGAGAAATCGTCGCGATAAAACGAGATGTCCAGCACGCCCACCGCATGCGGGATCGCGAGCTCTTCCTTCAGCCGCTCGGCCAGCCAGACGCCGCCGGTACGAACGCCGACCAGCCGCACGTCGCGGCCCGCCACTTCCTCGCGCACGCGCAGCGCGAAGGAACGGTAGATGGCTTCGGCGTCCAGCGAGATCATGCCGCCTCGTCGAACCACTGTTGCAGGATCACGGCCGCGGCCGCATCGTCGGCACCACCGGAAACGACCGACGTATATCGTTCGTCGACACGTGCGACGGGGCGCTGATAGCGCCCTTGGAGTTGCCGCGCAAAACGTTCGCAGCGCTCGGTCATCTCGTGCGCGGCACCATCGGGATGCCGGGGAATTCCCACCACGAACTGCGACGGCTGCCAATGCTCGATCAGCGCGGCGATCCTTTCCCAACGCGCGTCGACCGAGGCGTCGATCACCGCCAGCGGCCGCGCCTCGCACGTGACCGTGTTGCCGATCGCCACGCCGATGCGGCGCGTGCCGAAATCGAACGCGAGCACCACGGCGTCGGTCATCGGAACAAGAAATGGAAACGAGGGGGACGGAACGGATGCCGCGACGAGCATCGGCTCAGGCATGCCCGGCCAGCCCCGACAACTGCGTTGAATCGACGCCCAGCAGCTTCAGCGCCGCATCGAACCGCTGCTCGACGGGCGTCTCAAAGATGATCTCGGATTGCGCCGCCACCGTCAGCCAGGCATTTTGCGCGATCTCGTTTTCCAGCTGCCCGCCGCCCCACCCGGAATGACCCAGCGTCACCAGGATCTTCTCCGGCCCGGTGCCTCCCGCGACGGCTTCGAGCACGTCCTTGGACGTGGTGAGCGCGATCTCGTCGGCAATGGCCAGCGACGAGCTGTAGTTGCCCGGCGGGGTGTGCAGCACAAAGCCACGCTCGGTTTGCACCGGGCCGCCGAAATAGACTGGCGCATCCTTCCACGGCGCAATCTCGAGTTTGAGGTCGATCTTGTCGAAGAGCTTGGCGAGCGTCAGATCGGTCGAACGATTGATCACCAGGCCGATCGCCCCCTTGTCGTTGTGCTCGCAGACATAGACCACCGTGCGTTCGAAGTTCGGATCGGCCAGCGTGGGCATGGCGATCAGGAACTGGTGCGTGAGGTTCATCTGGGCCTTGGCCATGGGGCGAATTGTATTCTCACCCGGCCACCTGGAAATTGACCCCGGCCTCGTCATTTGACTGCCGCATGGATGCCGCCCTCGTCTGGTTTCGCCGCGACCTGAGAGTGCACGATCACGCCGCGCTGTACCGCGCGCTGCGAGCGGCGCGGCGCGTGTACTGCGCGTTCGTGTTCGACCGCAGCATTCTCGACCCGTTGCTGGCGGAAGGATTGGCGGCGGATCGGCGCGTCGAGTTCATTCACGATGCCGTGGTCGAACTGGCCCAGGCGCTGCGCGATCGCGGCGGTGACCTGGTTGTGCGACACGGCGTTGCCGCCGATGAGATCGTGCGCCTGGCCCACGCACTGCGCGTTGATGCCGTGTTCGCCAATCATGACTACGAGCCCGATGCGACCGCGAGGGACGAAAAGGTCGCCCACGCGCTCGCCGCCGCAGGCCGGCGCCTGCTCACCTTCAAGGACCAGGTGATATTCGAGAAAGACGAGGTCTGCACCCAGGCGGGGCGTCCGTTTTCGGTCTTCACACCGTACAAGAACGCATGGCTGAAGAGGTTTGAACCCTTCTTCGCGAAGCCCTATCCGGTCGAGCGTCACGTTGCCACGCTCGCGCGACCGGCCGAGGTTGACTCGATACCATCGCTCGAGCAATTGGGTTTCCGAACCACCCATCTGACCGACCTGCACATCGCCACCGGTGCCGCCGGCGGCGCCCGGCAATTTGCCGATTTCAAGGCGCGCATCGACGCATATGACCGGACGCGAGACTTTCCCGCCGTCAAGGGGCCCTCGTACTTGTCGGTCCATCTGCGCTTTGGCACCGTATCGGTCCGGGAGCTGGTGGCATTCGCGCAGCGGCGCATCGCGGCCGGATCGCCCGGTGCGCAGGTCTGGCTGTCGGAGCTGATCTGGCGCGACTTCTATCAGCAGATCCTGTGTCACCATCCCCACGTCGCGACGTGCGCGTTCAAACCCGCGTACGACCGCATCGTCTGGGACGATGACCCGGAACGCTTCGCCGCGTGGTGCGACGGCCGAACAGGCTATCCGCTGGTGGATGCGGCCATGGCGCAGATCAATCAGATCGGGTACATGCACAACCGGTTGCGCATGGTCGTCGCGAGCTTTCTGACCAAGGATCTCGGCATCGACTGGCGGCGCGGCGAGCACTATTTTGCGCGCCACCTGAACGACTACGACCTCGCGGCCAACAACGGCGGCTGGCAGTGGGCGGCATCGACCGGCTGCGATGCACAGCCTTACTTTCGCATCTTCAACCCGATCACCCAGAGCGAAAGATTCGATCCGGATGGTGCATTCATCAAGCACTATCTTCCGCAGCTGGCGCGCTTGACCGCGAAGGAAGTTCACGCGCCGTGGCTCGTCTGCTTGAAGCGCCAGAAAGAAGCGGGATGCGTCGTCGGCGTCGACTATCCCCAACCCGTCGTCGACCATGTCCGGGCGCGCGCAAAGACGCTTCAGCGCTACGCGGTGGTGAAGCCGTAGCGAAGATCGATCTCGGCGTTAGCGCCGCCACTGCACTGCCGGCCGCGTCGAGGGCACAGAAAGAGGCTGAGCAAGGCATCGCACCGACGACGATCCGATGCCCGCCTCGACCGTCGGCCGAATCAGCGGTGCGGTGCGGCGCAAAGCAACCAGGTGAACTCTCACCAAGACGATACTCACGCGTGTCGCCCGCGGACCGCAACATGGAACGTGAAGGCCGCAAGCACCGCGACGGCCGCGAGCACGAGCAGCACCGCGTCGTATCCACCAACCGAAGCCCAGAGCAGTGACGCGACGATGGGACCCGAGGCCCGCGCCAGCATGGCTGGCGTCGCGAGCCCTCCGAGGGTCGCGCCGTACCGAGCCCGACCCCACAACTCGACCGGCACCGCGCCCCGCACGATCGTCATTGCCCCATTGCCGCCGCCGTACAGGACCGCGAACAGCACCAACGGCAGCCACTGCGTGCCGGCGCCATACAGGGTCAACAACGCGAGCGGGAGCAGCAGCACCACAATTCGTCCGACCCTGACCGCGCTCGCGCGGCCACTGATCAAAAATTCGATGACCCGCCCCAGAACCTGCATCGGACCGACCAGTGCACCGATGCCCGCCGCCGCCACCGGTGTCATGCCACGCGTTCCAAGAAGCGCCAGCAGGTGCACGGCGAGCGCCGACATCACGAGGGCTTGTCCCAGCAGGGCGAGCGCGAGCGCCAGGAACACGCGATCGAAAAACCGCACCCCGGCCGACTGGCCGCTGGCCAAGACAGGCGCATCCCTGGGCGCGGCGGCGTTCGGCAGCAGCCCTGCATGCACCGGCACGTTGAAGAGCAGGTTGATCAGCGCAAGCCACAGCAGTGCATCGCGCCAGCCGAATCGCTCAATCAACGCCGCGGTGAGCGGCCAGAAGACCGTACTGGCGAAGCCGCCGAACAGCGTCAGCACCGTGATCGCCCGCCGATAGCGGGCGCCGTACGTCTGCGTCAGCACGGCAAATGCCGGCTCGTACAAGGTGGCTGCCATCGCCACGCCGAGTCCGATCCAGATGAGATAAAGCGCGATCAGCGATTCGACGCGCGACAGCAGCGCGAACAGCACGGCTGCCGCCAGCGAACCCGCCGTCATCACGCCCCGGCCACCGCGCCGATCGATGCTGCGGCCGATCAACGGCGCGGCCAGGCCAGACACAAGTAGCGCCATTGAATAGGCGCCGACGATCACGCTCTGGCTTGCGCCCAGTTCGCGCTGCAGCGGTTGCAACAGCAGTGCGAAGCTGTAGTAGATCGTGCCCCAGGAAACAATCTGTGCGATGCCGAGGCCAATGAGCAACGGCCAACCCGCCGCTTCGGTCCCGGTCGTCGACGAATCGTTCGCGGCCACCCACCCAGGATAAGCCCGCGAGACGGCAAAACGGCCCGCCGAAGCGGGCCGTTTTGGGTTTCTGGCAGCTGCGGTCTGACGGACCCGCAACCCGGTGGCCTTACATGTCCATGCCGCCCATGCCGCCCATGCCACCCATGCCACCGCCGCCCGGGCCTTTTTCGCCTTTTTCCTCGACCAGCTCCGCCACCATGGCGTCGGTGGTCAGCATCAGCGCCGCGACCGACGCGGCGTTCTGCAGTGCGGTACGCGTGACCTTGGTGGGGTCGAGCACGCCCATCGCGACCAGATCACCATACTCGCCGGTCTGTGCGTTGAAGCCGAAATTGCCCTTGCCCTCGGCCACCTTGTTGACGACCACGCTGGGCTCGAAGCCACTGTTGGCGACGATCATGCGCAGCGGCTCTTCCATCGCGCGCAGCACGATCTTGATGCCGGCGTCCTGGTCGGCGTTGTCGCCTTTGAGCTTGGAGATCGCCTGCTTGGCGCGAATCAGGGCCACGCCACCGCCAGCGACGATGCCCTCTTCGACGGCAGCACGCGTGGCGTGCAGCGCGTCTTCGACCCGGGCCTTCTTCTCTTTCATCTCGACTTCGGTCGCGGCACCCACCTTGATCAGCGCCACGCCGCCGGCGAGTTTCGCCACGCGCTCCTGCAGCTTCTCCTTGTCGTAGTCGCTGGTGGCCTCCTCGATCTGGGCGCGGACTGCCTTGACGCGCGCCTGGATGTTCTTGGGGTCGCCGGCGCCGTCGATGATCGTGGTGTTTTCCTTCGCGATCTCGATCTTCTTGGCCTGGCCCAGGTCATTCAGCGAGGCTTTCTCGAGCGTCATGCCGGTCTCTTCGGCAATCACCGTACCGCCGGTCAGGATCGCGATGTCTTCCAGCATCGCCTTGCGGCGATCGCCGAACCCGGGGGCCTTGACCGCGCAGGTCTTGAGGATCCCGCGGATGTTGTTCACCACGAGCGTCGCCAGCGCTTCGCCCTCGACTTCCTCGGCGACGATCAGCAACGGGCGACCCGCCTTCGCCACCTGCTCCAGCACGGGCAGAAGGTCGCGGATGTTGGAGACCTTCTTGTCGTGCAGCAGCACGTAGGGGTTCTCGAGGATCGCGATCTGCTTGTCCGGGTTGTTGATGAAATACGGCGACAGGTAGCCGCGATCAAACTGCATGCCCTCGACGATGTCGAGCTCGTTTTCGAGCGACTTGCCATCCTCGACCGTGATCACGCCTTCCTTGCCGACCTTGTCCATCGCCTTGGCGATGATGTCGCCGATGTTCGCGTCGGCGTTGGCGGAGATCGCGCCGACCTGGGCGATCTCCTTGTTGGTCGTGCAGGGCTTGCTGATCTTCTTCAGCTCCTCCACGCACGAAATGACCGCTTTGTCGATGCCCCGCTTCAGGTCCATCGGGTTCATGCCGGCGGCGACGTACTTCATGCCTTCGGTGACGATCGACTGCGCCAGCACGGTCGCGGTCGTGGTGCCATCACCGGCCGCGTCCGAGGTCTTGGAAGCGACTTCCTTGACCATCTGCGCGCCCATGTTCTCGAACTTGTCTTTCAGTTCGATTTCCTTGGCGACCGATACGCCGTCCTTGGTCACGGTCGGGGCGCCGAACGAGCGCTCCAGCACGACGTTGCGGCCCTTGGGGCCGAGGGTGATCTTGACCGCGTTGGCGAGCACGTTCACGCCACGCACCATGCGATGACGCGCGTCATCGCCGAAGAAAACTTGTTTGGATGCCATCTTGGAAAACTCCGTTCAGTTCGGTTGAAGTGGTCGGGCCGCGCAGCGGACCGACGTTGTCCTGGTATCGCCCTTAGGCGATCACGCCCATCAGGTCCTCCTCGCGCATCACGAGAAGCTCTTCGCCTTCGACCTTGACGGTCTGGCCGGCGTACTTGCCGAACAGCACTTTGTCGCCGACCTTGACGTCGGGAGCGATCAGCTTGCCGTTGTCGTCACGCTTTCCGGGGCCGACCGCCATCACTTCGCCTTGATCGGGCTTTTCGGCCGCGGTGTCCGGGATCACGATCCCCGAGGCGGTCTTACGCTCCTGGTCCAAACGCTTGACGATCACTCGATCGTGCAACGGACGAATCTTCATAACATCTCCTTTTGAAACGATTTTCTCGACCATCGAGAGAAAAGTGGGTGCAGGATTGCTCCGCAGGTGAAAAGGCGACAGGCGCTGTTAGCACTCGTCACCTTTGAGTGCTAATAATAGAGGCAATGCCGGCCGGCTTCAAGTCAGGGCAGTTCGGGACCGATCCCATGAGTCCGGGGCAACGTCTTGGGCGTTCCCCTGCCGAACCGGACCGGGGAGGTCCCCAGAAGGGTCTAATCCCCCTGAGGGATACCGGATCCGGGTACATTCGGCTACTACTGACCAGCGCGACGGGTCATCGGATTGCCCGACTGACCCCAGTTCGCGTTGCCCGTCGGACCCGAATCAGAGCATGAGTTTCAGCCTGCCGTTCCTACGAAGTGGAGCCAAAGCGGACCTCGCGCGCAAGTCCGACGGCTATGTGCACTCGGTGCTGAGCTTCACCAAGCTCGATATTCCGACCGTCGAGGTCTTCGAAACCGCCGTCACCTTTCCTCCGGACACGAATCCCCTGATGGCGCAGGCGGCGCTCGCCGCGGTGTTTGGACACCGCGCGGGCGAGGGCCACTTCCTGTTCCGCACCGACAGCACGATCGACGGGCGCTACTGGGTGCAGTCCGTTGCCCCCTGGAGCCGTCGGCCCGAGCGCGCCATCAGCGCGCTGGAACCCAAGCGCACACTGATCCAGATGGCGCCCGGTCTGATGTACCGATTCACGCTGCCGGTTTGCGCGGGTCGGGCGCGACTGGCCGGGACGGAAAAGGAAGTCGAGCCGTTTCGCACCAAAGACGAGGTCGAAATCTGGTTCAAGGGCTCCGTCGATCGCTTCGGTCTTCGGCTCTTGATGGCTGACGTCTCCATGGCGGCGATGCGCTTCGAGCACCAGGGCAGCCGCATTCGTATCGATCACGCGGTCATCGAAGGTGCGCTGGAGGTCACGAACCCGGATCCGTTTCGCGCCCGCGTGCTGCGCGGCTTCGGCCATCATCGGCGCGCCGGCCTGGGCATGATCCAGCTTTCCGCCTGAGCGCGAACCGCGGACGCCGGGTCTTCGTCCTCGCGTGGACCGATCCGATGTGCAACACTCATCGCTCATCGTGATCGACGCAACCCAAGGTACGTTCTCCCGCGACGTCATCGAGGCGTCACAGCGCACGCCGGTACTCGTCGACTTCTGGGCGCCCTGGTGCGGGCCCTGCCGGGTGCTGGGCCCGATGCTGGAGAAACTCGAGGCCGAGTACGTTGGACGGCTGCGCCTCGTCAAGATCAACAGCGACGAGTGCCCGGAGCTTGCGGCGCGGTTTCGCGTGCGCAGCATTCCCTACGTGGTGGCTTTTTCCGACGGCAAACCGATCGATTCCTTCGTCGGTGTCCTGCCCGAAAACCAGCTGCGCGCCTTCATCGAAAGACTTCTTCCGAATCCGTGCGATCTGCAGCGGCGCAAGGCGGCGCGACTGCAATCGGAGGGCGACTTCCCGGGTGCGGCCGCCGCGTTGCGCGCGGCCGTGGCACTGGCACCCGACAACGATGCCGCCCGATTGGATCTTGCCGCCCTCTTGCTGGACCACTCGACCGTACTGGGCGCAGGCTCAGCCGTCGATGAGGCGCAGGCGTTGCTCGTCGCCACCTCGAAGACCGCAGGTCGCGAACCCCCGTGGCAAGCGCTGCACACCAAGCTCGAAAGCCTGAAGCGAATTGCCGAACTTCCACCGGCCGAGACCCTGCGCGCCCGCATCGACGCCGATGGGAACGATCTGGCGGCGCGACTGGATCTGGCCAGTTTGCACATTGCAAACCGTGACTTCGAGCCCGCGCTCGAGCAGTTGCTGGCGATCGTCGAACGCGACCGCAGCTTCCGCGATGACGTCGGACGACGCACCATTCTGGCCGTTTTCGAACTGGCGGCCGGCGAGCCGCACCTGGTCGCCGCCTTCCGCCGCCGGCTTTCGGCCGCCCTCAATCGCTGAACAGCACAGCGTCATCGCCAAAGTTGAGCTTCGCCTCGTCCCTTTCTTGAAGAACCTGTCGAGGCGATGTTCGTGCGCTTGAGTTTGCTCGGCCTAGGGGCGCGAGATGTCCTGCTCGTTCTCCTTTCCTTCGCCTTGACGGCCGCCGGCGCGCAGACGTCCCGGCCTTCAGCCGAGCCGATCCCGGCCGTCGTCTCCGCCGCGCTTCGTCAAGCGGCGATTCCGCCGGGCGCAGCGGCGATCGTGGTGCTGCCGCTGTCAGGCACCGGCATCTCGATGGCGGCCAACGAATCGGCGCCGATGAATCCGGCCTCGACCATGAAGCTGGTGACGACCTACGCGGCGTTGAATCTGCTCGGCCCGGCGTACACGTGGCGCACCGAAGCGCTCGCCGCCGGAGCGTTGCGCAAGGACGTCCTGGATGGCGATCTCGTCATCCGCGGCAGCGGCGATCCGAAGCTCGTGATCGAGAACCTGTGGCTGCTGATCAATCGAATTCGCGGCTACGGCGTGCGCGAAATCCGCGGCGATGTCGTGCTCGACAAGTCGGCGTTCGAGCCTCTCGTGCACGACCCGGGCCTCTTCGACGGCGAAGCAACCCGCCCCTACAACGCCGGACCCGATGCCTTGTTGCTCAACTTCAACGCCTTGACGCTCGGATTCGTGCCCGATCTCGAGACGCGAACCGTGCGCGTGGTGGCGACGCCCATGCTCGCCGCAATGAGGTTGCCGGGCACCGTTCGCGGGGTCGAGGGCAACTGCGGCGACTGGCGCGGGCGTCTGCAGGGCGACTTTTCCGATCCGATGACACCGGTCTTCCGCGGCAGCTACCCGCTGTCATGCGGCGAGAAGACCTGGCATATCAGCGTGCTGGACCACACGCCGTATTTCGGCGCGGCGTTTCGGGCACTGTGGGCGAATTCGGGCGGGCTCTGGACCGGCCATGTTCGCGAAGGGTTGGCGCCGGCGGACGCACGTCGCATCGCCCTGCACGAATCGAGCGGGCTGGCCGAAGTGATCCGCGACATCAACAAGTTCAGCAACAACGTGATGGCGCGACAACTCTTCCTGACGATCGGCGCGGAAGCGAGCCGTCAGCCCGGCAGCGCCGAGCGCGCTGAGCGCGCGATACGCGGCTGGCTTGCGAGTCGGGGTCTGCAGATGCCGGAACTGGTGCTGGACAACGGATCGGGGCTGTCACGAATTGAGCGGATTTCCGCCGCCAGTCTTGCGCGCCTGCTTGAGCACGCCTACGCCGGCGCGCTGATGCCGGAGTTCGTGTCGTCACTGCCGCTGGTCGGCGTGGACGGCACGATGAAGGAACGCAACGGCGCATCCGGAAGCGCGCATATCAAGACGGGCTTGCTGGCGGACGTGCGCGCCATCGCCGGCTATGTGCTGGCCGCAAGCGGCCACCACTACGTCGTCGTGGGCATCATCAATCACCCCAATGCGCGCGACGCTCAGCCGGCACACGACGCGCTGTTGCAGTGGGTGTATCAGAACGGCTGACGGCTGATGGGTAGTCGATCGCGCCGCCGGAAGGCGGCGGCGCGGCCACCGACACGGGGCTTGCCGCCGCGAAGTTCATCGAACGCCGGCACAACGTCGCGGTTCGCCGTCCTTGCGCCGGCCGGATTCGTGCGGCGCCTGGCATCGATTGCGCCGGCGTATTGCCCCTTACCCGCCGCATCGATGAGGTCCCTGTGCGGCGTCGTCTTGGCGCCCTCGGCGCATCCCATGGCGCCCTCGGCGTCCAGCAGCGCCGTGGTCGGCGCCGCGCCCGGGTGTTTCAGCCCGGCGGCCTGCGGCCCGGGCGCCGAGGTACGCCGAACGGGCGCTCGCGGTCGAGTGGATGGTCAACCACCCCATCCCGGCGCTGATGAAGCGCTGCTGCATCGCCGGCACGTTTCCGCTCGTGTCGTGCTTCTGCTCGAACGGGCACGACGGGTTGTTCCGTTGCGGCGCGACGTCCCTGCCCTTGAGGTCCGCGAGGCGCACGCGCTGGCCGTTGACATCGGCCCGTGCAAACGCGGGTGCCGGTTGTCCGGGAAGCGCTGCGCCCTGCGCGATGAAGGCGAGCGACAGCATGGCCGCGCCGGGAAGACTCCTCTTCAACAGGAGAGTCTCCTTCACGTGGCGCGATCAAAACCGGTTCAAGGCATCGAGCACGGTGCGTTCCGTCAGCAATTCGGGTAAGACCTGCGCCTGGCCGGCACGGTCGTAGACGACATAGAGGGGCACCCCATTGCGCTCGAAGCGCGCGAGTTCGCGCGTAATGGCGTCGTCGCGGTTGGTCCAGTCGGCGCGCAGCTGCACGAGGCTCTTCCGTGCCATCGCCTCCGCCACCGCGCGCGAATTGAGCACCAGCTGCTTGTTCGCCTGGCAGGTAACGCACCACGCGGCGGTGAAGTCGACAAAGATCGGCGCGCCCGCTGCGATCAGCTTCTGCTGCTCTGCCTCGCTCCACGGCTGCCAGTTGCGCTTCGCATCGGCCAGGGCCGCCGCGTCGGCGCGCATCGCTTCCGGGCCCGTGGCTGCGGCCACCGCATACAACGCGATTGCGGCCGCGCCGGCCGCAACCCAGCGCCACCGGTGCGCGCCACGCTGGGACAGACCCAGCGCCCACGCCGCCAAGGCAAACAACACCAGCGCCGCCAGGGTGAGCGCGAGCGCGTTCACATTCACCTGCTGCGCGAGCACCCACAGCAGCCAGACGCAGGTCGCGAACATCGGGAACGCCATCACCTGCCTGAATCGCTCCATCCAGAGGCCCGGGCGCGGCAGCCCTTTGAGCAATGCCGGGAACAGCGTCAAGGCCAGATAAGGCAGCGCCATGCCCAGGCCGAGCGCCGCAAAGACGATCAGGGCGACCACGGCCGGCTGCGTGATCGCATAGCCGAGGGCCGCTCCCATGAAGGGGGCGGTACAGGGCGCTGCGACCACCACCGCCAGCCCGCCGGTGCCGAAACTCCCGGACAGGCGATCCGGTCGCAGGCGTTGCGCCGGACCCACATTGGCCAATGCGGACCCCAGGTTGAATTCGAACGCACCCAGCAGATTCAGGCCGAGGACGAAGAACAGCGAGGTCAATCCGGCGATCACCCACGGCGTCTGCAGCTGGAATCCCCAACCCAACTGCGCGCCGCCCGAACGCAGCACCAGCATCAGCGCAGCGAGCAGCACGAAGCTCAGTACGACACCGAGGGTAAAGACCAGCCCATGCGTGCGGATCGATGCATGCCGCACGCCGGCTGCGTCTTCGACACGCTGGTGCTGCAGCAGCGACAGCAACTTCAGGGACAACACCGGGAAGACGCAGGGCATCAGATTCAGAACGAGCCCGCCGACGAGCGCACCAACCAGCGCGACCCAGAGCGTGACCGACGTGCTCGACCCGGCACTGCGGACCGGCGTCGCCGCCTCGACGCGGGCGACCTTGCCCGGTGCGAGCGCGAGTTCGATCTCGCTCGCCCAGCCGCCTTGATCCGCCCGGAGTGGCCCGCCGTCCGCGACCAATACCCCCCTGAGCCGGGTGAACTCGGCCGCGATCGGCTTGGCGGCGCGCAGATAAAGCGCACTTCGCCCGTCTTCCACGCGCACGATCTGCGGTGCCGCCGGCTCGATGCGCGCCTCCTGCAGCGGAAAGAACTCCAGCGTCGTCGTGGCGCCTGCGGGCCGGAACGACAGACGGATGCGATCGTCTTCGATCGTTGCCGTTGCCTCGGGCAAGTCGCCCGGCTGCGGCACCATGGCCCGCGATGCCGCAAACTGCGCCGCGCGCCGACCCGGATTGGCGAGAGCGCGCACGGGCAGGCTCAGTTTCAGATCGGCGCCGCTCGGTATGCACACTTCGCGGCAAATCAGGAAATCGGCGCGCGCGGCGAGATCGACCTGGCCCCCCGCCTTCAGATCGGCCGGGGGCAGCAACTGCGCGAGCAGCAGAACTTCTCCTTCATAGCCAAAGTTCACCAGCGGGCCGACCGGCAGGCGCTTCGGTACTGGCCATTCGATCGCGCCGGCGCGCCAGCCCCGCGGCAGCTTCCAGTGGATTCGAGTCGGCAATCCGGAGTCCCCTGGCACCTGCCAATAGGTGTGCCATTCCGGATCGTGCTTGATGCGCAGCGCAACGGACAGCGGTTTGCCCGGCACGATCGCATCGGTGGCCGCCACCAGCTCCGCATCCGCGTTGTCAGCGCGGACCGGCTGCGCAAGCGGCCCGGAGATCCACGCAACGGCCAGGGCGAAGAAGAGATGGCGAAGACTCATCGTTGCTTCGTCTGCGTCACGAGCCGCAAGTTCCCCTCACGCCGCCGCGAAGGCATCGCGCGCCGCGGCCACGGTCGCCTCAATCACCGCATCATCATGCGCTGCCGACACAAACCCGGCCTCGTAGGCCGACGGCGCCAGGTAAACGCCGCGGTCGAGCATCGCGTGGAAGAAGGCGTTGAAGCGTGCCTTGTCAGTGGCCATGATCTGCGCATAGTTCGCCGGCACCGCATCCGCGAAGTACAGGCCAAACATGCCACCCACCGAGTCGCCGCAGAAAGACGCACCCGCGGCTCGCGCCGCCGCGACCAGACCTTGAACCAGTTTCGCCGTTTGCGCCATCAGCTGTTCGTAGAAGCCGGGCCGCTGAATCAGCTTCAGCGTGGCCAGGCCACACGCAACGGCGATCGGGTTACCCGACAGCGTGCCCGCCTGGTAGACCGCACCCAGGGGGGCAAGATGTTTCATGACGTCACGCTTGCCGCCGAACGCCGCCACCGGCATGCCGCCGCCGATGACCTTGCCCAGGACCGTCAGGTCCGGATCGATGCGATATAGCGCCTGCGCGCCACCGAGGGCGACGCGAAATCCGCTCATCACTTCATCGAAGATCAGCAGCGCGCCATGTCGCGAGCACAACGCGCGCATCGCCTGCAGGAATTCCGCGGTGGCGCGCACCAGGTTCATGTTGCCGGCCACCGGCTCGACGATCACGCACGCGATGTCGTCACCATGCCGCCGAAACGCGTCTTCCAGCTGGGCCGCGTCGTTGTAGTCGAGCACGAGGGTGTGTTGCGTGATCTCTGCCGGAACACCGGCCGAACTCGGGTTGCCGAAGGTCAGCGCGCCGGATCCCGCTTTCACCAGAAGGCTGTCGGCGTGGCCGTGATAGCAGCCTTCGAACTTGATGATCTTGCGCCGGCCCTGGCCATTGCCGGCAGCCCCGCGAGCGAGACGAATTGCGCTCATTGCGGCCTCGGTGCCGGACGAGACGAGGCGCACCTGCTCCATCGACGGCACCAGACGCAGCAGCTCCTCCGCCATCTCGAGCTCGGCTTCCGTCGGCGCGCCGAAGCTCAGGCCGCGCGCCATCGCCGCGTGCATCGCCGCCACCACGTCGGGATGCGTGTGGCCCACGATCATCGGGCCCCACGAGCCGATGTAGTCGATGTAGCGCCGGCCATCCGCGTCCCAGAAGTGGGGCCCCAGCGCGCGCGTAATGAAGCGCGGCGTGCCGCCGACGGAACGAAACGCGCGCACCGGCGAATTGACGCCCCCGGGAATGCTGGCCTGCGCGCGCTCAAACAGCTGCTCGTTGCGACTCATATCGCTGCCTTCCCTGTTCGAAATTCCTGACGAGTGCCGCGGCCGCGACCGCCGGATCGGCCGCCTCATACACGGCCGAGATCAGCGCGGCCGCGTGCGCACCGCGGGATGCCGCCGCACCGATGTTGGCCGCGTCGATGCCGCCGATCGCGACCACGTGCCCGCCGTCCGCGCGCGCGCGCGCCAGCAAAGCGAGCGGCGCATGCACCGCAGCCGGCTTGGTCAGCGAAGCGAAAACCGACCCGAAGGCAACGTAATCCGCCCCATCGCGGCGCGCCTGCTGCGCACGTTCATAATCGTCATAGCAGGACGCGCCGATCAACATCCTCAGCCCCGCGCGCGCCAGCGGCGGGCGCGGATCCGGATCCTCCCGGCCGACGTGGACGCCGTCGGCCCGCGCCTCGATCGCCAGAGGGGCGTCATCGTTGATCACGAGTCGAGCCCCATGGGTCAACGTCAGCTCGCGCAGCGCGTGCGCCTGCCTGCGCCGAAGCGCCATGTCGGCGCACTTGTTGCGATATTGCAGCCAGCGCACGCCGCTCTTCAATGCCATGGCGGAAACGTCGAGCAGACGCGCGGTGTCGCTCCAGTCCGGCGTGAGCAGATAGACGCCCAGAGGCTTATTCATGGTCGGCGCCATCCGCCTCGCTGTCGTCGCCGGCCCAGAAGAGCCGGTCGGGCATGGCGGCCCCCATGCCCAGGCGATATCCCGCCGCCAGGGCCTGGCCGAGAAAGTCGTGCGCTTCGCGCACGGCATCGCTGATGTCGATGCCCTGTGCGAGCAGGGCCGCGATGGCGGCGGACAAGGTGTCGCCCGCGCCGCGAAAGCGCAGATCCACGCGGTCCACACTTTCGTTCTGCTGCCCACCCTCCGGTCCAAAAAGCGTGTTGACGCTCAGGCCACCGGCCGTGCGCACTCCGGTGAGCAGCACGTACTGCGCACCGCGCGCGAGCAGCTGGCGCGCGCATTCGGCGGCGCCTCGGTCGGCATCGGCGTCACTGTCCGTAGCGGTCGTCGCCGGGGCCACAACGGCGCTGAGTCGCCGTGCCAGCTCCAGATCGACCGTCAGCACGGTGCTCTGCGGCAGCAGCAACTCGCACGTGGCGGTCATCTGTTCGAGCGCAGACCGGTGTTCCTCGCCATCGGCCGTGGCCCCGCCGAACCAGGGATCGAGCACCACGGGCACATCGTTGTAGTCCGACAGGATCTCGGCGATCTTGCGCGCGTTGTCGCTGTTGCCGATGGCGCCGATCTTGAAGGCGGCCACCGGCATGTCCTCGAGAACGGCGCGCGCCTGATCGTCGACCAGTTCGTCGTCGACCGCCTGTGCCTCCTGCACCCGCACGCTATCCTGGACCGAAACCACGGTGACCACGCCGGCCGCGTGGCAACCCATGGCCGCGCAGGTCGTGGCATCGGCCATCAACCCGGTGGCACCGGTCGGATCCGAGGCCCCGAAAGTCAGCACGACAGGTGGCGCGTGGACAGCCATCAACGGGGGCGGGAGTGGAACGGCCGCGTGCCGGCAAGCTCTCAGCCGTATGTATGAAGCCGAAAGTAAGCCGTAACTGCGCAGGCCAAGCTATGATCGATTTGACAGATGTTAGCCGACTCTCTCTCGAAGAGCTGCCGCAATCACAACAAGCACAACGGGCGATGGGATGCGTACGTGGATGTGCCTCATATGCGGATGGATTTACGACGAAGCGGCCGGGTTGCCGGACGAAGGAATCGCTCCGGGCACGCGCTGGGAAGACCTGCCGCCCAACTGGACCTGCCCGGAGTGCGGCGCGCGCAAGGAAGACTTTGAAATGGTGGAGATCTGATGCAGGAAGACCCTTTCCGACCGGTCGTGGCGGCGGCGGGCACGGCCCGCCGCGCGCGTTGAAATGGGAGCCGCGCCATGGCGACGCAGGACTTCTCCGACATTCGTGGCCGCAAGGTGATGGTGATCGATGACTCCAACACCATCCGCCGCAGCGCCGAAATCTTCCTGACCCAGGCCGGTTGCCAGGTCATCCTGGCGCACGACGGCTTTGAAGCGCTGTCGAAGATCACCGACCATCAGCCCAGCATCATCTTCTGCGACATTCTCATGCCGCGCCTCGACGGCTATCAGACCTGCGCGCTGATCAAGCGCAGTCCGCGCTACTCGAGGACGCCGGTCGTCATGCTGTCGTCGAAAGATGGCCTGTTCGACCGCGCCCGTGGGCGCATGGTCGGCTCGAGTGAATACCTGACCAAGCCGTTCACCAAGGACAGCTTGTTGACCGCTGTCCGGCAGCACGCCGCAGACTGATCCATCCCCTCCATTGCCAGGCGCGAGGCCGCACATGCCGATCAAGAAAGTCCTGATCGTCGACGATTCGCCGACGGAACGCTATTTCCTGACCGAACTGCTGTCCAAGAACGGGTTCACTGTATCGGTCGCGGAGAACGCCGAAGAGGCCCTGATCAAGCTCAAATCGCAGACGCCCGACCTGATCCTGATGGACGTCGTCATGCCGGGCCAGAATGGCTACCAGTTGACGCGCCATCTGAGCAAAGACCCGGCGACGCAGAACATCCCGGTGATCATGTGCACCAGCAAGAGCCTGCAGACCGACCGCATCTGGGGGCTGCGACAGGGCGCGCGCGACTACCTGACCAAGCCGGTGAGGGCGGACGAGCTGCTGGGGAAGATCGCCGCCTTGGGCTAGCCGGCCGGCAGACGCATTTCGATCACCGAACTTCGCACAGAGACCACGTCGATGCAGACCGAGAAACAACTGGAGAAGCTGCGCGATTTCTCCTCGCAGCTCGCCGAGCGGTTGAAGACGGCGCCGGCCGCCGCGGCGGCCACGTTGCGGCTGGCGGTGCGCATCGGCGCCAAGGCCTACCTGATCGACATGGCCTCGGCCGGTGAAATCGTCCCGCTGGGCGACGTGGCACCGGTGCCGTGGACCAAGCCCTGGTATCGCGGGCTGACGAACGTGCGCGGCCGCCTGGTCGGCGTCATCGATTTGATGCATTTCAGCGGCGGCCCACCGATGACGGCCGAACAGGGCCAGCAGTTGCTGGTGGCGGGCGAAGCATTGAAAGCAAGCGCGGCGCTCGTCATCACACGCGCCTTTGGTTTGCGCAATCTGAAGGAACTGGAGCGCCTCGAAACGATAGATGACGGTTCGCGGCCGTGGGAACTTGCGCGCTACCGCGACAAGGACGGCACAACCTTCACCGAGCTCGATCTCGGTCGCCTCGTGTCGTTCGAGCGCTTCGGCGCGATTGGCAACTGAGGCGACCGCGGGGGAGTATCGGAGATGGGCATGGCGATGGACGCAGCGATGACGCGGCACCCGAAGGACGGCGAAACCCAGATCACCGTGCAGCCTTTCCGCTATACGGAGTTTGGCTCGGCCGAGCCCGCCGGCCGCGCACGTGTGCCGATTCCACCCAGTCCGCCGACGCAACGCATCGATCGCCGTGCGCTCGATGCGGCGCTCGCCGGCACCTCGGGCTCGCGCATGGTCGAACGCCTGCTGGTGGGGAAGCTGCCGTTGATTGGCAATCGCCCGCTGAACACGCAGGTGCAGGTGATGCTGACGCTGATGGGCGTCTTTGCCTTTCTGTTCGCCGCCGTGCTCGCGATCGACGTGCGGCTGGCCGCCGGCAACGCGGCGCAGTCGCAATTGCTCGGGGACACGCTGACGCACTCGCAACGGCTTGCCAAGGCCGTACCCAAGGCGGTTGAGGGCAACGTCACCGCGCTCATGGAACTGCGCGAAAGCCGTGACCGGGTCGTTGCAAACTTCGAGGCGCTCACCGCATCGATCGGCAGCTCCGCCGCGCCGGCACTCGAACGCGCTGCCGCCACCTGGAAGGCCTCCGAGGCGGCGGCGTCCCAGATCATTGCGCAAGACCGGTCGCTGCGCGCATACGGTGAGTTCCTCACCCGGTTCAACGAGGCGGCGCCGCGACTGACTCAGCTGGCGGACGAGATTGCCGCGCAGCGCACGCCGACGGGCGCACGCGACGCGGCGGCGGCCGGCCAACTTGCGCTGCTGGCCCATCGCATCGCGCGCTCCGTGAACAGCCTGGGTTCTGGCCAGGCGCTTGCCGCCGAGGCGCCGCAGATGCTGGCGCGTGATTTGGCGCAGTTCCGCGATCTCGTTCAAGGCATGGCCGCCGGTGCCGACGGCGACACGAGAAGCCGGCTGCAACAGATCGGCAAGATGCTGGGCGACCTCCAGCCCCTGATCGCAGCGGCTGGCGGCACATTTCCGATCGTCGCCGAGAGCGGACGCGCGCAAAACGTGGTATTGCGCGATGCGGAAATCATGCGCGCTCAGCTGAGCTCGGTGCAGAGCGAACTGCAGAAGGAAGGCGGCGTTCGCGCGGTCAACTTTCTGATCATGGCGGTGTTTGGTCTGGGCGTGCTGCTGGCCGCGATCGGCCTGGTCAAGATTCTTCTCGGCGACAGCCGCAGCCGCACGCTGGAGGCGGAGGCGCGTCGCAATGATGCACAGCGACTCGAGGAAACGGCCAAGCGCACGAACGAGCAGAACCAGGCCGCCATCCTGCGCCTGATGAACGAACTGCAGGAAGTCGCGGACGGCAACCTGACCGTCGAAGCGACGGTGAGTGAAGACATCACGGGCGCCATTGCCGACTCGGTCAATTACACGGTGGAGGAGTTGCGCGGCCTGGTGAGCCGCATCAACGAGACCGCCGAGCAGGTCAACAGCGCCTCGACGCAGGCACGTGAAATCACTACCTCGCTGCTCACGGCCTCGGAACAGCAAAGCCGCGAAATCAAGGACACCGGCCAGAAAGTGCTGATCATGGCCTCGCAGATCAACGAGGCGTCGCGCAGCGCGAGCGAGTCGGCGCGCGTGGCGCGCGCCTCGCTCGACGCCGCCGAACGCGGCCAGCGCGCGGTGTACAACCAGATCGCGGGCATGAACGAAATCCGCGAGCAGATCCAGGAGACGTCCAAGCGCATCAAACGGCTGGGCGAATCGTCGCAGGAGATCGGCGAAATCGTCGAACTCATCTCCGACATCACCGAACAGACCAATGTGCTCGCCCTCAATGCCGCCATCCAGGCCGCCTCGGCCGGCGAAGCGGGTCGCGGCTTTTCGGTCGTGGCGGAGGAGGTCCAACGCCTCGCGGATCGTTCCGCCGAAGCGGCCAAGCAGATCGGTGCGCTCGTGCGCACGATTCAAACCGACACGCAGGACGCCGTCACGGCGATGGAAAAGAGCACGCAGGGGGTGGTCGAGGGAACGAAGCTCTCCGACGCCGCCGGCACCTCGCTGGCGGAGATCGGCCGCGTGACGCGCCAGGTCGCCGACCTGATCGAGCGCGTGGCAGGCACGACCAACGAGCAGGCGCAGTCTGCGGGCGGCGTGGCGGTTTCGATCGAGAAGATCCTGGCGGTGACCGAGCAGACGTCGCAGGGTACGCGGCAGGCCGCGCAGTCGATCGGGCAACTCGCCACCCTGGCGCGTGAATTGAAAGCCTCAGTGGCACGCTTCCGCGTGTCATAGAAACGGAGCCCGATATGAGCGAGGCGCGGGATCCGAACCCGATCGTTGAGGCAGCCTCCGACGTTGCGCCTTTGGCGTGGGTGCTGGGCGAGATCCGCACGGCGCTCACCCAGGCCACCATCGGGGCACAGACTTTCCTCGGCACCAAACACGACATCGAGGCGCTGCGCGGCGCACGGGCCCAGATTCATCAAGCCAACGGCGCACTGCAGATGCTCAACCTGCGCGGCGTCGTGCAGGTGCTGGATGCGGTCGAGCACTTGCTGCGTCGCTGGGAAACCGAGCCGAACGAATGCCTGCCGGCCGCGGTGCGATCGGTCGAATCGACGCTCTCGGCCGTGGTTGCGTACCTCGAAGCCATGCTGGCCGGGCGACCGAATCAACCGATTCGCCTCTTCCCGTACTACCGCGAGATCCTCGTTCTGTCGCGCGCGCCGCGCGTGCATGCGGCCGACCTGATCTTCCCCGACCTGTCACGTCGCCCGGCCTTTCACAGCATCAGCATCCGGCCGATGACGTCGGACCAGCTGCGCGTGCGCCGCGTGCACTTTGAAAGCGGGCTGCTCGGATTTCTACGCAATCCGATGGATGCGGACGCGCGCGGCATGATGCGTGACGCACTGCTCGACCTCGAGAACCTGCCGCAGCGCGGCCTGGCACGCAGTTTCTGGTGGGTCGTGCGCGGCCTGATGGACGCGCTCAGCGCCGATCAACTGCCGATCGACGTGGACCTGAAACGTGTTCTGGCACGCCTGAACCTGCAGTTGCGGCGCGTGATCGAGGGCAGCAGTGCTGTGGCCGAGCGGCTGATGATCGACACGCTCTATTACGTCGGTCGCGCCGAGTCGAGCGAGGCGCGGGTGGGCGAAGTCAAACGCCTGTACGGGCTCGATGCGCTGATTCCGCCCGATTTCGAGCGCGCCACGCTGACCTCGATCGACCCCGAGCAGCTGCGCACCCTCAAGGAGGCACTGGCGCAGGCCAAGACTCAGTGGGGTCCGCTGGCAGGCGGACAGACGAGCGACGCATCCAAGTTCGTGCAGGAAATCCAGATCGCGCGCAAGGCCGCGCATCGCATCGGCACCCCGGCAATCGACATCGTGCTCGAAACGATCGGATCGCTGGCGGGCGACCTCGGCTCGCTGTCGACAGGCGTGCGCGAAACACTCGGCATGGAGATCGCCTCGGCGCTGCTCTTCGTCGATCTCGGCATCGACGAACTTCCCCACACCGAACCGCAATTTGAAAGCCGGGCACGTGCCGTTGCCGACCGCCTGATGGCAGCACGCAATGATCGGCCGCTGCCGGACCTCGGGCCCTGGTTGACCGAGCTCGCGCGCAAAGCGCAGGACCGGCTCACGATGAGCACGGTCGTGGCCGAAACGCAGGCCACGCTGCGCGAAGTCGAACAGCGGCTCGATCGCTTCTTCCGGCATCCGGCCGAACGCGCCGAACTGGCCGCCACGCCGCCGATGCTGGACCAGATCGCGGGCGTGCTGTCTTTGCTCGGTCACGACGACCCGGTGGCGGCGCTGCGCCATGCGCAGCGCACGATTGAGCACTTTGCGCAGCCCCGTACCGCACCGAGCCAGCAGGAATTCGTCCGCCTCGCCAGCAATCTGGGCGCCATCGGATTCTTCGTCGAATCGCTGGGCCAGGAAACAGACCGTCCCCGCGGCATGTTCCGCTGGGATGCGGAGGCGGGCGTATTCGCCGCCGACCTCGCGGTAACGCAGGTCGACGAGGCAGCGGCCGCGCACGAAGCGGAAATGGGCCCGATCACGCGCATGGGCGGCGTGGCCACGGAGAACGTCGAAAGCGCCAGCCGCCACCATGTCGAGCTGGCACACGCCCTCGCCGAGCGACTGGCGGCCGGCGACAACGCATCGCTGCAGGAGTTTGATCCGCTGCTGACGCAACTGTCGAACGACGCCGATCTGCTCGACGATGACGCGCTCAAGCAACGCACGGCGCGGGCCGCGGTGCTGGTCAGGCAGTTGCAGGAGGTGCGCAACGCCAACTCGGTGGCGGAGCTGCTGCAGATCTTCGCGCCACCGACGGCGGCCGCGGCGCCGGCCGCGGCCGCGCCGTTGCCAGCCACGGAAGCCGCGGCCGATGCGGAATTGCTCGGCATCTTCGTCGAGGAGGCCAACGAGGTCCTCGCGACGATCGACGAACAGCTCGCCAAACTCGCCAGCGCACCGTCCGACCTGGCGACGATGACGACCGCGCGGCGTGCCTTCCATACGCTCAAGGGCTCGAGCCGCATGGTGGGCCTCAAGAGTTTCGGCGAAGGCGCATGGTCCATCGAGCAGTGTTTCAACCTGTGGTTGTCGCAGGAGCGCGCAGCGACCGATGACCTGATTCAACTGGCGGCGACCGCCCGCACCTTGATGCGTGGCTGGATCGCGCGCATCGCCGCCGATGCGGGCGCGGCAATCGACAGCGACGCGCTGGTACAGGCGGCCAATCGCGTACGACAGGGCGGGGAATTCTCGGCGGCCGGTATCGAGCTGCCGGCACCCGCCCCGGCGCCCGCACGGGTCGAGGCGCCCGTGGAACCGGAATTCGAAGTGGAGCTTGTCGCAGAAGAGCCGGTCGACGTGCCCGACTTCGAGTTCGAGTTTCCGGCGCCGGTGGTGGCGCCGGCCGACGCGGCCGTTGCCGAGCCGGAGCCGGCGATCGCCGGCGAAGTCAAGCGCATCGGCCCGATCGCCATCAGCCACGGCCTGTATGGCGTGTTCCTGAACGAGTCGGACGAGTGCATCCGCACACTGGCGCGGGACGTCTCCGAATGGCGCTTTGAACCGCAGCGCCCGGCCTCCGCACAGGCGGCGCGCCGGGCCCATTCGCTGGCCGGAATCACCGCCACCGTGGGCGTCGAACCCGTGCTGCAAATCGCCGATCCGCTCAACTCTCTCCTGCACGAGTTGAGCGGCGAAGCCGGTGCGCACGTCGCCTTGGCGCCGTCACAGTTCGACACGCTCGAGCGCGTGGTCGAACGCATGCGCGGCATGCTGCATCAATTCGCCGCCGGCATTTACCCGGACGCTGCGCCGCTGGAAGCCGGCGCGGTGCAGGAACTGCTCGGCATCGTGCGGGCTCAAGCGGCACTGCACATGCCGACGCTCGACAGCGAGGAAACGGCACTGGACGAGGAAACGCTCGTGCCCGCCGGGGCTTCCGCACCTGCCCTGCCGCCGGTACCCATGCCGCCGCCGCGTGTGCCAGTCGCCGCACAGCCCCCGGCCGCCGAGGCGCCTGCCGTCCGGGCAACCAAACAGGACGCGGCTGCGACGACGGCGGCCTCCGACGCCGACACCGCCGCGGCGGAAACGGCGGCACTTCTGGGTCAGATCGCCTCAACCACACCGCGCGAAGAGGCACGTCCGGCCGCGCCCGCGGTGCGCGATGAACTCGATGCGGACCTGCTGCCGGTCTTCCTGACCGAAGGCGCCGACCTGCTGCCCGCGATTGCCACGCAACTGCGCGCGCTGGCGGGGCGCCCCAATGACCGCGACGCCGCCCGCGAGCTGATGCGACAACTGCATACCGTCAAGGGCAGCGCGCGCATGGCCGGTGCCATGCGTCTGGGCGAGGTGGTGCACGACATGGAAACACGCATCGAGGCATCGATGCAGTTGCCTGACGTCGCGCCGCAGCTGATCGAGGACATGCACGCCGAGTACGACCGGGCGATGAGCCTGTTCGAGTCGCTTCAGTCCGGCGCTCTCGCCGCCCCTCCTGCGGCGCCGGCGCGGCCCGCCGTCAAGAAGGCCCTCGCCCCGGCCGAGGTCGCGGCCGCACCGGTGGCCACGGAAGAAATCGCGACCACGATGGCCGCGCTGCCGACGGCGCAGACAGCGAACTACATTCGCGTGCGTGCCGATGTGCTCGACAAGCTGGTCGATCACGCGGGCGAGGTGTCGATTGCGCGCGCCAAGCTGGAAAACGAAGTCACCACGCTGCGCGGCGCGATCGTCGACCTGACCGAGAACATCCAGCGCCTGCGCTCGCAGCTGCGCGAGGTGGAGATCCAGGCCGACGCACAGATCCAGGCACGCTCGGACCAGCTGTCGCGCGAATCAGCCGCGTTCGATCCGCTCGAATACGATCGCTACACGCGCCTGCAGGAACTGACCCGCATGCTGCGCGAGACGGTCGAAGACGTGTCGATGGTCCAGAGCAACATGCTCAAGGGCCTGCAGATGGCCGATACCGACCTGACCTCGCAGGGCCGCCTGACGCGCGAGTTGCAGCAGCAGCTGATGCGCGTGCGGCTGGTCACGTTTGCCAACGTATCGGAGCGCCTGTACCGCGTCGCCCGTCAGGCAGCGAAGGAGCTGGACAAGCGCGTCAATCTCGATATCCGCGGCGCCAACACCGAGATCGATCGCGGCGTGCTGGAGAAGATGAGCGGGCCCTTTGAGCACCTGGTGCGTAACGCCATCGTGCATGGGCTCGAGACCCCGGCCGCGCGCCGCGCCGCGGGCAAGCCGGAGACCGGCGAACTGAAGATCGACGTGCGCCAGGAGGCAAACGAGATCATCGTTGTGATCGCTGACGATGGGGCCGGTCTGAACCTTGAGCGCATCCGCGCGCACGCGATCGAACGACATCTGATCACGCCCGCCCAGCCCGTCGCTGAGCGTGAACTCATGGAACTGATCTTCGCGCCGGGCTTCACGACGGCGACCGAAGTGACCGAACTCGCCGGCCGGGGCGTGGGCCTGGATGTCGTGCGCTCCGAACTGGGATCATTCGGCGGCCGCATCGCCGTCAGTACCGAGCCCGGACGCGGCTCGCGCTTCACCTTGTATCTGCCGCTCACGCTCGCGGTGATGCAGGCGGTGCTGGCCAAGGTCGGGCAGCGTCGCTTCGCGGTGCCGTCGGGCATGGTCGAGCAGGTGCTGCGCTTCCGTCCGCCCGAACTGGGACACGCCATCGGCGAAGGCCTGCTTGAGGTTCCGGGCATCGGGCCGGTCGTGTTGCGTCCGCTGGCGCAGTTGCTCGGCGAGGAAATCACGCTCGCGCACGTCAAGCAGATCCCGGTGATCGTGCTCAAGTCGGGCGACGATCGGCTCGCGATCGCGGTCGACGACGTCTCGAACAACCAGGAGATCGTCGTCAAGAGTGTCGGCCCCAGCGTCTCGCGCCTGGCCGGCGTGCTCGGCGCGACGATTCTCGGCAATGGCGAGATCGTGCTGATCATCAATCCGGTCCAGCTGATCACGCGCGCGCCCGAGCCGCCGACGCTCACCGATGCGCGTTTCGCCCACGTGGGTGAGGACGGCAGCGGTGAAGATGCGACCGATTCCGCCGTCGCGGCACCGGCGCAGATCATGGTCGTCGATGATTCGCTGACGGTGCGACGCGTGACCCAGCGTCTGCTCGAGCGCCACGGCTACGAGGTGCTGCAGGCCAAGGATGGGGTCGACGCGCTGCGGCAGCTGCAGGACCAGCGGCCGGACATCATGCTGGTGGATATCGAAATGCCGCGCATGGACGGCTTCGATCTCACGCGCAACATCCGCGGCAATGCGGCCCTGCGCGACATCCCCATCATCATGATCACCTCGCGCACGGCGGAAAAACATCGGCGCGTCGCGTTTGACCTCGGTGTCAACGAGTATCTCGGCAAACCCTATCAGGAAGATGAGCTGCTTGCGCTGATCCGCCGCTATCTTGCGCAACGCGTGCAGCGGGTCCCGGCCTAGTCGCGCCAATCGTGGGGGACAGGATGTCCCGCCTTCCGGCCATCATGGCGGTTCGCGGCGACGCGTCCGTTGCGTTCATCGGTTTCGGCGCATTTGAACGTCGATCATCCCCCCGCACTCGCTGCGGGTCACCCAAGGGCCAGCGAGACATGCTGACCCTTTTCATTTCCCGCTATGACGATCGCGGCGGGAGCACCACGGTTGCCAGCGCGGCCAGGATCAACACCAGGGCCGCGTAGTCCTGCCAATGAGGCCGCTCGCCGAGCAGCACCATGCTGGAGAACACGCCCAGCACCGGGACCATCATCACCGACAGGCCACTCGCCGCCGGCGGCAGCAGCCGCGCGAGGCGGAACCAGACGATGTGACAGAACGCCACCGCCACGAAAGCGTTGTACAGGATCGATCCCCACTGCAACGCGCTCGGCGCGCGCCACAGCGCCCTCTCAAAGACGAGCGTGGCGACAACCACGACCGGAACCGCGCTGGCGAGCATCCAGAATCCGAGCGTGACCGTGGCGACGTCAATCACCTGTCGCCGCAGCAGCACCGTGCCGAGACCCCAAGTGGCCGCCGCGACAAGCATCATCAGGGTCCCCGGCGGGCGGCCGGCGAGCTGGGTGAACTCCGAAGCCAGCAGGAGCAGCGCGCCGATCAGAGCCGCGGCGACGCCCAGCCAGTGACGCGGCAATGGCCGCTCGCCGTAGAAGGCGACGCTCACCACCACGGCCCACACCGGCATCGTGTAACCCAGGATGGCGGCGCGGCCTGACGGCAGCAATTGCAGCGCCAGGGCCGACAGGACCTGCCAGATGATGACGTTTGGAACCGCAAGCCACAGGATGGTGAGCCACTGCGCCGACGGCACCGCGAGCGGAATTTGCTGCGCTCGCATCCAGACCCACAGGACGCCGACGCCGCCGCCGAGAACCAGCGCGCGAAACAGCATCGGCGGAAACGAGATCAGGCCGAATTTCATCACCGGCCAGTTCAAGCCCCACGCCAGCGTGAGCAGTGCCAACAGCACGAGGTCGCGGCGCGAGAGTTGATTCATCCAGGTTCGCGGGAGTTCGACGCGACGAATGTGCCGAGGATGACGGAGGACGGTGAAGAATGGCGAAGCGAAGGTTACACACCTCTAGAATGGCAGCGATTCAACGGAGGTTGCTGTTGACATTCATCGACCGGCTCGCCGCACGCTGGAGCGACGCCAATTCACTGCTGTGCGTCGGACTGGATCCTGACATGACGCGCCTGCCCGCGCACCTGCGCGCGCGCGACGACGCCCTGTTCGAGTTCTGCCGCCGCATCGCCGATGGCACCGCGGATCTCGCCTGCGCCTTCAAGCCGCAAATCGCCTACTTCGCGGCCGCGCGCGCCGAGGACCAGCTCGAAAGCCTGATCGGCTACCTGCATACGCAATATCCGCAGGTCCCCGTGATCCTGGACGCCAAGCGCGGGGATATCGGCGCCACCAGCGAGCAGTACGCGCGCGAAGTCTTCGAGCGCTACGGCGCCGACGCCGTCACCTTGCAGCCCTATCAGGGCCTCGATGCGATTGCGCCCTATCTCGCCTACCCCGGCCGCGGTGCGTTCGTCCTGTGCCGCACCAGCAATGCCGGTGGCGACGCCCTGCAGATGCTCGATGTCGGCGGCGAGAAACTCTTCGAGCGCGTGGCACGTCTTGCCAGCCGTGAATGGAACACCGGGGGTCAGCTTGGGCTGGTCGTCGGCGCCACCTACCCGGCGGAACTGGCGCGGGTACGCGCCCTGGTCGGCGCGATGCCGCTGCTGGTGCCGGGCATCGGCGCACAGGGCGGCGATGTGCAGGCGGCCGTCCAGGCGGGGCAGACGCCCGACGGCACCGGCATGGTGATCAACTCGTCGCGCGCCATACTGTACGCAGGCCACGGCGAGGACTTCGCCGACGCGGCACGCGTCGCGGCGCAATCCGCGCGCGACGAAATCAACCGGCACCGGCGCACACGGGAGAGCCGATGAGCACCGCGCAGCACGCCACCAAGACCGAGAACCTGAATGTCGTCGGCCTCGACGACATGCCGTCGCCCGACGAATTGAAGGCCGCGGTGCCGCTCACCAGCGCAGGCGCGGCCACGGTGACCCAGGGACGCGCCGCACTCGCGCGCATCCTCGATCGCGCGGATGCGCGGCTTTTCGTCGTCGTCGGGCCGTGCTCGATTCACGATCCGGTCGCCGCACTCGACTACGCCCGGCGCCTGCGCGGGCTGGCCGATGAAGTCCAGGACACGCTGCTGCTGGTAATGCGCGTGTACTTCGAGAAACCGCGCACGTCGACCGGCTGGAAGGGGTTCATCAACGATCCCGATATGGATGATTCGTTCCGCATCGGCAAGGGCATGCGGCGCGCGCGCGAATTGCTGCTCGAGCTGGCCGAGTTGGGACTGCCGACCGGAAGCGAAGCGCTCGACCCGCTGTCGCCGCAGTATCTCGCCGACCTGATCAGCTGGTATGCCATCGGCGCGCGCACCACCGAATCGCAGACGCATCGCGAGATGGCGAGCGGGTTGTCGACGCCGGTCGGCTTCAAGAACGGCACCGACGGTGGCCTGGGGGTTGCGATCAATGCGATCACCTCGGCACAGACCGCGCACAGTTTTCTCGGCATCAACGGCGCCGGACGTACCGCGATCGTGCGCACGCGCGGCAACCGCCTCGGCCATCTGGTGTTGCGGGGCGGAGGCGGCCGACCCAACTACGACACGGTGAGCATCCGCCTGGCGGAAACGGCACTCGCCAAGGCGAAACTCGCGGCCAACATCGTCGTCGATTGCTCGCACGCGAACTCGATGAAGGACCCGCGCATGCAGCCGCTCGTATTCATGGACTGCGTGCACCAGGTCAAGGAAGGCAACCGTTCGATCGTCGGTGTCATGCTGGAAAGCCACCTGCATGCGGGCAATCAGCCGATCCCCGCCGACCTCGCGCAGTTGAAGTATGGCGTATCGGTCACGGACGCGTGCATCGGCTGGGACACGACGCGCGAGCTGCTGCTGCGCGCGCGTGCCGAGCTGAAGTCCGTGCTGGCGCAGCGGGCGCGCGGCTGAGGCGGCTACTTCTGCAATCGCTGGATGCGCGCGAATGCCGCATCGAGCGCAACGCGCAGTGCCGACTGGCGCAGCGGCCGGCGCACAAACAGCGGATCGAGCCGACGCTCGGAATCGCGCCGCGAGGCACCCGAACGGTGCAGGTTCACGCGCAGTACGACCGCATCCTGGGGATCGTCGAGGCGCGTGCCGCGCCACAGCAGCAGCGCGTCGACCGGGGCCTCGTTCGACACGATCCACGGCGCCTGCGGCGTCCACAGACCGCGCACCATTTGCACGACCTCCTCGGACTCGTTGTCCGGGAATCCGTGCAGTCCGAGGCGCAGCGCGCGATGAAACGGCGTGCCATTCATCTACTTGAAGAAATCCAGCATCTCGTCCTGCAGCAGTTCAGGAATCTGCTCCGGAATGTAATGCCCGCTCGGCATCGCGTGCCCTGACACGGGCAGTCGCGCCTTGGCCTGCCAGTCATCGAGCGGCGTGAAGAGTCTGTTCACGACACCGTGCTCGCCCCATAGTATGCGCAGCGGACACTCGATGCGCCGCAGCGCGTCGGCGCGATCGTGCTCCAGGTCGATGGTCGCCGCGGCGCGGTAATCCTCGCACATGGCGTGAATGGCCGCCGGCTCCTTGAAGCAGCGCTCGTACTCGGCGACCGCGCGCGGGTCGAAGAACTCCGTCGCCCCCGTTCCCCAGGCGCCGATCTTACGGTGCAGGTAGAACACCGGGTCAGCGCCGATCAGTTTTTCCGGCAGCGGCGCCGGCTGGATCAGGAAGAACCAGTGGTAGTACAGATTGGCAAACGCCATCGTCGTTCGTTCGTACATGGTCAGCGTCGGCGAAATGTCGAGCAGCATGAGCCGGCGTACCGAGCGGGGATGGTCGAGTGCGAGCCGGTGCGCGACGCGCGCACCGCGGTCGTGACCGCAGACATAGAACGTATCGAGTCCGAAACCGCGCATCAGTTCGATCTGATCGGCGGCCATCGTGCGCTTGCTGTAGGCGCAGTGATCGGCCGGTCCGACCGGCTTGTCCGAATCGCCATAACCGCGCAAGTCAGGCATCAGGAGCGTGTAGTGCGTGGCCAGCTGCGGCGCAACCTTGTGCCAGATGGCATGCGACTGCGGAAAGCCATGCAACAGCAAGAGCGGTGGCCGTTGCGCGTTGCCCACGTTGTGGCAGACGTTGACGCCGATGCCATTGGCAATGCGCTTCTCGACCGTAAAGCCCGGAAACAGATCGCTCACGATCGGAACCTGTCTCAGTAGTCGCGGCGGGCGCGGCGGGTGGCTGGGCGTGCAGGTCCTAAACGTCCTGCCGCTGCTTCAACAGCCCGATCAGCCCTTCCAGCGCTTCGATGATCGCCTGCGTGCGCACCGCGGCGCGATCGCCGCTCAGCCGGCGCGTGGCGGTGCGGACCCAGGGTGCGTTCGAAGGATCGCGCTTGAACGCCCAGGCGAAGCAGACCAGGCCCACCGGTTTCTCGGGCGTGCCACCGTCCGGTCCGGCCACGCCGGTCACCGCGACCGTGATCTGGGCCTGGCTTTGCGTCAGCGCGCCGAGCGCCATGGCGCGAGCGACCGGTTCGCTCACGGCGCCGAAATCGCGCAGGTAGGCCGTCGATACGCCCAGCATCTGCTGCTTCGACGCATTGGAGTAGGTAATGAAGCTGCGATCGAACCACCGGCTCGAACCCGGCGTCTGCGTGATCGCATAGGCGATGCCGCCCGCCGTGCACGACTCGGCCGTCGCGATCGTCAGATGCTGCGCGAGCAGGCGGGCGCCGAGGTCCCTTGACAAGGCGACGATGTGCTCGGCGATGTCGTTCATCCGAATACCCGCACGCCAATCGCGATCGAGAGCAGCGTAAAGAAAGCCGCCACCAGATCATCGAGCATGACACCCAAGCCGTTCCTGAAACGCGCGTCCAGGTAGCGGATGGGCGGCGGCTTGGCAATATCGAAGAGGCGGAACAGCACGAACGCCAACGCCTGCAAGGCGCCCGAGTGCGGCGTCGGCAGCAGCCACAGGACGAGCCAGAACGCGACCACCTCGTCGATCACGATGTGGCCGCTGTCGGGCTGGTCCAGCGCCTCGCCGGCCCGTTGCGCGGCCCAGGCACCGAAATACAGGCCCATCAGGATGAAACCGGCCCAGGTGGCATCCGTCATCGCCGGCGCGAGCAGGACAAAACTCAGCCACGCCGCCAGCGTGCCCCAGGTCCCGGGTGCCAACCGCGGCAATCCGGCGCCTCCGGCCAGTGCCAGCACGTACCAGGGATGTGAGCACATCCAGCGCCAGGTCGGCCGCCGTGGATGCGCGGCGTCGCCGAAACGCGCTGCGCCCTCGGCCGCGGCGCGAATCCGCGCCGGTGGAGGGTCCTGGTTGACGGGGGGTGCGGTTTCCACGGTGGCGGGACGGGGGATCAGGTCTCGAAGTGGTCGAACGACGAGTACGGAGTTTCCATGTTCCGGCCATCGGCGTCGAGCACTACGATGCCCGGGCCGGCCACGACCTCACCGATCCGGGTGACCGCGACGCCGGCCGCGCGGCCGGCCGCGGCCACCTGCGCCCTGCGGCCGGGCGGCGCCGAAAACAGCAGTTCGTAGTCGTCACCCCCGGCCAGGGCGCAGCGTCGCTGCAACGGGGCGGGCTGCCGGCGCAGCGCCGCCGACAGGGGCACGTCGGCCCATCTCAGCCGGGCGCCGACTTGGGAGCGCTCGCCGATATGGCCCAGATCGCCGAGTAACCCGTCCGACACGTCGATCGCCGCCGTTGCCAGCCCCCGCAGCTGCTCGCCGAGCCGCACCCGGGGCGTCGGGCGCTCGAGCCGGGCGAATGCGCTCATCCGGTCCGGGCGCTCCGCGTTCGCCCCGCCCGCCGCCAATGCCAGTGCGAGGGCGGCGTCGCCCAAGGCTCCCGACACCCACAGTTCGTCGCCCGGGCGCGCACCCGCGCGCGTCAGCGTCTGCCCCGGCGCTGCGTCGCCGATCGCGGTGATGCAGATCGTCAGTGGGCCGGCGGTCTGCTGCCAGTCGGGGGCCCGCGTGGTGTCACCACCGACCAGCTCGCAGCCGAACTGTCCCGCCAGCGCGAACAACCCACCGGAAAACGCCGCCAGCCAGTCGCCATCGGCGCGCGGCAGCGCAAGCGCCAGCAGAAAGCAGCGCGGTGTCGCGCCCGCCGCCGCGAGATCGGACAGATTGACCGCCAACGCCTTGTGGCCGAGCGATTCCGGATCGACATCCGAGAAGAAATGGCGCTGCTCGATCAGCATGTCGCACGTGATCGCGATCGTTCGATCGCCGACGTCGATCAATGCACAATCGTCACCCACGCCCTGCCGCTCGCGCGACGGGCGGGTGAAATAGCGGGCAATCAGCTCGAATTCGTTCATCAGGGTCTCGCGTGGGCGGCCGCCAGCCGCAAACGCGGTAGGCCCCGGCAACCTCGCGCCGACTAGGGACTGCCGACCGCCGACGGTTTTGCCGCTTCCTGCGGGCGCAGCTGCAGCGCCAGCTTGTCGAGTACGCCATTCACATACTTGAAGCCTTCGGTACCGCCGAAGCTCTTGGCCAGCTCGACTGCCTCGTTGATCACGACACGGTAAGGGATCTCGGCGCGATGCTTGAGCTCGTAGCTGCCGATCAGGAGGATGGCATGCTCGACCGGCGAGAGCTCGGTGAGGCCGCGATCGATGAACCGGCCGAATTCGGCGCGCAGGTCGTCGGCTCCATCGATCACGCCATGCAGCACTTGGCGCAGATGCGCGGCGTCGGCGCGGTCGAAGCCCTCGCTTTCCCTCAGATGGCTTTCAATGGCGGCGAGGTCCTGCTTGCCGATCAACCACTGGTACAGGCCCTGCAGCGCCAGCTCACGGGCGCGCCGGCGGGCACTGCGGCCACCGCCACGGCCCGCCTGATCCGGCCGTGCGGCATGCGCGGCGGCGCTACTCGTCGTTCGCGTCGACATCGCTGCCGGCCTCTTCGAGCGCCCACAACAGGTTGGCCATCTCGACGGCCACGCGCGCGGCGTCGCGCCCTTTTTCCGCCACGCGGAGGCGGGCCTGCTCATCGTTTTCGGTGGTCAGGACCGCGTTGGCAATCGGCACTCCATGCTCGCGTGAAACTTGCGCAATGCCCTGGGCCGATTCGTTGGCAACGACTTCGAAGTGATAGGTGTCGCCGCGAATCACGCAGCCGACCGCGATCAAGGCGTCAAAGTCGCCCGCCTCGGCCAGCTTGGCCAGCGCCAGCGGCACCTCGAGGGCCCCCGGCACCGTGACGTGCGTGATGTCGTCCTCATCCACGCCGAGCGCAACCAGTTCGCCGATGCAGGCTTGTGCCAGCGCCTGGCCCGCCCACTCGTTGAAGCGCGCCTGCACCAGTCCAATCCGCAGCCCCGCGCCGTCAAGATCGGGGGCGATGAAGTCAATGGCCAATGAGCGCTCCTATTTCTCCAGATACCCGGTGACTTGCAGACCAAAGCCCGTCATCGATGGCATCTTGCGCGGCCGCGCGAGCAATCTCATTCGCCCCACGTTCAGATCGCGCAGGATCTGCGCGCCGACCCCATAGGTGCGCAGGTCCATCTTCGCCGTGCGTTGTATCGTCGGTTCAGCCATCGGCTCGGTCAGCTCCGCAAACTGGTTCAGCAGCTGGTCGGCCGATTCGCTGCAATTGAGCAGCACGAGCACGCCGCAGCCGGCCTGCGCAATGGCCTCCAATGCCTTTGCGACCGGCCACGAGTGGGTGCTGATGTCGGCATCGATCAGGTCGAGGACCGACACGGGTTCGTGCACGCGCACCAAGGCTTCGCGCTCGGGCGTTGGATTGCCAAGCACCAGCGCAAGATGCGCACTCGCGCTCGGCGCGTCGCGGTAGGCGATCAGCTCGAACTCACCGGCCGTGGTCTTCACGCGGCGCTGCGCCACCCGCGTCACCAGCGATTCCGTCGCCGCACGGTAGTGAATCAGGTCAGCGATGGTGCCGAGTTTCAGGCCATGGCGCTGCGCGAAGGGAACCAGATCCGGCAGTCGCGCCATCGTCCCGTCGTCGTTCATGATCTCGCACAGCACGGCAGCCGGTGTCAGCCCGGCCAGGCGCGCCAGGTCGCAGCACGCTTCGGTATGACCGGCACGCATCAGCACGCCGCCCCGCTGCGCGACCAGGGGAAACACGTGGCCCGGTTGCACGATATCGGCAGGCCGGGCATGGGGGCGCGAAGCGACATGGATGGTGTGTGCGCGATCGGCCGCGGAAATGCCGGTGCTGATCCCCTGCGCCGCCTCGATCGCGACCGTGAAGTTGGTGCCGTGCACCGTGCGATTCTGGGCCGCCATCGGCGTGAGCCTCAATTGCGCGGCGTGCTCGGCGGTGATCGGCATGCAGATCAAGCCGCGCCCGTGCTTGGCGAGGAAGTTGATCTTCTCCGCCGTCACGAAATCGGCCGCGAAAACGAGATCGCCTTCGTTCTCGCGATCCTCGTCGTCGACCAGCACGACAATGTTCCCGACGCGGATCTCGTCGATGATCTCCGCCGTCGAAGCGATCGCCGGCGTCGCGGGTTTCGACGGGGAGGGAACAGCGGACAGCATGGCGAATCCTTGCGGCGCAACCGCGCAAAACAGGAACGCGATTCTACGCCCCGCCCCTCATTCGCCTCGCTCAGCGTTGCCCAAACGTCGTGGGACCGAACGCATGGCTTGCGTCCCTGGGCAGCGCGCGCCAGTATTGATGCGGCACGGAAATCGTGCCGCCCAATTCAACCGCGGCGCGCCAGGGCCAGCGCGGATCGAAAAGCATCGCGCGCGCAAGCGCCACCATGTCGGCCCGACCTTCAGCAACGATCGCCTCCGCCTGCTTCGGGTCGGTGATGAGTCCGACCGCGATGGTCGTCAGGCCAGTGGCGCGCTTGATCGCCTCCGCAAACGGCACCTGGTAGCCCGGGCCCGCCTTGATCCTCTGGCGCGAAGAGATGCCGCCGCTCGACACATCGACCCAGTCGCACCCCCGCTCCTTCAGTCTGCGCGCGAACTCGACCGTGTCCTCGAGCGTCCACGCGTCCCCATCGTCGAGCCAATCGGTCGCCGACACGCGCACCCCGACGGGACGCTCGGCGGGAAACGCGGCCCGCACCGCCTCGAAGACCTGCAGCGGCAGTCGCACGCGGTAGTCGAACGACCCGCCGTAGTCGTCGAGGCGCCGGTTCGCCGCCGGCGACAGAAACTGGTGCAGCAGATATCCGTGCGCCATGTGGATTTCGATCGCATCGAAACCGAGTCGCGCGGCGCGCGCGGCGCTGTCGGCAAACGCACGCGCAAGCCCGCCGATCTCGTCGCGCGACAACGCGCGCGGCGGCGGCTCGCCGTCTGAATGCGGCAGGGCCGATGGTGCAACCGGCGTCCAGCCGCCGTCACCCGTCGCGAGCAGACGGCCGCCTTGCCACGGCGCCTGGCTCGAGGCCTTGCGACCGGCGTGCGCGAGCTGGATCGCGAGCTTCACCGCCGGAGCGGCCGCCCGCATCACCGCAACGACCGGGGCGAGCGCCGCCTCATTGGCGTCGCACCACAGGCCGAGGCAGCCGGGCGTGATGCGTCCGTCGCGCGTCACCGCGGTGGCTTCAAGGCACACCAACCCGGCGCCGGACAGCGCAAGCGACCCGAGATGCGCGTAGTGCCAGGCCGCCGCATTGCCGTCGGTCGCGGAGTACTGGCACATCGGCGACACCATGATGCGGTTGGAAAGCGTCACCGAGCGCAACGCGAGGGATTCAAAGAGACGGGACATGCTGGGCCTAGAGATGTGCCGCGTAGACGGAGAGGTTCCACACATTGTGGACGACGATGGGCAGGACGAGGCTGCCGCTCTTGACGCGCAGCCAGAGGTACAGCAGCGCCGCCGGCAGTACCCCAACTGCCAGCCCCAACGCGCTCGTCCGCGGGGAGACGTGAAGCAGCACGAACAGCAGGGTCACCAGCAGTCCGCCCCAGCCGATCGGCACGCCGAACACATCGCGCCGCGCGACCAGCGCGCGATTGGCCAATGCCAACAGCACGCCGCGGAAGGCGAGTTCCTCCGCGAAGCCCGGCACCGTGGCCTGGTAAAGCCAGGTCTCCGGCGCGACGGCGTCCAATCTGAAGGTGCTGAACCGCATCAGCCAGTAGTTCGCGCACAGGATGGGAATGGCGATGAACAGCGCCACCGGCCACGTCCCCGGCCGCTGCAAAACGGTCAGCCCGAACTCGCGCCAGGCAAAGCCCGCGGCCCGCACCAGCACGGCGGCCAGACCCAGCATGCCGAGCGTCGCAAGGACTGCGCCGCCCCAGTTCCACTGGACACCGATCAGTCGCGGCCCGGGCAGCGCGTCCGGCAGTGCGCGCAAGCCGACAAACAACGCCAGCGCGGCCAGAAGCGCGACCGCGTACCATCGGCGGGTGGCATCGATCAGCGCGGGCAGCAGTGCCGTCGCCGCCACGCCGAACGTGAGCATCATCGGCGGGGGTTGAGTTCGACGGCGCCCAGCATGCGCTCGACATAACGCGCGATCGTGTCGACCTCAAGGTTGACACGGTCGCCGGGCCGGAGGTTTTTCAGCGTCGTCATCGCGATCGTGTGCGGTATCAGGTTGATCGACACACGGCACGGCGACTGGCCAGCGTGTGCGATGTCCTCGACCCGATTGATCGTCAGCGACACGCCGTTGACCGTGATCGATCCCTTGTAGGCGAAGTAGCGCGCCAGTTCGGCGGGTGCTTCGACGACGAGCAGCACGCTTTCGCCGCGCGGTTCGATCGCGTGCACGATGCCGGTGCCGTCGACGTGGCCGCTGACCAGATGGCCATCGATGCGGTCGCCGAGCCGCAGCGACTTCTCCAGGTTCACCTCGCCGCGCGCATCGAGTCCGGCTGTCTTCGCCAGCGACTCGGCGGATACGTCGATCGAAAACGTACGCGCTGTCTTTGCGGTGACGGTCATGCACGCGCCATTGACCGCGATCGAGTCGCCGATGGCAACCTCGTCGAGGCCGAGCGTGGGCGCTTCGATCTCCAGCCGTCTTCCGAACCCAAGCCCGTCGACGCGCACGATCGTCCCGGTCGCCTGCACGATGCCGGCAAACATCAGTGCCCTCCCCAGCGCGCCAGGATGCGCACATCCTCGCCGACCTGCGTGACTTCGCGGAACGTCAGGCGTTGCGCGTGCGCGAGGTCGGCCAGTGCCGGCAGATGGACCATGCCCTGCGCTTCGCCGATCAGCAGCGGCGCGAGGTAGACCAGCAGCTCATCGACCAGTCCGGCGCGCACCAGCGAGCCGTTCAACTTGAAGCCGGCTTCCACCAGCAGTTCGTTGATGCCGCGCCGCGCGAGTTCCTTCATCAGCGCCGCCAGGTCGACCTTGCCCTCCGCGTTGGGCAGTCCGATGACTTCCACGCCCTTGTCGCGCAGGCTCGCCTGCTTTGCCTCGTCGCGACGCGCGCAGGCAACCAGCGTCGGCTGGCCATCGAACAGACGGGCGTCGGGGTCGACTTCAAGCCGGCTGTCGACCAGCACCTTGAGCGGTTGCCGCGTGGTCTCGACCAGTCGAACGTTCAGTTGCGGGTTGTCGAGCTGCACGGTGCCGATGCCGGTCAACACCGCGCAGGAACGCGCGCGCCAGGCATGGCCATCGGTACGCGCCGCCTCGGATGTGATCCATTGCGACACACCGTTGTCCAGTGCCGTCTTGCCGTCGAGGCTGGCGGCGATCTTCATCCGCACCCAGGGACGGCCGCGGTTCATGCGCGAGAAGAAGCCGATGTTCATCTCGGTCGCTTCGTTGCGCAGCAGTCCGCAGCGCACATCGATGCCGGAGCTGCGGAGCATCTCGAGGCCCTGTCCGGCCACCTGCGGGTTGGGATCCTCGACGGCCGCGATCACGCGTGCCACGCGCGCTTCGATCAGCGCAGTCCCGCAGGGCGGCGTGCGGCCGAAGTGCGAGCAGGGTTCGAGCGAGACGTAAGCGGTTGCGCCATGCGCGTCGTGACCGTTGCGGCGCGCGTCGAGCAGCGCCTCGATCTCGGCGTGGTTGGATCCGGGGGGCTGGGTGAAGCCTTCGCCAAGAACGCGGCCATCGCGCACGATCACGCAGCCGACGCGCGGGTTGGGCGCGGCGTGGTTCAGCGCCCGCTGCGCCAGCGCCAGCGCGCGACGCATGAACTCATGATCGGTCGGCGAGTACATCGCCCCCGATTGTAAGGAGCCACGGCCCGATCCGTCGGCACGGGCCGTGGCTGCGACCGTTTCCGGCTAGCGAATCGCCAGCCGCTTGCCGGTCACCGTGGCGCGCTTGGGCAGTGTCAGGCGCAGCACGCCGTTTTCGAACGCGGCTTCCGCGCCCTGTTCGGTGACTTCGGCCGGCAGTTCGAAGCTGCGCGCGTAGCTCGCGGCATAGCGCTCGCTGTGGATCAGGCGTTCGCCTTCCTTGACTTCCTTTTCGCTCTTGGTTTCGGCAGCGATCGCCACCCGGTTGCCCTCGATCGTGACCTGAATGTCTTCCTTCTTCACGCCGGGCAGATCGACCGCGACCTCATAGCGGTCGTTCTTGTCGACCACGTCCATGCGCGCGCGCACGGCACTGGGCAACTCCGCGCTGCGCGCCACCGGCGCCCCGGCGCGGACAAAGAAATCGTTGAAGAACTCGTCAAGCAGCGACCCGAACGGTTCGCGCCGTACCAGCAGATTGGCCATGATGCTCTCCTCAGCAGGATTCGATTCACAGGCCGCGCCGTGGCGACCACAGCCCTCAGATGCGGCGTGCGCTCGTGCTTTCAAGTCCCCAGGTGTGCCGGCCGTCTCATGAAAAAGGCCGCTGCAACGCAGCGGCCTTGTCGCTCGCCAGCGCCACGCCGTTGCAGGCCGTGGCGCTCGGACATCGACTCAGTGGATCATCAGCCGTTTGCTCGCCACGGGCGCGCGTTTCGGCAGCGTCAGGGTCAGGACACCGTTCTCGAATACCGCCTCGGCACCGTCTTCGGTCACGTCGCTGGGCAGCTCGAAGCTACGCGCGTAACTGGCCGCGAAGCGCTCGGTATGCAGCAGTTTTTCACCTTCCTTGACCGGGGTTTCATAGACGGTCTCGGCGGTGATTGCCACGCGCGGGCCTTCGATCGAAACATTGATGTCTTCTTTCTTCACACCGGGCATGTCGACCGTGATCACATAGCTCGGTCCCTTGTCGACGACGTCCATGCGCGCACGCATGACGGACGGTGTCTCGGCGAGCCGCGGCAACGCCATCCACGTCGGCCGGGTCCACATGTCGCTGAAGAACTCGTCGAACATTGACCCGAACGGGTCGCGACGAAGTGTTGTAGTCAGTGGGGTGTTCATAGCGCCTCCTGCGAAAGGACCGGCGCCGACTCGACCGAGCCGGCATCTGTCCGGCCCATTGCTGTATCTAATGTAGGTCCCGCCGCGGCGTTTTCAAGCGCGCGCGCGCGCAACGGCGCGCGACTTGATCGCGGTCAATTCCGGCGGCCTCGAGCGCGACGTTTCACACGCGCCGCCGGCGCGGCGGCCGGACTTCCCTCACGACCTCGGCGAACTCGTCGACGTCCTCGAAGCTGCGGTACACGGAGGCGAAGCGGATATAGGCGACCTTGTCGAGCCGCCGCAATTCCCGCATCACGAGTTCGCCCAGCTTTTCGCTCTTCACCTCACGCGCCGCCATCGACAGCAGCTTGTCCTCGATGCGGCCGATCGCCTCGTCGACCGCCTCGCGCGGAACCGGCCGCTTGCGCAGCGCGAGCAACATCGAGGCGCGCAGCTTGTCGCGGTCGTAGTCGGTGCGCCCGCCACCCCGCTTGATGATGGTTGGCATCGTCAACTCGACCCGCTCGTAGGTGGTGAAGCGCTTCTCGCACTTCAGGCACTTGCGTCGACGGCGGATGGTTGCACCTTCATCCGACGCGCGCGAGTCGATGACCTGCGTGTCGGCATGGTGGCAGAAGGGGCATTTCATGGCATGGCGGGCGCGGTGTACACGACGCCGCGGGTCGCACGTGCACCTCGCCGGAGACGATCCGGCGCGCCGGCCTGGAGGGCGAAGCGGCAGAACGCCCGAGCACCTGCGTGCTTTTGCGCCCGTGCAGCCGGCGCCGCCTGCCAGCGGCGCCGCGGAAAGCTCCGCGCGCGGCGCGAAGACAGAAGCAACGGGGGGTCGGCGTCGTGCACTTTTTCGCTACCGCGAGCGCACCTAAGCGCCATAAACAGGGAAACGGCGCGTGAGCGCAGCCACGTCGTCGCGGACACGGGCAACCGTGGCCGGGTCGCGCGGATTGTCGAGGATGTCGGCGATCAGGTCGGCGGTCTTCTCGGCTTCCGCCTCGCCGAAGCCGCGCGTCGTCATCGCCGGACTGCCAATGCGGATGCCGCTCGTGACCATCGGCTTTTCGGGGTCCTTCGGGATGGCGTTCTTGTTTACCGTCAGATGCGCCTGGCCAAGCACAGCCTCAGCTTCCTTGCCGGTGATCTTCTTGGCGCGCAGGTCGACCAGTATCAGATGGCTTTGCGTGCCGCCCGAGACGATGCGCAGGCCGCGTCGGGCGAGCGTCTCGGCCAGCACACGCGCATTGACGATCACCTGCTGCTGGTAGGACTTGAATTGCGGCTGCGCCGCTTCATGAAAGGCGACCGCCTTGGCCGCGATCACGTGCATCAGCGGGCCACCCTGCAGTCCCGGGAACACCGCGCTGTTGATCTGCTTCTCGAACTGCGGTTTGCACAGGATCAGGCCGCCGCGCGGACCGCGCAGCGTCTTGTGCGTGGTCGAGGTGACCACGTCGGCGTGCGGAATCGGGCTCGGATAGACCTCCGCGGCGATCAGCCCCGCGTAGTGCGCCATGTCGACCATGAAGACGGCGCCCACATCGCGCGCGATCTGCGCGCAGCGCTTGAAGTCGATGTGCAGCGAATACGCCGAGGCGCCGGCGATGATGAGCTTCGGATGATGGCGCTGGGCGAGCGACTCCATTTCGTCGTAGTCGATCGCCTCCTGCGCGTTCAGGCCGTAGCTCACGATGTTGAACCACTTGCCGCTCATGTTGAGCGGCATGCCGTGCGTGAGGTGGCCGCCTTCGGCCAGGCTCATTCCCATGATGGTGTCGCCGGGATTGAGCAGCGCGAGAAACACCGCCTCGTTGGCCTGTGCGCCGGAATGCGGCTGGACATTGGCCGCGAGCGCGATCGTCGGATCACCGAACAGCTTCTTCAGGCGTTCGATCGCCAGCGATTCGACCACATCGACGTGTTCGCAACCGCCGTAGTAACGCTTGCCGGGATAACCCTCGGCGTACTTGTTGGTCATCGAACAACCCTGCGCCGCCATCACCGCCGGGCTGGCGTAGTTCTCCGAAGCGATGAGTTCGATGTGTTCTTCCTGGCGGCGATTCTCGGCCGTGATCGCGGCCCAGACGGCCGGGTCGGTTTGCTCGACGTTCAAGGTACGGCGGTACATGGTTTCCTCGGCTTTCGACAAGTGGTTGAGAGCTTCTCGGTCACTTGCCATCGTGCCCAGGCGGACGGCACAGAAGGAGTCCTCGTGCTTCCTGGTGGTAACCCACCTTGGACGCCAGTCACACGAGACGGGATGGCAGACAAATTATGCCAGTGCGCGCAGCAGTACCAGACCGCCGGCCAGCGCAAGCAACGAGGGCAGGAACGCGAGCGCGGTTTCGCTTCCAATCCGGCGCCCGCCGACGACGAACACGATGATCGACTTGAGCAGCAAATTGGCGCCGACGCCGATGACGATCGCCGCCACCGCGACCGGCCGTTCCAGCGCCCCGGTGCTGAACAGTCGCAGCGACGACAACGTGATGGCATCGACGTCGGTCAGGCCCGAGACCGCCGCCAGCACATAGAGCCCGCGCGCACCAACGGCGTCCGACAGCCATGCACCGAGGATCAGGACCGCGGCATAGAAGGCGCCGAACACGAGCGCCGTCAGCAGGTTGGTCGGATTGCGGTAGCCGTCAACGCCGCGGATCTCCTCGGCGCCCTGTTTGAGTCGCCACAGCGCGATCGGCAGCGCCAGCAAGGCCGCCGGGATCAGCGCGCACGCACCTGACCACCACAAACCCGGCGCGACGATGGCGATGATCACCAGCACGCGCACCAGCATCGCTGCGTTGGCAAGCAGGATCACGGCCAGTGCTGAGGTGGTCGACTGCGTCGCGGCGCGCACCTGGCGCGCAGTCACCAGCGTGGTCGCCGTGCTCGATACCACGCCACCGAGCAACCCGGTCAGCAACAGCCCCTTGCGTGCCAGGGTGAGACGCCACGCCACGTAGCCGGCGAGGCTCACGCCAGAGATCAGCACGACCATCAGCCAGATGTGAAACGGATTGAGCACGCCGTAGGGGCCGTACGCCCGGTCCGGCAGCAGTGGCAGGATCACCGCACTCAACGCGCCGAACTGCAGCATCGAGCGGATGTCGACCGGCGTCAGCCGCTGCGCGGCACCTTCGAGCTCGACCTTGAAATGCAGCAGCGCGGTCATGCCGATACCGACCGCCACCGCCAGCAGGCGATAGCCGAACACATTGATCGCGCCGAGCACGAACACGAGCAACGCGGCAATCACGGTCGTGGTGCCGAAATCGTCCGGGCGCGTCTCCTGATCGACCAGATGCGCGCCGGCGATGGCGACGCCAATCGCCAGCAAGCCCGCGCCGGGAACCCAGCCGCTATCGGTCGCCTGCGCCAGCAAGGCCGTTGCGGAGCCCAGTACGGCGATCAGCGCAAAGGTGCGCAGGCCGGCTTTCGCGCGCGGATTGCGTTCGCGCTCCAGGCCAACCAGCAATCCGATCGCCGCGCTGGTCGCAAAGGTCAGCGCAAGACTGGCGGCATCGTTCATCGATGGAGTCTAGGACGCAGCGCGACGGCGCAATTGCGCCACGGCAATCCGCGGGCGGCAGCGGCCTGGGCTAGGCCGCGGCGACCTCGTCGCGCGCACCGTCCAGATGCGCAACGTCGGCCCAGTCGAGCACGGCGAGCCGCAGCGGCGAGGCCGCCACCGACAGGCGGTTGATCGCCGCATTGAGCATCTGGTGTTCGCGCGGCGCGTCCCAACTGAGCGCGCGCGCATGGCGATAGGCGACGTCGAGCACGCCGCCGTGCGTGACGACGGCGATGGTGCGCTCGGCGTGCGCCTGAGCGACGTCGTGCAGCGCTGCGAGGACGCGGGCGATGAACTCGTGTCCCGATTCGCCGCCGGGCATCGCCCAGGCCGGATCGCGCGCGCGCCAGGCGTGAAAATCGTCCGGCCAGCGCTGCGCGATCTCGTCCACCGTATGGCCCTGGAACGAGCCGAAATTGCGTTCGCGCATGCGCGGTTCCGGGAGGGGTTCCAATCCCAGCCGCTGGGCGAGCGGCTGTGCGGTCAGCCAGGCGCGGGCGAGATCGCTGGCGATGACCGCATCGATCGGCTCTCCTGCGAGCCGGTCGGCCAACCGTGCCGCCTGCCAGACGCCGGTCGCGGACAACGGCACATCGAGCAATCCCTGGATGCGATGCTCGGCATTCCAGGCCGTCTCGCCATGCCGAATCAACAGGACGGTGGTTTCAGGCAAGGCGCGGATTGAGCGTGTAGGTGCCGGTCATCTCAGCGCTGGCGAGCACGTGACCTGCGATCACGCGCCGCACAGCGGCGCCGCCGAACCTGCCTTCGAGCGGCAGCCGCGCAAGATCGAGCGCGTACACCGTGAACACGTAGTAGTGGATGATCGAATCGTTCCATGGCGGGCACGGTCCGTCGTAGCCGTAGTAGTCGCCTTCCATGTCGTGATCGCCGGCAAACCAGCGGGTGTAGTCGTTGATGCCCTGGCGCGTGCCGTGTGCCGTCGCCGGGCCGCTCTTGCCGCGCGGTGTGACCGCGTTCGAGTAGCTGCCGGCGTCGATCGACGTCATCGACGGCGGGAGGTCGATCAGCGTCCAGTGGAAGAAGTCGACGCGCGGCAACGTCGATGGCACCTCGCGTCCTTCCTGATTCACGTCGTCGCCCTTGCTCGGCACGTCGCGGTCATGACAAATGACGACAAACGATTGCGTCCCCGTCGGTGCATCGCTCCAGGCCAGCTGCGGATTCCTGTTGGTCGAGAGCCTGACGTGATGCGCCGGATCGATCACCGCGAAGGCGAATTCGCCGGGGATGCGACCACCGGCGCTGAACGAAGTGCTCGTGAGCTTCATCGCGCCCCCTTTGCTATTGCCCGGGCCGGACCTGCAGCCAGAACGTCACTGGACCGTCGTTGATCAGTTCAATTTGCATCATCGCACCGAAAATGCCGGCGGCCACCTGACGATGCTCAAGGCGGGCCCTTGAGACGAAGTGGTCATATAGGCGCCGACCCTCGTCCGGTGCCGCGGCGGGCGTAAGACTCGGGCGCGTGCCGGAATGGGTGTCCGCCGCCAGCGTGAACTGCGACACGATCAGCAGGCCACCGCCCACATCGCGCAGGCTGCGGTTCATCTTGCCCGCATCGTCCGGGAAGATCCGGTATGAAAGCACCTTCGCCAGCAAGGCGTCGGCCTGCTCCTCGGTGTCGCCACGCACGGCGCAAATGAACGCCAGCACGCCGCGGCCGATTTCGCCGACCACCTGGCTCTCGACGCGCACGTGCGCTTGCGACACACGTTGGATGAGCGCGATCATGAAAGCCATTGTAGGCAGGCCGACATGACCCACGTGGCCGGCAACGGCGAGGAGCTCCGTGACGATTTGCGCGGCACGACGGCGGCGAGCCTGCGCAAGCTGCTGCCGCCCGAGGTACTGGGGGAACTGACGCGCATGAACGCGGGCCGCAGCGTGCTCGCGATGGCGCAAACGCTGGGCCTGTTCGCCCTCGCCATCGCTTTCGCGCGGACGAACTTCACGTGGTGGGTCGTGGTGCCGGCCGGGGTTCTGATCGGCATCCAGCAGCACGCGCTGTTCGTCCTTGCGCACGATGCCGCGCACGACCGGCTCCATGAAAGGCGCTCGCTCAACGAACTCTGCGGGCGTGCCATCGGCATGCTGGCCGGCATTTCCGTGTGCCGCTGTCGCGTGATCCATCGGCTGCATCACAACGCGCTCTACAGCGATGTCGATCCCGACATCGCGCTGCACGCTGGCTATCCACGCGGCAGGGCCTATCTCGTGAAGAAACTGCTGCAGGATGTGATCGGCATCAACGCGTGGAAGACGTTCGCCTGTTTCTTCGGCAATCCGGCCATCAACGTGCAAACGAGCACCGCGCGCCGCCCGCTGGACGACACCTCAGCGGCGCTGCGCGCGGCGGCACGGCGCGATCGCTGGGCCATCGCGGCGGTTTCACCTGCTCGCGCCGCTGGCGTTCGTCCCGCTCTGCGGCATCGACGCGCTGATCAGATACCTGGTGCTTTGGGTACTGCCGTTGCTGACTGTACTGCAGCCGATCCTGCGCCTGCGCGCGATCTGCGAACACAGGGCGGTGGCGGACCTGTCGCCACCGCCGACCGCGGCGCGCACGAATGTCGTCGGCCCGCTGGCGCGCTGGCTGCTGTTCCCGCATCAGGTCAACTATCCCATCGAGCACCCTCTGTATCCGGCCGTGCCGCACTACTGCCTGCCGAGGCTGCACGACGAGCTCGTGAAGCGCGGCGTGCTGGGGGGTGCGGAAGTGCGGCCGCTGCGCGCCTCGCTGGCACGCGTGTTTGCAGAGCGCGTCTCGCGGAAGCCGACCGCCTCGATCGCGAATTTGCCTTGCGCGCCTCACGCCCGTGCCTTTGCACAGACGTTATGCCCGCGGCTGCACAAGAATGTGGTCGGGAGGCAAACCCGCAAGATGCTTCTCGTGCATTTCCGCGTACGCCGCTTCGAGATGCCTCGCCAGGCGGGGCGAATCGAACAGCGGCATCGTCAGTCGGTTGGCTTGGAGCTTGTGCCTCACTTGCGCAAGTTTCGGCGGATTCGTGGCCAGTTCGACCGCCAGCGCTTCGTAATCGACCAGGTCGTAGGTGACCAATTCAGGCAAACCGATGGCGTTGAGCAGACTCGCCGCCACTCGGCTCGCGAAGGCCTGCCCCGCACAGGTCAGCACGGGCAGCCCCGCCCACAATGCATCGCTGGCGGTCGTGTGGGCGTTGTACGGCAGCGTATCGAGAAACAGGTGGGCGCTGCGGTGCCGCGCCAGGTGTTCAGGTAGTGCCATCCGTTGGGCAAAGATCAGGCGTTCCGCACGCACGCCACGCTTGCCGGCTTCCTTACGCAGGTTTGCCGCTGCCGTCGGGCTGTCCTCGATCAGCCAAAGCACGCTTGCCTCAACGCGCTTCAGGATGCGCATCCAGGCGTCGAACGTAGGCGGCGTGATTTTGTAGTTGTTGTTGAAACAGCAAAATACGAAGCTCGCGGCCGGCAAGCCCAGTTCATCGCCCCCGAATGACCTGTCGGAGATCGTTCGCTTTCGGTCGTTCGCCTGGTAGCTGTCGGGCAGGAAGACGATCTTCTCCGAATAGTGCGACTGGCTGGCTGCGGGAATCAGCACATGGTCGGCGACGATGTAGTCGATGTAGTCGGCACCCATGGTTCCCGGGAAGCCGAGGTAGTTGACCTGCACCGGCGCGGCTCTTTCGGCAAATATTCCTGGCCGACCGTCCTCGGTGAATCCCTTCAGGTCGACAGCGATGTCGATCTGCAGTTCGCGCGACAGCTTGGCCACGTCGCGGTCACTCATCTTTCGCACATCGACGAACCTGTCGAAGGCAGCCTGCACGCGCTCGTGCATCTGATCGTGGCTTTCGGGACCGAAGTCGAACCCGACGAGCTCGAACCTGGTTCGGTCGTGTAGCTCGAACAGCTCTGCGATCAGCCGCGTCGTAGCGTGGTCCCGATAATCGGCCGAGTAGTAGCCAAGGCGGATCTTCGTGCTCCCCTGCCGCATCGGTATCGGCCCGAGCTCGACCCTCGGCGGGAACTTCCTTGCCGCATAGGCCTGCGCGACCCTGCGCTGGACCGAGGGGGAGCCGGTCAATCCCAGCGCGTCGAAGGGTATGCACGGCTGCTCGCCGCGCGAAATCCTTGCCTGAAGCCTCAAAAGCTGCGATTCGATGTTGTTCCAATCGCAGGTCCTCAGCCTCGAATACAGAAGCCTCGGATACACGAAGTCCAGGTTCGGGTTCAGCGAATAGGCTTTCTCGAAACTCGCCCGCGCTTCAGGCTCCCTCCTTGCCTTCAGCAGCAGGTCGCCGCGCAGGTTGTGGGCCTCGGCAAGCTTGGGATTGAGGGCGATCGCATGGTCGATACTGGCAAGGGCTTCCGCCATGCGCCCGAGCTCCTGAAGAGCGCTGCCGCGGTTGGCGAATGCTTCTGGGTAACTCGGGTTGAGCTCGATGGCGCGATCAAAGCCGGCGAGCGCTTCGCCCGCCCGCCCGAGGTCGAGCAGGACGTTGCCCCGATTGTTGTGCTGCTCTGGATTACCGGGATCGATGTCAAGCGCGCGTTCGAAGCTTTCCAACGCCTCCTGGAAGCGCCCCTGATCTCGGAGAACCAGCCCCTTGTTGATGAAGGCCTCGGAGCTTCCCGGCTTCAATGCAATGGCACGGTCGTAGCTCAGCAACGCCTCGTCGAGCCGCCTCAGGTTTTGCAGCGCGAGGCCCCGGTTGTTGTATGCATCTGCGCTGAATGGATCCGCGGCGAGGGATTGCTCGAGCGCGCGCAGGCCCTCCGCCGCATGGCCGCGCTGCGTCTCGGCGCTGCCGAGAAGAAACAGGAGCCGCGCATGGCCCGGAAACCGAGCCAAGAGCTGCCGGTAGACGGAAATCGCCTTTCCGACGCGCCCGGACCGATGAAATGACAGCGCTTGCTGCACAAGCCGGTCTGGATCAGCCTCTCGCGTCATCATCAAGTCGGCTCAAGAAGAACCAGTTAACTTCGTGACAGAGCTATGCCGCACGCCAGGATGGACGAGGTCAGACCTTCCTCGGCTGCGTCAGGCGGCGCCGCGCCTCAGGAAACCGTCACCCGCGCCCACTTGCGCTTGCCCACCTGCACAACGTAGGTCCCGGGCTGCACCAGCAGGGCGCGATCGGCGACCTTCGTGCCGTCGATGCGCACGCCGCCCTGCTCGACATTGCGGATCGCCTCGCTGGTCGACGGCGCGAGCGCGGCCTGCTTCAGCAGTTGCGCGATGGCGATGCCCGCGCCGCCGGAGGCGAGCGTGAACTCCGGCATCTCATTCGGAATGGCACCCGAGCTGAAGCGGGCCAGGAATTCGGACTCCGCGAGATCGGCCTGCCGGGCGGAATGAAACCGGGTGACGATCTCCTTGGCCAGCAGCACTTTCACATCGCGTGGGTTGCGCCCATCGCTCACCTGCTGCCTGAGGGCCGCGATCTCCTCGTCGCTGCGCAGGGACACAAGGTCGTACCAGCGCCACATCTGCGCGTCGCTGATGGACATCGCCTTGCCGAACATCTCGAACGGCGGCTCGGTGATGCCGATGTAGTTGCCCTTGCTCTTCGACATCTTCTCGACGCCGTCGAGCCCCTCGAGCAGGGGCATGGTGAGAATGCACTGCGGCTCCTGACCGTAGTGGCGCTGCAGCTCGCGCCCGACCAGCAGGTTGAACTTCTGGTCGGTGCCACCGAGTTCGAGGTCGGCTTGCAGCGCAACCGAGTCGTAGCCCTGCATCAAGGGGTACAGCAGTTCGTGCATCGCGATCGGCTGGCCGTCGGCGTAGCGCTTGGCGAAGTCGTCGCGCTCGAGCAGGCGCGCCAGCGTGTACTTGGCCGCGAGCTTGATCATGCCCGCGGCGCCCAGCGGCTCGGACCACTCGGAGTTGTAGCGGATCTCCGTCTTGTCGCGATCCAGCAGCAGCGCAGCCTGGTCGAAATAGGTCCTGGCGTTGGCTTCGATCTGTTCGCGCGACAAAGGCGGCCGTTGCGTATTGCGCCCCGACGGGTCGCCGATCATCGAGGTGAAGTCGCCGATCAGGAAGATCACCGTGTGGCCCAGGTCCTGCAACTGCCGCAGCTTGGTGAGCACCACGGTGTGGCCCAGATGGATGTCGGGCGCCGTCGGGTCGAGCCCCAGTTTGCAGCGCAACGGCTGGCCGGTCGCGGCCGAGCGCGCGAGCTTCTGCGCGAACTCGGCGTCGACCAGGAATTCGTCCGACCCGCGCTTGACCAGCGCGAGCGCCCGTTCGATTTCCGGCGTGATGGGGTAGGCTTGGCCTGACATCGCATGAACCGCTTGCGCCGACGGCAATTCAGCATGGCGCGGTCGAAGGAGGCGGAGTCTAATTGATGCCTCGCGAAACGCTGCTGTGGCGCCTATGGATCGTTCGGAACTCTTCGTCGGCTTGATGTCCGGCACCAGCCTTGACGGTGTGGACGGGGTGCTGGCGGATTTCAGCGGACCCCGCCCGCGCCTGCTGGCGCACGCGCGCCACGGCTTCGCGCCGGACCTGCGGCAGACGCTCGAGTCGCTGCTGGAGTCCGGCCCTGACGAATTGCATCGCGCTGCCGTCGCCGCGCAGCATCTCGCGCGTGCCTACGCGTCGGTCGCCCAGGACGTCCTGCTGCATGCGAACGTCGAGCCGGATCAGGTACGTGCCATCGGCGTGCATGGTCAGACCGTGCGCCACCGCCCTGAGGCGGGCTACACGCTGCAGCTGAACAGTCCCGCCACGCTCGCCGAGCTGACCGGGATCGACGTCGTCGCGGATTTTCGCGGCCGCGACATCGCCGCGGGCGGGCAAGGCGCACCCTTGGTACCGGCGTTTCACGCCGCCGTGTTCGCGACGGAGGCGCCGCGGGCCGTGGTCAACATCGGCGGCATCAGCAACGTCACCGGCCTGCCGGAGGAACATGGGGCGGGCAACGTGATCGGCTTCGACTGCGGCCCGGGCAACGTGCTGCTCGACGCGTGGGCCGGTCGCCATCTGGATGAACCGATCGATCGCGATGGACGCTGGGCGGTCGCCGGACACACGCACGCAACGCTGCTCGATTCGTTCCTGGGCGAGCGCTACTTCGCGCTCGATCCGCCGAAGAGCACCGGACGCGAACTGTTCAACGAAGTCTGGCTCGATGCGCATCTGTCGGGCCGCCAGATCGAGCCGAAGGACGTCCAGGCGACGCTGACGCGCCTCACTGCGCGGACGATCGGCCAGGCGATCGCGCGGTATTTCGCGGCCGCCGGCGACGTGATCGTGTGCGGCGGCGGCGCGCTGAACGTAACCCTGATGAAGATGCTCACCGAGGAATGCGCGCCGCGGCCGGTCACCTCGAGCGCAAGTCTCGGCATTGACCCGCAGCACGTCGAGGCGCTCGCCTTCGCGTGGCTCGCGCGCCAGCACCTCGCGCGCCGGCCCGGGAACGTGCCGACGGTCACCGGGGCGCGCGGGGCGCGGGTGCTCGGCGCGCTTTATCCGGCGTAGAAAAAGCGCGGGGCGCCCGAAGGCGCCCCGCTGATCCGAGGACGCAACGTCAAACCGAAAACGACGATCCGCAGCCGCAGGTGGTCTGCGCGTTCGGGTTCTTGATCACGAACTGCGCGCCTTCGAGGTCTTCTTTGTAGTCGATCTCGGCGCCGACGAGATACTGGTAACTCATCGAGTCGATCAGCAGCATGACGCCGTTCTTTTCCATCGTCGCGTCGTCGTCGTTGACGACCTCGTCGAACGTGAATCCGTACTGAAAGCCCGAGCAGCCACCGCCCTGCACGAAGACGCGCAGCTTCAATTCCGGGTTTCCTTCCTCGTCGATCAACTGCTTGACCTTCGCCGCCGCGGAGTCGGAAAAGACGAGCGGGGCAGGCATCTCAACGGCTGCATTCATGGCGCACTCCTCGAAAGCTGACCCGGCATTATAGGGGCCGAAAAGGCCCCGGTTCGATCCCCGTCAGCGGTTAGCCCGCATATTTCATGAGATTTCGATTTTGAAGACGGCGGCGGCGAAAGTGTGCGGTTTTCGTTCGTTCTTTGCTGTACTGCGCGCAATGCAAG
>Ga0209048_10000145_pt1 | contig 73495 bp, 101 predicted proteins | sample FrelakmetCRP12CR_FD_187146 | JGI IMG/M metagenome (GOLD analysis project Ga0209048, IMG submission 187146) | Freshwater lake sediment microbial communities from the University of Notre Dame, USA, for methane emissions studies - CRP12 CR (SPAdes)... | ecosystem: Environmental > Aquatic >...
CTGCCACCGCCGCCGAGCTTGATTTTGAGCGCACGATCCTGGAAAGCAAGTACAAGGGTCTGTCGGAAACGCGCACCGCTTACGCTAAACAAGCCCTGGACATCGCCAACAACCTGACCAAGCTCACCACGTCGCCCTTTCCGGCGCGCGTCAAACAACCGGAAACCGGCGCGACGATCCTGACGACTGACGTGGCGGCCTGGCGCTCCTATATCGACGCGCTACGGCAACTCTATCCAGCCGAGGTTCTGGCCAATCAGGGTCTGTATGAATCGGTACGCGCAATGGAAGCCGGCCAGGCGGCGGCCATCAAGACTGCCGAAAGTATGGGTTGGACTGCCGATGCCTTCGACCTGCTGGCGCAGCAGGCGCTTGGTGCGGGCAGCGGTATCCTGGAATTGGTCGATCAATTCGCCAAGTTGAGTCCCGCCGCGCGCGCCGCCATTCCAGGTCTGCAACTCCTGGGTGCGGCGATAGACGCCTTGCGCGCCCAGGCTGAAAAGCCTGCCGACATCAGTGGTCTCTTTGCGGGTTACAAGGGCGCGGCAGATGCCGTCAAGGGAGCCTTGACCGATCTGAGCGGCGCGCTGACCAGCGATGAACTGGTAGCCCTGAACAAGAGCATCCTCGACGAAATGCAGGCTGACTATCTGGCCTACGCCAAAGATAACGTCAATGCGTCCGGACTTGAAAACGACATCTGGATCAAGAATGAGACCGAGAAGTTCGTCGGCCCTTTGCAGTCCACGAAGGAGTATTACGACGAATCGGTGCGGATGGCACGCCAGGCGGCAACTGATACCAAGGCGTCGGCGGCTGAAGTTACCAGCGCCATTGAAGCCGCCATCAAAAAGGGCTTGGAAGTCACGCCGGGTGACATGCTGGATACTCAAGCCGGCAAGTATAAGGACAAGGCTCTGGAATCCGCTCGCCGTCTGAACGCGATCTCCGAGCGCGGCTTTGCAGAACTCAAGGCGCATCCCGATTGGGCCGCGGCGCTCAAGATTCCGCCCGAAATCTTGGCCGGCAGCGAGGCCGATCTGAAAGCCTGGGCGGCGCAAACCTCTGAGGACGTGCAGAACCTCACACGGCCCGATCTGATCAACTGGGACGCCTTCTTGGCCAACTGGGACAAGGGTCTGCTCGACGAGGCGGCCAAAAGCTACACAATGGATAAGGCGCTCGATATGTTGGTAAAATCGGGGCGCATTGGACCAGAAGGCAAGGCGGCCGCCAAGAAGAAGATCGAGGGGATGTTCGGCGAAGCCCCGACAGTCACGTTCAAGACTTACTTCCCGGATGAATCCAAGATTGTCGATCCATTCCTGGCTGCGGCAGCCAAGGCAGTGCGCGATAAGGCTAAGCTGCTGGTCGAGATAGAAGCGCATGTCACCAGGACCGGCGATACGTTACCGGTTCCTTCCGGTAAGGCTCCACCCGAAGGCAGCGGTATGGAACCTCCGGTAAAATCACCACCCGTTCCACCCAAACCGGAACCCGTCAAGGTTTCCGTCCAGGCGAAACTTACGCAGACGGTTATACCGGAAGCGGATTTCTTGAAGGCATTGGGGGTTACGAGTGTCAAGGTTCCTGTTACCGTTCAACCGGCGGTACCGGCATCTGATCAGGCCGCAGCGGTCAAGGCCAACATCCAGCAAGTCATCGGCACACCAGCCGTGCAAATCGCGACCATGTTGGCGCAGCCCACCGTAGACAGCCTCTTGGCCTATCGAACTACCATTGAAGGTAACTTCGCCAGCACGCCTTTGGATATAGCATCGGCAGTCGGCTGGGATATAACTCAAGCAGATGAATATCGTACTGGCTTAGCCTCCTATTTTAGCACTAATCCAGTAAACGTAGACACTGCCCTGGGCGGCTCGCAGAAGAACATGGACGACTATCGCACTGGGATTGAGGAGTATTTCAAGGCCAATCCGCTGCATATCGCTGCCATCATGACTTATGGTGAGGAGCCAAAGGAACCTGAGCCAACTCCCATACCATATGGCCCGCAGTCGTCCAATCCCCTATTTCCTCTTGCTGGCTATGGCGTTGGAATGCCACCTGTCACTTCCGGTCTCGATCTGACCAACATCGGCGTGCAGACCAATATGACTAAACCGGGGCAGGACATTGCCGGCAAGCTCTACGCTTCATTCGACTCCGCGCTCAAGACGCAAACCCCCGGCGCGCAAGCGGCGAGCTATTGGGGCGCGAGTTTCGCCACGGCTGCGCCGGTCTTCAGGGCGATTGGGGTTTCGGCTGGCGATCAGGTCGGCGATGCTTTCATCACGGCCATCGAGACAAAGGCCGAGGGAGTTGTGCACAAGCTCGCCGAGATCATCGCGCCGGAAGTCGCGGCGATCCTGGAGAAGTCCAAACCCAAGGGGCCGTTGCCATGACCTGGACACATTCATTAGGCGGCTCTCCTCTGCCGCTGCCCAAAGCCGAGGGGCCGTTCGAGATGGAGTACATCCCGTTCGGCGTGGCGCTGCGCTCGCTGAACTGCACCTATCACGTGCAACTCATGGGCGCGTACTGGCGCATTCACATCAACTGGGAGGGTTTGACCAAGGCCGAGCGCGACACGGCCTTTGCGGCATACGTGGCCTATCTGGCGGACAGAGCCGCCTACGTCATGCCGGATGGTCTGACGCTGACCGTCTGCGCCAGTCTGAATAGTTGGAATGAGAATCACTTCTACGCCCGCGACGGCACCGTGCGTTACAACGTGTCCTTTCAGGTGGAGCAGGTCTGATGCAATTTGCCAGCGCGTTTTTTATTGCGGCCTGCCAGGCGACCGGCAACCAGCCGTTGACGTACCTGGAAATCTCCTGGGATGGTATGGGTAGCATCGCCGCGGCGCGTGGCAGCGCGCACTGGACGGATGAGACAGCTTATCTGGTGGCGCACCGCGGCGCGCTGAAGATCGAGCCGCCCGGAGAGAACATGGTCATGGCGGGCGACATCGCCAATGTCACCATCGAGCTTGCCAATACGACGCAGCGTTTTTCCTGGCTGCGCACCGACAAACCTCTCTATGCCAACATCGGCGGCGCGGTCGGCCTAAGCGGTAAGTTGGTGCGGCTGTGGCAGGGCTTGATTGTGACAGTCGTTGATCCATTTCTGGGGCCTACGCTGGAATCGCAGTACGTTTGCATCTTCACCGGCGTCATCGCCGACTTCACGCCCGACACCGCGGCGGGCAACGTAGAACTGGAGTGTCGCGACATTGGCTGGCTCTACTTGCAGCAAAAGGTCAGTACGGTGGCGGCCTACGACGTAGCGGTCGATGCCTGGATCGGCCAGGTCTGCGCCCTGGGCCACGCGGGCGTGATCGCGACGGGCGCTATGGACGCCGGCATCTACCCGCTGCCGTTTGCCTGGTTGGACGACGAAAGCCTGGTCGATGAAATCTGGCAGGCCGCCGAAGCAGATTGCGGCCTGGCTTACTTCGATCAACTGGGCCGGCTGCGCTTCGAGAATGCCTTGCACTGGCTGAGCCACCTGAGCAGTGTTTGGACGTTCAACGAGAGCCACTACGGCAAAGTCGTGCCCGCTATTTCGACCGACGCGGTGGCGACTAAGGTCACGGTGGAATGGAGTGGACGCGTTATCGGCAGCGAAATAGCTGTCTACACCCTGGACAATGCCAAGCGCATCATGCCAGGCGCGACGCTCACCTGGCAGGCACGTTTCTCGAATGCCGTATCCGAAATCTACGCGCCCTCGGTGGTCAAACCGTTCAACGACTACACCGCCAGCGGTTTCGGCGGCGATAACCTGACTGCCGATGTCACCGTAACACTGAGCAATATTTCCGCGCAGCAATGCACGGTCACGGTGCTCAACAACAACATCAGCAAGGTGGCGCTGATCACCTTCCTGCAACTGCGGGGCCTGCCGCTGATCGGCGGGCCGACCGAGCAGGAGTCAGCCCTGGCCGTGCCTGCGCCGTACAGCTTCGAGCGGGTGCGTTCGGTGCGCGGCAACCCCTATGTGCAGACGCAAGCGCAGGGTCAGGCCGCCGCCGGGCTTTTGGCAGTGCGGGGCCGGCGCATTCGTCCGGTTTGGCGCTTGAGTGATGTGCCCGGTGTGCCGCAACTTGAACTGGGAGATCGCGTCAGCTTGTACGATCAGCGCAATATCGGCCCCACGCCCGCCGCGTGCATCGTCATCGGCATCAGTTGGGAAGGTAGCAAAGAGCGGGGGTTCGTCCAGGAGCTAGACCTGATTGACTACACCGACCTATGGGCGTATGACGACTACTACATCATCGGCGTGACGGCCCTGGGTACGCATGGCCGCGCGTACTATTGAGGTATGATGACCAGTCCTTACGGCGCATTACCGACTTTCACCCACGGCCAGGTACTTTCGGCCAGTCATTTGAACGCGCTGCAAAGCTACGTCCAGGCGCTACATGACGCGGCCTTGGGCCAGACGATGCCGTTTTTGGCCTGGCAGTGGTATGGCGATGTCCCAGTCAGCAAGTCATGGACCGGCATTTTGCGCCACAAGTACGACAGCTTCAAGTACAAGTACGTCATCACTGACGGCTATGGCGCGTGTACGATCAAGATCAACAACGTCGCCGTAGCCACTTCCACCGGGCCGGGCACCTACACGGCGACGGTGGACATCAGTGGCTTGGGTCTAGTGGCGGGTCAGTTCTACGATGTGATCTTTGCCATCGCCAACGTCGGCTCACAGGAAGGCCACGCGTCGGTGCAGTATATGTACGAATCCTATGCGCCCGCCGTCTATACGCTGGCTAGCTTTGCCGACGAGACGATTCCGAGCGCCGCCGCTTGGAACTACCTCTGCGCCTATGCGACTGACCTGGCCAATCTGAGCACCGCGCCGCAGCCGTGTGGCTTCAAGACGACGGGCCGCTATCAGAACATGCTGGGGTCCTGCAACCACCATGCGCGCTACCTGGCTTACAGCTTCTCGCGCACCCGACCCTATCACGACGACGGTGGCCTCTGGGCTGATACCAAGATTTATATCAATGGCAGCCTGGCCCTGCGGCGCGTAGTTGGCGGGCCGGCCCAAGTTGGTACAGGCGAGGACTTTGACCAAAACGCAGGCGATACTTGCACCTGGTCGGGGCTGCTCGACCTTGACGCCCACCCAGGCGGTCTGGTCATCGGCCACGATTACGACATCATCTTGAGCAGCGACGGCGCAGGTGAAAGTTTCGGCAGTCAGCAATGGGATCACTGGTTTTACCTGTACGAGTTGCCGGAGGCTAATCCGGGCGGCTTTTTCTGGCAAACGTTTACGGCCTGGACGCACGGCGCTTGGGTGCGCGGCAATAGTAGCGTGCCGCAGATAGTCACCATTAAGGACAATCTGGACGCCATCGCGGCCTGCTCCAATTACCGTAACTATCCTGCGCCCACCGACAACGGCGCGGGCCTGTACGGCATACGCCGCTGGCGCTGGCTGCACTACCGCACCTATCCCCAGGACAATCGCAGTCACGCTACCGACGACGATCCCTATGACCCCTTGCCGCCCACCGGCACACCAACCATCACGGAAAGCCCGACGCTGATCTACAACTACATGGGCAAGGAGAAGAAAGTCTCGCTTTCCGACGCCTATGAGCAGTGGCTGTGGCTCGATCTGGATAGTGTTGAGGGCCTTGACCCAGGCATCCCTTATGCGCTAGAAAACGTCAGGTACGCCTTAGAGGACGAGGTAATCTGATGTCCAAGCGTGATCTGATCCGTCGCATTGATCTGAGGCCCACCGCCGGTAGTATCCGCGCGCCTGTCTATGGCGCGTCCGCCACCAGCAACTTCGACGACGAACAACTGGTGCGCCGCGACGGCACGCATTGGCTCTACAGCACGGCCAAGTGGCTGTGGAGCGCCGGTGCGGAAGTCACAGGGACCTTTCGTTCCTGGGGCAGCGGCATCGTGCAGGTTTTCGGCACGCTGTTTGCAGGTCGCCAGGAAGGGCCGCGCGTCGGCATCTTTGAGCGGACCAACGAGGACAGCGTCGCGTCGTTCGGTATGGAAGCAGTGGGTCTGGATAACGTGCCTTTCTTTGGCGTTGGCGGGTTGGATAGCGGTGATCGTGACGACACGTGGGGCACCTTGGGCTATGAAGGCTTTCCGCGCATTCACCTGGAGACTGTTACCGGCTACGAGCGCAAGCTGCCCTTGGTCGATGTGGCCGTGCTCAACGGCGCGATCCCCGGCAGCCAGATCGACACACATACGTTGACAATTCCAGTAGTGGATTCCCTGGCGGGGCTGACGTTTAGCGAGGGCCAGCTTTTTCTGTTGCGACTGGGCGCTGATAGCGGCGCGCTCTATGCGTGGACACGGTGGGGGCCGGAACCGCAAGGCGGCTACCACCGCGCCGGACCACACAATCATCAGACCTTCGACGAGGGTGACACCTTGTCTTTGGCGGCGGCCATGACGGACGTGGCCATTACCAGTCCAACTGCCTACGACACCCTCTATTACGATGCGCCCAACAGCCGCTGGGCTAACGGCGCACGCGAAGCGGTCTACGTGGGCATGGCTGATGCGGGTGGCTACTTTGCCACCGATCAAGTTGAGTGGGGGATGCAATATCTAGCCAGTTGGCTACTGGATGTTGCAGGGAGAGTGCCATGAAACGTCTACCCTTCATCATCATCGGTGTAATCGTGCTGCTGGTCGTTGTGGTTCTGGCGGTACAACCCTTGACGCGCGTACAAAGCGCGCCGGTGTATCAGGGAGCGACTGCTACGCCAACTGTTGCGCCTGGTATCTATGCGTTCAACTACTTCGATGCAAACAGTTTAGGCAATTCTTGCTCTAGTTGGTTTGGTGTACTAACGCCCGTGCCTTTGACCGGTGGAGCCGATACTACGGGGGAGCGTGATAACTGTATAGCCGATCCACGTGGTAAACCCTGTTGGGATTGGATGTATCTTTGTAATACCTATAGTACGGATCAGGTAGTGTCCCTCACCGCTGCCGGGTATGCAACAGGTGATGATTACGAGCTTTCGGCTATAATGGGCGCTCAGTCTATGTTTGGAGAAGCCAGTAGTTATTGGTGCACTTTCAATGAATCTATTTTGGAAATGGCGGGTGTGCTTACGGATACTGTTCCCGTGGCAGGTAGTACAGAGCATTATGATTATCTGCAAGTATTAGTAAGTTCCGATTCATATCACAATGAAGGCATAAGTAATTGCACGGCCTCCTCTTGGCATTCTTATGCTATTGATCTGGTTGCAATTTCAACTCCTACACCCACACGTACACCCTATGGCGGGGTTACACCTACATCTACCAGTGGCGTAGCTGTTACGGCTACGCCGACTGCTAATCCCGCCGCGCAGCCCGTCATTGTCGGCATTTTCGCCTGCCAGGGTACGCCCTGTCGGGACTGGAACCTGCGTTCCATGTGCGGCGACAATGATCTATGGGCGGATATTGCGGTGGAAGCCAATACTACTTCAGTTGCCGGTTGGCGACTGGAAATTCGGGACACCAGCGACGTATTGTACTGTCAGCGCACCTTTGCCGCTGACAATCGTATCGTCGGCTGTAAGACGACATTCCTGGACGAGATGCTTAGTGCTGTTAGTCAACCTTGCCAGGTCTGGCCGACCAGTGGCACGGTTTACCTATACGACGCCGCCAATACACTGATTGATTTTCGTGCCTACACGGCTCAGTGCGGAGTAGCTTACAAACAACGTGTCTGGACTGATCCTGGTTCGACCTGGGCCCATTTACCTGGCGCACCGGGTTGCACAACCCTGGAGAATCTTACACCTACGGCAACGTCAGTTGGCAACACGCCATCACCTACTTTTACGGCGACACGCACGCGTACACCCACACCCACGCCAACTGTCACACCCACGCCGACTGTGACACTTACGCCAACTGTTACTCCCACGCCAACTGTCACACCCATCGGTCATACACCTTCACCTACCTTTACACCGACTGTTACGCGGACACCGACGATCACACCGACACCTACGGCAACGCTACTGCCTGGTCAGGTTGCTGCTGGTGTAGCTTTTGTCTCCTGGACGGCTCCTGAGAGCGCAATCCCGCCGTTACGACCCACTGCCGATCCACTCTATAGTCCCGGCGCGCGTTATCCGGTGGGCCTGGAGAGTATCGAGTATCTAGATAACACTTGGGGTGATACGCCCACAGATTGTGGAGCGGTGACTTGCACGACTTATAACATTAACTGGACACCCTACGATACTGATTTGGCGGCTGCCGCAGCTTATACCGTAACTTTGGGTGATGGTTCAGTTGTCAATCAACCCTACAGTCTACCACTACCGGCTTTCTGGCTGGTCAATGGTAACTCTCAGGGCGGCAATGGCACTGTGGATCATCCTTACGGCGACCTCTATCTACCGACCTGGATGTTGAGCTATGCGCAAAAGTTTCAGTATGGTACGGATTGGTATTGGGGTATCAACTACGATAATTCAGCCTTTGTCGCACGTCTAAAAAACTACATTACGGAGGCCGGGGCGCGTTACAACGACAATGATCAAGTTGCGTTGGTGCGGGTAGCCGTGGGCGTAGATGGCGAATCGCAACCGGTCGGCCATGCTACTTGGGCTGGTGCAGGTGGTAACCAGAATGGTCTGATGTACGCGCATCAAAACGCGGTGGCTTCCTGTCCTAGTTATCAGCAGTTCGTCATTACGATGTGTGAGACAGCGAAGATAGCTTTCCCGGACAAACCTGTAGTTTGCATGGTTGGGCCATCACCTTGTTTTGGTTGGTATGGTTACGAGTGGCGTTCAATGTTATGGGAAGGTTACGACTGGTTTGCCGGTTGGCACAATGAAGATCCTGAACCAGTGATTGGTTATAGCGCCAATGCCGTTGCGCCTGATTATCAGTTGGCTCAAGGTGCGCCTGGTTTCGATTACTCTAACTGGATGTACTACTCTAGCGCCGCCACGGTGCATAATTACGGCGATCCAGTGGCGATGGAGTGGTGGGCTAACGCCAATATCGGCGGCTACGATCCCTACCAGAGTCTATACTGGCCCTTCCTAACCGGAGCTAACTGGCATAGCAGTTTCTTGCTACCCAACTCGACCTACAATCCCTATCGCACGACTTTTGCCTGGGACGTGATTGACTACTGGCTTGGTGGTTACGAGGATCGCGGTTGGATTATCTTCCGTGACGCCGAATACCGCAACTACATCATCAATGACGGTTATCGCAATATCTCACCCGAAGGCGGGCGCGGGCCTTACGAAAACCATCTGGCAGTGTTGACACCTACGGCCTATGATCAATACTGTTCGGCGGCTGTAATCGCAGAGGAAGCCGATAAAGCACCGGGGGCTGGCGCTACACCAGTCTGGCGACCGTGTGGCTTGGACGGTTCACCACATTACCTGCCGACGCCCAAAGCTACGCTTCAGGCGACCACGCCGACACCGGAACCGACCCAAGATTTCAACATGATGCAGCGCCTGTTCAACCGCCAGGCCCTGGCCGTGAGTGCGGGCGGGACGATGGGTATCAAGGCGGACGAAGCCTGGCAGTATTACGGCGAGACGCATGACATCAGCGTCACGCTGAGTTACCTGGACATTGGTACCGGCAACGTCACGATTTCGCTGGCGACCGGGCCGAGCACCCAGGACGACCACGTGATCGCCCTGGGCAACACCGGCTTGTGGCAGCGCGCCCGGTGGGATGTCGCCTCAGCAGCCATTGGCAATACGATCAACGTGTCAGGGCGCGGCAATTCATTCATAAAAGTTGCCAACGGAGCCGGTAGTCTGTTATACTTGCACGAGTTGTATGCCGATGTCACCAGCGGCACGCGGGGCATGATGGCACCCTACGCGTTGCCGCCCGAAGCTCCGGCTACATCAAGACTCTGGCTGCTGGTCGTAGTTGGCATAGGCGCAATCGGCGCGGGTGTGCTGATCACACGCCGGCGCAGGAGCAGCCGAGCATGAGCACGTAACTTGATCCCAATCTAGCCAAGGATGTCCGACCATATGCACACATCACGCCTGTTTCGACTGGTTCGGCTCAGTCCCCTACGATTGTATATCGGCCTGTCACTATTGCTGGTTGGTCTGGCGCGCTCCGACGCCATACCGTTCCTGGAGTTGCGGTCATATGCGGAGCCAGCGTGGCTCTACGGGGTGCTGCAAGTGGCGGCAGGTTTGGGCTTGCTGCTGACCCTGCCGCGGCGCACCCATTGGACGGGACGGGCGGCGGGCATCCTGGCAGTTGGCGTCGCGTCCATGCTGGCGTGGGCTTTGGCTCACTTGCTTTCGACGGGCAGCGTCTTTTACGCCGTGGGGGCGGTGATGCTATTGATCTTCGAGGTGGGCACCGATGGACAATAGCATCCTGATTCCGCTGCTGGCAGTCGGCGCGCTCATGACCATCCTGGCGCTCAGCATCAGTGTTTGGGGCGCACGTCGCGTGCAGAACAATAGCCATAGCGCCGCCGAACTACTGAGCCGATTGAATGCTGCCGTTGCTGAGATCGGCGACTTGCGCGTCTTGTTAGTGACCGCCAATCAAGAACTCGCTCGGCTGCGTCCGGCGCTGGATGTGGCGAATATCGAGATCGGGCGGCTGCGTGCGGCGCTGGGGGTGGAGACTTTGCCGGAAAAGCGACCGGCGAAGCCCCTGCTGCTGGCGCAATGCAATAAGATTTTCGGCGAGGATGACGCCATCGCGATCCGCCGCGTCGGCATTCCGTTCCAGCGTCTGCAAAACTGCACGAGCACCGATCTGGATCGCTACCTGCAAGCCGGTCGCCAGGATCGCCAGACGCCGTGGTGGCTGCAAATCTCGGCGCACATGGGACCGACCGGCATCGAGTTCACCGATGGCGTCAGAAGCACAAGCTGGCTGTCGCAGCGTATCCGGAGTATCCGGGTGCTGGTGCTGGCCGGCTGCGAGAATGAGGAAGTCGGCGCGCAGTTGGTCGGCCTGGCCCGGCACGTGATCCTGGTCTACGAAAGCATCGACTCTCAGTCGGCGCAGGACTTTTCCTTTGCCTTCTGGCGGGAGATCGGCGATGGGACCGATCCGCCCGACGCGTTCGCGCGGGCGCTAGACGAATGCCCGCAGGTAAGTGAATTCATCCAGATGCGCACCGCGCGCTGAAGGGTAGCATGACTCGCCGGCGCATTCCTACCTGGTGGCTGGACCTGTATCACGGCAAGACGCCGTGCTCCTGGCGACGCGCGCAGAAGACCAGGCGTGCGTTAGATGATCGACGTGCAACTCTGCGCTTGCTGGCGGAGGTGGTAGACACACCAGCGGGTTCACCCTCGACGCCTCCGAGGTAACGCCTCTAATTCCTCGCACGCAGAGTATCTATAACGGTTGAAATAAGCTGCCCGTCACACTTCCAACAAAACGGGCTGCGGTTCATCCGGGGACGATTTCCCCGGTGCGAGACCCGGCTGTTCGGGTCAGCTTGATTTCGTTGTTAGGCGAGAAGCTGGCGATGACCAAGTCTGGTTGCTATCGTCCTTTCGCCAAACAATACGCGGTCCGAAACACGCAAAACAGATGAGATACCATCCTCGGGTTTCGCTCATAACCCCAACCGCTTGCACAGGACGCCCCGGCGCTTTTCTCCCACACGATGCACAGACTACCTCCGTGTGTATTTCTCGCTCATCGCTCAAAATCTGCATGTGCTCACCCCCAAGCCTAACGGTTGGCGTCAGCCGCAGCGGGTTGACGCACGTTCTCAGATTCGGCAGCGACACCTTTGGAACCGGCCAGCTTCATCCCGTTGTTAGACGGGACAGTCAGAAGTCTCTGAATTTCAGTTTCCACATCACGCGCTCACCGCGTCTAGTGAACATGAGCGGTACTGTCCGTGCTACAATCCCCTCTCCGACATAGCTGGAATTTCCGCCTTCGGTCGCCGAAACTACACTGTGACCACAATTGAGAATGTGCGTCAACTCCCCTGCGGTGTGCGGTAGATAGTCAATCACTCCTAGGTCTGGCACGGTCAAAACGCTGAACCTAGAGGCTACGTCCTGCACAGCGTCAGGCTCTAGCCACCATTGCCCGACCAGCACATCAAACAGACGCAAAGCGGAATCATGGCGATAGTTGCCGCCCTTCTGAATCTTGCCGCCATAGCCCTCACCAAATAGGATGACTTGCTGCCCAATGTCGAACACGTCGATCAGGCGCGTGAGCGGAAAGGCTTGACTTAGATAAGCTAACAGCGGCACGGGCATCTGAGCGTCATCGGTGCGTCCGGTATAGGTGACAGTCCCATCCGGCGCTAGAATGACACGTACATTCATGCCGTCGATTTTTTCAGTGACCCACCACCGTTTGATATTGTCGAACTCTGCCAAGCGCGGCACGCCCGGCAGGACCTTGTGTGTGCGGTCATCGCGATTCCAAAGCGTTTCGATCTTTGGGTATTCCATGTGTCCCCCTTCGTCCCGTCCTAACGACATATAGACGGAAGGTTTCCGCCTATCTATCCCATATGGGGATTATGCCACGATTTCCTCAATCAAGATGCGCGTCTCGGAGATGCCGCCGCGCTCCTGATGCTTAGTCAAGTGCTCATCTACGATCTGCGCGTCATTCTTGAAGACGATGCCGTGGCACGCGTCTATCGTTCCCTTTTCGAGATTCACCAGGTCACAGATGCGCCGATGGGATAGATAGAAGCCAATCACGACCCGCAAAGGTCTAGTGAATGGCTCCCGGCCGCGCATGGCCTCCGTGGCGGTCAACCCTACAGCTTCCTCCCAGGATTTGACCTGGGGCGTTTGGTATGACAACACTTGCCCGCGCCGACCGCGCCCACTCTTGTAGCGAAACGACTGCTTCGGCACCGCGTTGCCGGGTACGACGAAGGTCACGTTAGACATGGCGCTCCTTGCGCTGACACGCCTTGCAATGGATATGGTTCGTGCCAGTCTTGACAATCATCTGTCCGCACTTCCGACACGGCACAAGCTGCACCGTGCATTCGACTACTTCCGCTTGACCATGCTCGTCGAAGTACAACAGCCTGGGGGCCAGCTTGACGCCCAGGGCGCGCGCCAGGTCGCGTTCCGCCTGTAAGCTTAACGCGCCTGGCTTGCGCCGCAATATGTCAGACAGCGTGGCCTTGAAATGATCCTGGTAGCCCAAGTCGCGTGCCAGGGCCGCCAACGAACCACGCTTAGCCTCTTGCAAGGCCCGCAGGCGCAAGGCGAGTTCCTGCACCACCACTTCGCTCGTCAGATGACGGCCTCTGGCCTTCACGCTGGGACCCCCTGTAGAATAATTCTAACGACGTTCCTGGTTTGGACGCAATAGGGGACGGCTGCGCTGCTTGGCGTTCAGTCTGACGGCGGCACGGTGGGCTGGGCGTCATTCTCTGGCGCGTCGGCGCGCACGCAAACGTACTCGCTAAACTTCACCTTGAGCCGTCCGTCGAGCACCTTGAGCACGGCCTCCAGGGTATGCAGCGTGGCGTTACGTCCACCTTCCAGGTTGTACAGCGACTCACGCGAGATGTCAGCGCGGCGCGCCGCCTCAGTTACGGTCAGGCCAAGCTGCTTGCGCCGCGCGCGTATCTTCTGGCCGATGGTCTTCATGCGTCCTCCGCATCGTCCTTGACGCTGAACAGAATCTCGCAATCGCAATGCCCGCCGTGCGTGTCGAAGAAGTCCAGGGATGCAGGCACGTCGATGCCGCCCATGCGGGTCAGGATGGCTTCAGTGTAGTGCTTGTTGTCACCGCCGCAACTCCAATGCGCTCTACCACACTTTTCATCGACGTGGAAGTTGCAACCATCCGGGCCTTCCAGGGCGGTCAGGAACTCCGACCAGCGCGGGTGCTTGGGCGTCATAACTACCTTGGCTGGTGCGTCGGCGGCCAGCGCGGCGCGGGCGATGATGACGTGCTCGTTGTAGACGGTAGTATAGCTATCTGTCAGCGCCCATTGATAGTCCAGAATGACCTGCAAGGCCGCGCGCAGGAGCTCGGCGCGCCGTTTCATCGCGGTGTGTTCGTCGCCGATCTGGCGGTTGACGCGCAGAAGTGTGTCGATCTGGCTTTTCAGGTCGTCGTTGGCAGCGCGCAACACCGCGAGTTCTTGTTTCTCGGCCATGAATAGATCGCGTGCGCGATCCCGCTGTTGGCGCAGTTCGATGTTGGCGTCGCGCAAGGCATCGCGTTCTTGGACCAACGGCACGTGTGCTTTGCGCATTAGTTCGCCCAGGGCGACTTCCCTGGCCAAGTCATCCTTGACCTTCTTCCAGTCTTCCTCGCGTACGAACAGCCAGCGTTCCAGTTTGATGTCTTCCATGTGATCCTCCTTATGCCTGTTTTCCACCGTGCCGATAGGGCCGGGTGAGATTGAACAGATGCTTGTTCGCCATGATGGTTGCCAGATCGTAGCCCATGCCTTGCGCCAGGTCCAGCACGCGAATCACGATGTCGAGTTCTGGGCCGAAGCCTTCCGGCTTGCCATCCTCGGCAGTCACGCACTCCATCGCGCCGTCGCGATAGGCTTCCAGGGCCTCCGAGACTTCGGCGTGAATCAGCGCCAACGCCTCGCCGATATTGCGCGGTGTGTCCCACCAGCCGTGCTCTTGGGCGTTGGCGTGGATGTGGTACTGCCATACGCCCAGTTCGGCATGGATCAGGCGCTCGCGCAAGCGTTCCGGGGCCAGGTCTTCAGTCACCATGTTTCGTCTCCGTTGCAACGAACTTCACGAATCCGTACGCGACGGTCTGTTGGCTGGACGCCTGCCAAGCTGCAAGCGTGGCGTGCCAGGCTTTTGCGTAGGCCGCCGCGCCCTCCGCGCGCGCTTCGGTCTCGATTTCCTTCCGGGTCTTGTAGCGGCCTTCCAGCTTGTCAAGGCGATGCTGGCAGTTGGCGCAGATGCGCTTGACTTTGAGGATTGGAACAAGAGTCTTGAGCGCGTCGTCGTATGTTTCGACAAGCGCGTCATACTTGGGTTCGCGGCCACACACTGTCAAGCCGTTGTTCTCGGCATCGGCGTCCGCGATATGCACCGGGGTGCGCGCCGAACGCACGCCTGGGCCGGAAAGTTGGACCAGTACTTTCATGTTTCCTCCGCGATGTCGGTCATCAGAAAGCGTTCGCCGACGATCCACAACTCGCGTTCGCCGGTGCCGCCGTAGGTCTGCTTATCGACCCGCACCTTAGTGCGGGGTGAATAATCGCCGGCCGCGGCGACGATCTCGCCGTGCGCGCCCAGGATCGGTGCGGTCAGCAACTCCCGATCCAGTGTGATCACCAGGCTGGCTTTCTGGTCGTAGATGGCGCTGCCGCGCAGGCCGTGGCGTGTTTTGACGCCGCCCAGGCCCTGCGTGCGGTTGAACTGCGAGCCGGCCAGGATCGGCACGCCGTCGCTTTCGGCGAAGCGTTTGAGTCGCCGCGCGTCGTTGCCATGCAAGTCGGCGTCGTTCGTGCCGCGCCGGTCATCCGTGACGGGGATGTCCTGCAAGTAGTCCAGGATCAGCACGTCGCAGCCGCCCCGCCGCTTCAGGTCGCGCGCCCGCGCTACAATCTCGCCGACCTTCCAGCCGCCGCAATCCACGTAATGCACCGCGCCGGGCCACTCACGAGCCAGTTCGTCGGCCTGTTGGATCACTTCAGTCAAGCCCATGCCGTCCAGGTCGGCCATGCGTAGGTTGGCCCAGCGGCACATGCGGCGCTTGAGCATGTCCCGATGGACCAGTTCGGTATGAAAAAAGGCGACTTGGCAGCCGCGCCGCGCCCAAGCTTCGGCGCAACATTCCAGGGCTGTTGTCTTCCCCGCCCCGCTGTCGGCGGCGATGATGCCGAAACTGCCCGGTTGCAGCGCCCGCACGAAGCTCAGGGTGCGCCACGGTAGGGTCAAACGCGGCCGGCCGGCGGCGTATTCCGCGGCCTCCTCTAACTGCCAGTTGGCGAAGGTCCCGAACGACTCCGACCACAACAGCACGTCATGGCCCCTGGCGGGTGCGCTGGCAGCCTCCACGGCGCTGACGGCGCGCCCGCTCAGGTCGTGCACATCGACGGTCAGATCGTAGGCCAGGCGGGCCACCTCGCCCGCGGCGGAGATCAGGCGGCGACGGGTCGCCATCGCGCTGACCAACTTGGCGTACTCACCCGCATAGACCGCCGATGGCGTCGCGCTGGACAGGTGTACCAGATAGGCCGCGCCGCCGACTTCAACCAACTGCGCCTGCGCCTCCAAGGCTGCGATCATAGTTACGTAATCGACGTGCTGGCCGTTGGTTTGCAGATCGGCAATTGTCTGGAAGATCACACCGTTGGCGGCATGGTAGAAGTCCGTCGCCGCCAGCGGGCCGCACTCGGCCAGTTGCGCGCCGTCGATCAGCAGCGATCCCAGGACGGCCTCTTCGGCCTCGCGGTCATACGGCAGACTGTTCGTCGGGCTGCTCATCCTGATCCTCTTGCGCGCGGCGCAGATCGAAGTAGAGTCGTTCCCACTGCGAGCGTTCTCTAGCGTTGACGTACCAGCCGGCCATAGCCAGGCAAAACAGCGACAAGGCCACGATCAAGGTCAGAATGATCGGGATGATCATGTGATCCTCGTTCCACCGGCTACCCTCGTCATCCAACCGACCGCCCGATCCGCTGCGGCAAAGACGACAAGGTGATGTTGGATGATGATAATATCGTCTTGTATCCCCCGAGCCATCGCACTTTCCGGGTCAAGCGCATCATAGCGTTCAATGTCGCCCACAAGATGCCTGACGGCGTATTCAATATTGCCGCAGTACAAATTGCGGTCATGAACCAGCGCACCGTCCGTCAACGCATTCAGCGCAGACATGACGGTATCGGCGTATTGCAGGGCGGCGCGGGCTTGCACGAGGATTTCTTGGCGGTTCATGTGATCCTCAGCCCGCCGGCGACCGGCTTGACGCTGCGGTAGGGCCGCAGCAGCGCCTCGTACTGCGCATTCGACTGCATCAGCACGCACAGCGCATGATCATCCCAGGACGCCCGCTCGGAGCCGGCGATGAACTGCACGCTGCCGGACGGCGTGACGGCTTTGGTCAGACCGAACTCGCGCAACAGGTCAGTCAACTGTTTCCTGGCTGCTTCCATGCCTTGCTCGATGAGCTTCTTGTCGGTTGCCAGGCTCTTGTACTCGGCGATGGCGACTTCGAGCAGGTCGGCTTGCGCGTGTGGGTCGGTCAGGGTGGGTTCGTCCATGATGGTCTCCTATGGTGAGTGGCAAATTACTTCTTCGGCGGCTTGCCGATGCTTTCCAGCGCCGAGATCAGGATGATCGCAACGATGCCGCCCAGGCCGAAGATGGCGAGACAGGCCAGGCCGGGTCCTAACTCCAGTGGATTCACGATCTCCTCCTACGAATTGTTTTTGCTGCTTCCGGTGCCCAACAGGAAGCGCGCCAGCAGTGCCAGGCCAAGCGCCTGCCAGAGGTCAATCACTGGCGCACCGAACAAATGTGGCATGAGCCAGTTCCACAGCAGCATGGTCGGCAGCGAAAAGATCAATGCCCATGCCAGCATTAATCCCACGAACAACAGAATTGCCCTCATGATCTCCTCCTAGAACGGTAGTTCGTCGAGCACGTTTTGCGGGATTGGCACCTCCAACCCCAACTTCTCCAGGAACACCACCGCGCGCTCCCAACGCTGCCGGGCCGCCTGGGTCCTGGCCTCCAGCACTTCAAGCTCGTAGCGTAGCGCCATCTTGCGATGCTCCAGTGTCAGTAGCGCCTCACCACGGTCGGAGCGACCGTAGCACCACATCTTCAAGGCCGTCAGCGCGTCGTCGGGATTGCCGTCCGCATCGACCAGCGCCCGCCCGCCGACGACTTCGTGCTCGTAGTTGCCCAGGTTGACCAGTCGGCGGTATTCGACTTCAATGATCTTCATGGTTTACCTTCCTTCCTGAACACCAGATAGTAGCAATGGCGCTTGCGCGCATGTTGCTGGTTGGCCATGTTCGGCGAGAACATCATTGTCGTCCGCACCAGCACGAACAGGTCTTCGACGCGTAACCCGATCTTGAGCGCGCCGTTGACGATGGCGACGTGCGACAGGTGTTGGCGATTGGAACTAACCATGTCCTGACACTTGAAGGCGATGACGCCGCCCGGTCGCAGCACCCGCTGAAACTCCAGCAGCGCCGCGCCGTAGAACTGATATAGGCTGGCCACCGTCGCGAAACTAGAGAAGCGGTCCCTGATCTTGCCGGTGTTTACCGTGGGCGTGCCGGACACCACGAACGGCGGGTCGAACATCACGCTGCTGATGCTGGCGGATGGCAGCGGCAGGTGCTGCGCGTCGGCCCGCACACAGTCAGGCGCTTGCGGGCTGAGATCGAACTTCAAGCGCGGCTACGGCAAACCCTGCCAGAAGCGCCCGGTCGAATAGCAGGGGTCCAGATCGAACGGTGCGCCGCGATTGTAGAGCCGCATGATCCAGGTGATGATCTCCTCCTCGCGGTCCGAGACGGAGGTCGCCAGGTCGCGCCAGGGCGAGCCGACGATAACCTCCGGCATTTCGGCCAGTAGGGGCAATTGGATGTGAGTCACGAGACCGTTTCCTGTGAGCACGCGATGGCGATGGTTAATTCCGCGGCCTGCTCGTTGAACGCCAGGGTGATAAGCCCGCTATAGGACGGGTTCTTGGCGTCGAACGACATCGTAGATGCGGATGATATGTCGATGGGCCAAATAACGGATAAACCAACCAGTAGCAGAACCAGCGTGCACCATAGGCCGATGGCGGGCTTGAGCTTGCGCGCGGAGGTCATTAACGGGACCTTGTAGCCAAGTATAGAATGTGATAGGGACATAATTTTGCTCCTCGTTCATGATGTTCTTCGATTGGTGTAGTCGCCAAGGCAACCGCATACCCACTGACCCTTGCCGGTAGGACCAGCGATCCACATGAAAGTCTTGCCGTGACCCTGGATACATTGTAATCTGACATAGCACGGCGGACGCCAGATACTGATCATCGACAATGGTATAACCACTAGGATCATAGTCAGCCAGCGTTTTAGAATCACAACTTACCTCCCTAGCATAGGTATGAAGATTTTTGATCTTACGCGTAAATTGATTTTGCTGACCACGCCGGACTCAAACAGTACGGCGCTACCCCAGGGTCCCCCAGGATTCTGCACCTGGCACAATTCACCATCTGCGTAAAAGAAGATGGGTGTGCCATCTTCAATCCATCCTTGGATAGCCAACAGGGTTGGTTGTCCATATTGCCCAACCACTGTCGTCGTGATGGGATTTGCTCCTTTTGGAATCCCGATCAAGACGTTATCCCCCCGTCCCTCTATGACTGTGCCAATTGGAGCGGGTTGTCCCCGCTTCTGTATGGCGCCATAGAAACCCTGCGGCCACGGTGGAGGTCCGCCGGCTTGCGCAGATAGCGAGCAGAATAGCAGTACGCTTGCCAGTAATGCGTAAAACCATAGATGCTTCATGGTGTCCTCCTTTACCTGATCGCATCCTCATATTTGACGTTGCGCGGGTCCCAGGTGAGAATCTCCGGCGCAGGCGGCGCTATTTTGTAGACTTGCCATGCGATAGCCATTCCGGTGATGTCAACTCATTGAAATCCAGAGTAGCCGGACCGACGAACTTTTGTGGCGGCGCGGGCTGTCCATTTCCCCCAATGTCTATCTTTCCATCACGCTGCCAACCAGCAAGCGTCTTAGAGATATATCCGATACCCAAGAATGGGCGATCCCGGTTTTGATTACAGACTCCAATGGCCCGAATTGTCGCATCTGCGCCGTACAAATCCTCTAGCTCGCCAAGTTGCTCCGCGTCCATTGGATTGATTGCGCCGCCGCGGGCCTGGTTGAAAGCCTCAAAAACGTTCTGTGTGGCGACTTTGGCGCGGGTGGGGGAACGATTCTCCCTCTCCTTCTTCTCTGTTTCTTCTTCTCCTCTGTGTGGCGCTACAGTATCGTTATTGGAGTCACGTAACGGCGTTACTAACTCGTTGTGATCATTATCAGGTGGCGATACACGACACTCCTTGGCCCGTTTCCGGTGGGCGCTGACACGCTCAGCAACGCGTTCTGGATCATCAGACGGCGGCTTGGCTTGACGCTTTTGCCAGTGTGTCACACTCCAGATGTCAGTCATGCCATCGAGAGTCAGGATACCAACACCTTGGAGGGCGTTCATGTCACCTATTAGGTCTTCTGGATCGGTATGCAGCAACCAGGATAGATCGTTGATTGATGGCAGATCGCCATCTAGCCCACAATCTCCTGCGACCAAGAATAGACTGATGCAGGTTCGATATTGACGGTCGGTCAGTCGTCCCATCTTGGGGTCGCGCAGAATTTCCGTGTAGAGTTTGATCCAGTAACTCATTGCGCACCTACGGTTTTTGATATGACTGGAACTTTTTGTAGACCGAAATTGTCATACTCGAATCTGGCTTGCCGGGCGGCGATGTATGCCGCCATCAGGTCTACGTTGGTGGCGGTTGGGAAGGAACATCGCATTTCGTCCTTTGTTATCATCACAACGACGATGTTCCCGTCCAATACACGCTCTTTGAACTCTAATCCATGCAGAGGCATCGGAGCGTCTTTGCTAAGCGCGCAAACCTTTACTATCTCGTATTCACTTGGCCACGGATCACCGATGAAGGCCAACAGGCTGGATTCTGTTTCTATCACAACCTGTCTCCACAGGCCCCAATTGTCGATGGCTGATGTGCCGGCGGGTTTGATCTCAGCCCAAAACCCACCTCCCTTCCTAGCCCATTCGTCTTTTGAGTGCGCCAGCCAGAAGTCAGGCAGGTACCAACCTTTGCTTGTGTCGATACCCTCGGTCTCGTATTGATAGCGAATCCCCAGGGAGTCGAAAAACACTGCCCACCGCGCTTCGAGTCTCGACCTGAACCTGTAGCCGTTATAGACCGTCTCGATGGCTTTCATTCGGTGCTCCTTCGGCGGCGAGCAGTCTATCGACTTCCGAGCGTGGAATCCTGCGCCGGCCCCCTGGCGTGCGGACAACGCGAATTGTTCCGCTCTTGTCCGCGCGCCGGAGGGTGCTCGGATGAATCTGCAATAGACGGCAAGCCTCGGTTACTGTGAGTAGCTGTTCATTCACTGTCATAGTATAGCATACCTTTCGAGACGTGTCAAATCTCGCCTTGGCGCTTGCGCGGCGCGTTCACGTCAGGCGGCACAGTCCGTAGCCCGGTGCGCAGGTCGCGCAACTCCCACGACCGCTGCTTGCGCGCCAGGCGGCAGATGATCTGGACGCGCTGCTCGTAGGGCATGGTGTTCCAGCGCGCCAGCATATCGGCGACGAACTGGTCGATCAGGGCGCTCTTGGTGGTGGTAGCGGTCATGGCATGCTCCCGCCCGCGAAGACGAGAAAGATGATGGCCAGCACTGCCAGCCACAGCAGAAACAGAATACCGATGACGTTACCTGAATCATCGTTGTCCATGTGGTTCCTCCTGAGCGGACTCAACCCGGCCAGTTGTCGCCGTCATAGCCTCCAGCACCGGCAGGCCGACTTCGATGGCCGAGCGCAGCGCCTGGCTGAGATTGCCGCTGTAGCGCGTGCGGGCGATGTCGCGCGCCTTGCGTAGCACGTGTTCCTCCAGGCGGACATTGATGGGCCAATTCGTGCGGGCGATGTAGGTCATGGTTGCTCCTTGTGCTGCTCCAGCGAGAATGACCCCCATTGCAGGTGGGGATGAAAAACGGCGGCGACTAGCACTTCGTCAGGGTTGTTCATGTCTACCGGCGCGCCGAAGATGTTCATGGGCGCGTCCTTCAAGACAGCGCGAATCATGGCGGCGTAGTGCAGAATGGTCAGCGTGCGCGCCGGTATCAGACCATCTTGCGTGCGCGTCGAGTTGGCTTTGTAAGTTGGTTTCGGCTCGCTCATCGGCGGCTCTCCTTGCTTGGGCCAGTAGGCTCCGTAGGGCATGGGTCCTCCTTGGGGCGTATGGATAATGCTACGATGCCGGCCTGACGGCTCTGATGCCGCACTCGCAGATGTTGGTCATCTGCCGGGTAACGCCCTCGCGCGCGCTGGCGCTGTCCCAGGCCGGGACGTGCTCCCCGTGTCTGCGCTTCAAATCGCCTATCAGCGTGTAACGTCCGCTGTTGCCGGACGCCCAGGTGGGCGTCTAGGTGGGTCTAAGCCGACTCGGACGGCTTAACTCTGCGCAGGCGACCCTACGCCGTGCTTGTCCGTATACACCACGACCCATGTTGCGCGGCGAGCTTAGTGCGTCCCGCGACCGCTGTTGTGATCTAACTTGCCCCCCACAGAGCATGGTACGGTCTTGGTATGTAGCACTCGTCGCGCAAGCAGCAGATGCGGGACTCGAACCCGCGTCGTAGCCTTGAAAGGGCCACATCCTAACCGCTAGAAGAATCTGCCGTGTTCGCCAGTCTTGTCAGGCGGGGCGCTCGTACCCCCACGGACGCCCCGCCCGGTACGCGATTTCTTCAGTGACCTGATGGCATGTGCTAAATTGACCTCCTTTCGGCTGCGCCGCCGCCCATGCCGGCGCGCGGAGCGGCAACTTAGGTTAGCGCACGACTTCGACGCGTTCCCGCTCGGCGCGTGCCGCCATGCCAAACAGACTGCGGGGATCGACCAGCAACCCACCCGCCAGGGCCTCCATCTCCACGGCGGCCAGCGGCTCCTCCCGCTGCGCGGCCCAGGTGATACCGTTGACGACGCCCAGCACGGTCGCTTCGCCGTGCGTGCCGGCGCTGACCGCCAATTTGGTGTCCTCCGGCCAGCCGTTTTCCTTGGCCAGCGCGGCCAGCACGTCGTTGAAGTTGGGCAGCGCGGCGGTCTCGGCTTCGACCACCTTGGCCAGAAAACCGGCCCCGGCCTTGAGCGCCGTGCCGATGGCCTCTTTGGCGTAGAGCTTGATGCGCCCCAGGTCGCCGCGGTGCACCAGCGAGATGCCGATGAAGTCGCCCTGCTGGTCGCCTTCCTCGTCGTAGCCGAACTCCTGGAAGACGCCCTGACCGGTCTTGGTTTTCAAGTTGCGGAAGATGATGCTGTTGCTACAGCCGGTCTGTTGCAGCAACGGCCAGACCTTGATGCGTCCGCTGCCGATCTCGTCGTTGGCGACGAACACGCCGACGCCCCAGTGGCCGCCGCGGCCGTCGTCGCGCCCGGTGTCCTTGTACATCGTGCGCAGCACCAGATGATCCGGGCTGACATAGGGTCGCGCTAGGCGCAGATCGGGCGGCCGCGACTCTTGCAGTAGATCGTAGATCGTGTCCAGTAGGTCGCTGTTGGGCAGGCAGGGGTACTTCTCGTCCAGCACCGCGCGGCCTTGCTCGCCGTAGCAGCGCACCAGCCAGCGTTTGTTGTGCGCCTGCTTGGCATGGAAACCGAGCAGAGTGGCACGCACCGGGCCGGGGAAGCCGGCCAGGTAGTCGAAGGGCAAGCTCTTGGTCGAGCCGGCGCCGAAGTGACCGGGGCCGAACTTCTTGTAAAGCTGTTGGGTGGCGTGATCGGACAGCGCCACCGGCAGTATGTTGGGAATGGTGAGCTTGCAGTCGGCGTCGAAGGCCAGATCGCCGCCCGCGAACACGTGATCGTGTTTCTGCGCGTCGAACGCCAGTGACGCGTCGCGCAGCGCGGCCAGTTCCTGCATGGGGTCGCCATGCGACTGTGGGTCGTGGCCTACCGCGGCGGAAAAGATTGATTGGTTCATGTAACCTCCTGGGTGAGTATGGGCATCAGAACAGTTCCGGCTGTTCTTCGGTCGCCGAGCCAGGCTCCTCCTGGTTGGCCAGCGCCGCGGCGCGCGCCTTGAGCACGGCGGCGATGCGGTCATAATCCTGGAGCGCGTCCTGGAGTTGGAACTGGATTTGCTTGGTTTTGAGCTGGCGGGTCGGGCGCAGCCAATCGAACAGGGCGCGATAGACGCCTTCAGTTGCCGTGCTTTCCGACCAGGCCCAGGCGGCGAAGGCCAGGCGCAGGCTCTCGTCGGATTCCAGGGCGGTCAGCATCTCCTCGATCTTGGCCTGCATTTCAGCCGTAGCCGGCGTGTTTAGATGACCGAACTGATTGAGCTTCAGGCGGATCGGCTCGATAGCGGCTAGGTCGGCGGGTAATGGCTCATCGGTTGATTCTGGCGCCGGCTCCGCCGCGGCTGGCTCCTGGTGATCGAAGTCGATGCCCTCATTGGCGGCGCGTCGGCGCGTGTCCTGGTCTTCGGCGTAGCCCTCGGCCGCGGCGGCCTTGACTGTGGGCGTCAGGGTCTGGGCCTGACGTTCGGCGCTTTCCAGCAGCGTGCGCAGGCGCTCGGTGGGCAGGCTTTCCAGGGTGTCGATGTCGCCCGGCAGCGCATCCTGGCCGACGCGATCCAGAAAATCCTCGATGAACTCGACGTTGCTCTGCGGCATACCGGGGATGTGGCGGTCGGCGTCCTTCTTGGCCCGGTTGCGCGCCTTGCGGCCCCAGGTGTAGCCGCCGCTGAGTTCGACCTTGATCGGGGCAGGCAACTTGACCTTGCGCCGATTGTCGCCCCACCCTTCCCACTTCTCGTCAGTCCACTTGTCCTTGTTTTTGACGATACCGAAGCCCAGGATCGGATGGTAGGTCTGGTGCAGCAACTCCATCTTGGCCTTCACTTCGACCTGGGTGGCGATGCAGACGATGCCGCTGTCGCCCTCCTCGATGTCCATCTCGTCCTTCTCGTCGGCTGTCATGGGGCGGTAGTCGTAGTCCACGGTGCCGACGCCGCGCCGTTGTGACTGCTTGGCGACCCCCTGGTAGCTCGGCACGATGCCCATCGTCTTGTCCAGGAAGAAGTCGCGATCCAGGCGCTCATCGGGGTTGGCCAGTTCGTAGAAGTAGCAGCCGATGGCCAGCGCCAGCGGCACCTCTTTACCCTTGGGGCGGGAGGCCAGGATGGCGAACACGCGCTTAGCCATGTCTTCGTCGCTGGCGACCAGGGTGGCGAACTTGTTCTGGTCGGTGACCTCGGTAATACCGATCTTGGTGAAATCCGTCGCCTTCATGGTGCGCAAGTCGGCGGCGGTCGGCGCGGGCAGCACTTCGCCCTGCGTGGCCAGCGCACGCGTCGGCGCGGCTGGCGCAGTGGGTGGGGTAGGTTGGTTCATAATCCTCCTATACTAGTTCCTCGAAGCCGCTGGCCTGTTCCTCAGCGGTCAGGACAATTTCTTCTTCCCAGTCGCACGCCCTGCAACTGACCTTCACCGTGACCTCGCCGCCGTAGAAGGTCTTCATGTAGCGGTAGCTCTTGATGGGTTTGCCGTAGCGATCTTTGGATTCAAGCCGACTGGCGCCTTCCTCGCTGACGGTCTCAACTTCCAGGTCGTGCTCGCAACCTGCCAGGCGTTCAAAGTCGGCCTCGGCGCTCAGGTTGGCCTCTTTGAGTTCACCGCCGCATTCGTCGCAGCGCAGGACAACGCGCATTTCCACGCTAACGGTGTCGTCGGCGATCTCAGGGGTCTCGGCTTCGACGGTCGGCGGGTCTTCGTAACTCACAAACTTCTGACAATCTGGACAGCGCATAGAACCTCCTGGGATGAATTTGGCTCGCCGCGGTGGGGTGAGGCATTGCTGACCCGGAGGCGCAACGCCACCTGGATGTACCCAGTTGCTCCCCCACCGCGACGCGTATGCCTGTGTGTCAGGCACAGATGCTATTGTAGCACAACACGCTACAAATGTCAAATTGACGTATGCCGCCTTACAGCGCCGGGTGTCATCAGCCGCCGCGCTCGCCGTGATAGGCTTCGCGGAGCGTCTTGACCAACTTGCCCTTGACCCAACGCTTCTGGTCCTGGTATCCCATGCCGCGCTCGTAGCCGTCCAGAGTGAACTTCAGGCCCGGCCAGCGTGCGGCACAGGCGGCGATCACCGACGACGGCGGCGACCAGGCCGTCTCGAAGTGGACGACCAGAGTGTCTGGCTTGGGCTGCTCGTACTTGGTATCGCTGGCGTTCCACTTGGTATCCCAATGCTTGATGTGCCAGTCGTACCAGTTATCTGCGCCGTACGCGGCGATCCATTGCGCGCGCACGTCGGCGGGCACCGGGCCGCCACGCCCGAACTTGTCGGCAGAATCGGTCGGTGGGTAGTACGGCACGTCGCCGACGACGATATCGCGCAGCACATCCGGGCAGGGCAGGATAGCGTTGAAGTCGAATACGAGTTGCGCATCGGCGTCTTTGTTGCGTGGATAGACTTCCTTAGCAGGTCGCAGCATCACGGTCATGAAGTCTGCGACGAGTTCCGATTGACCGACGACCTTCAGGTCGCAACTGCACCAGTTAGGCATCTTGATCCTCCGTTTCTTCCGGTTCTTCGTATACTGCCCGCCAGGCGTCGAAGGCGGTAAAGACACCGGCATCCAGCGGCAGCGTGGCGATGCACGTGCAGGGATAGTAAACTGGCCCACCCTCGTAGCAGGGTTTTCCGTCCTGGCCGTAGCGATTGGTGGGGTCGGATTCTTCTTGGAAGCCCCGCCACACTTCCAGGATCGAGTCGTCCAGGTTGGCGACGTAACCCCATTCGCAGAACAGCGAGTCACGGATGAAGTAGTTAGCGTCCAGGAGGATGCCGGTCGCCAGCATGGCTCCCATGTCACCTTGGGCTTTTCTGAGCAAGCAGTACCAGTTGTCGATGCGCCGATTATCCACGCTCAGGTCGGCATACTGGCGGCACTTGGCGATGTCCTCTGGCGTGGGCGTGCTGTCTTCGCTCACGGCGCGCAGCGCGCGCACCTGTGATCTCAGTTCGTCCGTGGTGTTGTCTGCCAACAGTTCGGCCAACTGCGCGGCGATCTCCGTCCCCAAGCCGGGCGGATAGCTATCGAAGTGATTGTAGGCCAGATAGTCATGGCCGTCCAACCGCCAGCCGTAAGTACCTCTAGTACCCATGTTGATCCTCCTGAGCGGCGGCGGCCGCGGCGACGTATTGCGCCGCATCGTCCAGCAGGGCGCGCGCGGCCTGAGCCGCAGCGGGCCGCCCGCACGTGTCCATGTAGTCAGCCTGGCCGCGCACCTGCTCCGCGGTCAGGCGACCGGTGATGTTGCCCGGTCGGACGGTGTAGCGCGTACCGTAGCCGGTGACGAAGTTGTACTGGCCGGGCAGATAGTTCGGCCCGGTGCAGACGGCGGGACCCAGCGCGGTCAGCCAGACCAGGTCGCCGGGCGCGAAGGTCTCGTCTTGGTTCATGGTGCGTCTCCGTAGTGCTTGGGGTGATCCGACCAGTGGCGGTCGTAGGGCGTCGGCGCGTCCGGGTCATCTTTGAGCAGGTCTTGCAGGCGCGCGTAGGCGCGGCTGTCGATCACGTCGCCTTGGTACAGCGCCTTGAGCAGGTCGCGCAGGGCGGCTTCGAGCCGCGCGACTTGCTGGCCGATCTCCAGGAGTTCGTCGGCCAGCTTTTCTTTGGTGGTTTCGTCGTAGCATTGGGTCATAGCGCAGCCTCCATAGTGGCAAAGACCGACTCGTAGCGGGGCCGGTACAAGTCGGTCGAGTCCGCGATCAAGTTCGGGTCGGCGGTGTTCAGGAAACGTAGGTGTTCTAGCCACAGCAGTTCCCGTTGTGCATCCAACAGCAGGAACGCCAGGTGGCGCAGTTGTGGTTCGGCGGCGAGGCGGGCGCGGGCAGCCTCCTCAGCCAGCCGCGCGCCGCGCCGGTAGAGTTCGTCCAGCATGAACTGGACAGCATCGTCGTAGTGCCGGTGATACCAGGCCGGCAACTTCCCCTGGGCGTATGCTTGATGCTCCCACGCGTCCACCGCGGCGTCGGCCCAGGCCAGGATGTCGTAATCCTCATCGCTCAGCGGGACTTGGGCCGCGTGCGTGGCTTGTGCGCGCAGCCAATTCTCTTGTTCGTCGGTCAACATGGCATCTCCTATGCGGACTGCGGCGCGTCCCAACCGATCTGCTTGCTGGTCGCGCTGTGTGCGGCGGCGCCGATCTCCGCACGCTTCTCCTTCATTTTGGCGGCAAAGTAATCGCCGGTGAAGCCTTGGAACCAACGCGAGCCGACTGGCTCGAAGCGCCAAAGATAGAGCATGTGGTCGTAGCTCATCTGGTCGATAAGTCGGCATAGTTGTTCTTCTTCAGTTGTCATGGAACCTCCTAGTAGCCCAGGTGGTACACGTGGCCGGTGGGTGCGTAGGACGTATGGGGATACTCGCCTACGCCGACGATCTCGGCCAGGGTGATCTTGGTGCGCGTCAGTTCTGTGACGCGCACCAGTCCGCCGATGCTGCTGCCGCCGTCGCTGTAACCTTCGTGCAGCAGCAGGATGTCGCCGACGCGCAGCGTGCGCGTCTTGACGGGTGGTTGTGGTTTGGGCATGTTATCCCCCTAGTGGTGGTTTGCGAGCGCCATCAGCACGATGGCGGCCACGACGATGCCGACGCCGGCCAGCGACCAGAGGACGTACTGGCCGCAGGTCGCGCCTTGCGGCGCGGCGGGTGTGTGTCGATAGCGTGGTGGGTTGTGGCGCAGGGTGCGTCTACGCATGGTCGGCTCCGTCTGTGGGCGTCAGTTCGGCCAGGATCGCACTGTAGCGACCGGGCGTCAGTTCGGTTTGGGCCAGGGCCCGATAGGCTTGGCGCTCAAAGTAGCGCAGGATGTCAGCGTGGATCGTGTCGTCCAGCGCGGCGTGAGAGAATTCCAACAGGCTCTCCAACTCCTTGATGACCGCGCGATAGCCGGCCGGCTCCAGCCCGGCGCAGCCATTGACGCATGCCATCGCGCGGTCGTAGTCGTCTAGTTCCAGCGTCACCGGTCCGAGCATCCGGCCCCTGCGGTCGCGCTGGACCCGGTGGGTATCGTGCTGCCAGATGTGTTTCCAGGGTTCAGGACTCCAGGTCATGGTGATCCCTCCGGTTGAGATAGTTGACGGCTATAACACACGCACCCGCGCCGAGCACCAAGGGGACGGCCACCGCCAGGTGGTTCACGCCGGTGGCCAGGCCGAGCAGAAACACGGCGATCACGTAGAGCCAGTCGTGGTTGTGCATGGTCAATCCGCGAGCCAGAAGCCCGCCTCCTTGTATTCGGCTGCGGTCAGATGCGTGATCTTGGTGGCCGCGGGGATGCAAAGGCCGAGCGGTCTGTCGTCCAGCCATGTCACCTGATCGGCGCGTACCAGGTCAAGACTGCCGTCGCGGTGCAGATAGGTGATCCGCATGTCGGGCCATTCCGACGCGCTGACGCGCCGGCCAAAGATCGGTTGGCGTGACCGCATGTCGCGGTCGTCGCGATGGGTAGTGGTTTTCATTTCTTCTCCTTGAGTAGTATGCGCGCCTCAGCGCGCCAGTCCGAGCCGTGACGCGATGTAGACCCACGTCGCACGGCGTAGTTGCTTGCCGACCACAGCCAGCAGCGGCGCGTCGTCCGGCGTGCGCGTGTGCTGGAGCAACTCGAAGGCCAGTTGCCGGGGCAGCGGACCCAGCGGCGACTTGGGATCGACGATCACATTCGCCAGCAGCGAGGGCACCAGGTAGCCCTCCGCGATGTGCGACTGGATGTGATCGTTTTGGGTGGTATCGCCCCAGGTTTGACCGTCCTCGTTCACCATGCAGCAGTACCAGCAATCGCCGCTACCGGGTGCGGGCAGGCTGCCGGCTAGCAGTGCGTCCACCAGATGCTTGACGTAGGCTTTGGCGTCCTTGGTCAACTGCGCCTGGCGATCAGCGGCATCCTGGTTGACGCCCTCGACGCGGCCGTCCGGGTAGACGGTGCAGCCGTCGGCGAATGAGTAGGAGGGGATGGGCGCTCCCGGTGCGGAGTAGAAATACAGCCGCCACTGACCCTTCTCTGACCAGACCCGCCAGTGATTGCCGGCCACGGCCAGCCGCAGCACCTTGTTGATGCGATCCTGGGTGGTCGCGGTGCGCCAGCCGCCGGTGTTGAGCGTGACGCGCCCATCCGGGTAGCAGGCCGCGATGTCGGTGTTATGCAGCACCGCGGCGATGTGCGGGTCCACCCCGATAATCCGGCGCACGCGCGTGTTATTACCCCACGCGCGCTCCATTTTGGACTGGCCCGCTTCGATATGGGCCAGCAGTTGCGAGTATGCAGTTTCCATGTGATCCTCCTGAGACGGTATGGGTTACGCGACGAGTGCGTCCAGTTCGGTTTGCGGCACAGTCTTGGCTTGTGCGCCAGCCAGCCAACGGTTGATGTGTTTCGACGTGGTTTTGCTGTAAGACTGCCCGGTGCGGATGTACTTGCCGTCAACGTACGCGGCGACCGGCGTGGAGTACGAAAACAGGATCGTCGCGCGCTCTGTATGTAACTCCGTCTGATTGCTGCCAATGGGTATAAGTTGCATGGTATCCTCCTACAGCAGGTGCGCGCCCAACCGCGCCGCCACGTCGCCCCAACAGCCGACGCGGTATGTTTCGGTCAGGTAGTCGTACAGCAGGGTCGTGTCATACGTGTTGCCCTGGTTGACGTAGCTCAGCCTGGGATGGCCTCCCAGGCGCTTATCCCACACGTACTCGACGCCGTGGCCGTCAATGTCATCGTTGCAGGCTTGCAGGATGCGGTCGCTGCGCGACCAGCCATCAGTCAGGCTGGTAACTGGAATCGGCCCGCCGTGGATGTAGTCGCGCAGGCGGGCGGAGGCTTCCCAGGTCATGCCCCGGATGAGCATGAGCCGCTTGGATGATGGTGCTCTAGGCATGGTTGACGCTCCCGGCCGCGGCGCGACGATCCAGTTCGTCGTCGATGTGGACGGTCTCGGCTTCGTCCTTCAGGATCGCAATTATCTCGGCGGCAGGCAAGCCTGATGCGTCGATGGCGGCGTGCAAGGCGCGCCGGAAGTTGATCCGTTGCGCGCGCTCCAATGGTGCGGCTTCGATATGATCCATGTGTTTCCTCCTTGACCTGGCTCGTTCAGCGCCGGGCAGTCATCCCCGGTCAGAGCCGCGGCCTCCCGACCGCAGCTTTCGCCTGTTCAATCCCCATCATCCTCTTGCTTGTCACGACCATAGCGATTGCGCAGTACGTAACCGTGGCGGCGTGCATAGGTACGCCAGAAGGCCCGGCTTTGCGCGCCCAGGTCGCCGTGGTAAAACCATGACGCGCCCCCATCGGTGGATTGGCTGGCGCAGAAACCATCGCCAAATGGGTCGCCGTTGGGGTAGATTTCAAGGATGTCGGCAGGATTACGCATGGTTGGCCTCCTTGGATTTATGCGTGGTCAGGTCGGCGCGACAGTAGCGGCACTCGTGGTAGATAGCGCAGCCGTCCTCCCAACTGACGCCGACCAGTATGGTGCCGGTCAACTTCTGAAACGGCATACCAGGTGGCACGCGGTCAGCCGGCACGGCCATCATGCCGTAGATCAAGCCCCGGCTCCGATCCTCGTGGTAGGACTCCCGGCAACCGTCATCGCAGAACTTACGCTGACTCATGGTTAGCCTCCGTAGTGCCAGACTTGGGTGCCGACCGGCAGGCGCTTGCACTTGGGTCCGCCATGCCAGTCACGCAGGTATGACCGGAACTCCTGCTCGCCGATGGGTTCACGGAACTCGAATGCGCCCAGCGCGTAGGCGTCCAGCGAAAACTTGGCCGACCAACGTGCGCTTTTACGGGACATGCTACGCTGGCTCATGGTTGGCCTCCCGCCACGCGCAGTACATCTTACGCGCCTTGATGTAGATGCTCGGATCGTCGGCGCAGTATTCCATGACGCCGACCGACAACTCACTGATCTGGTTGGCGTGTTTGCGCGTGCAGTCGCTCGCGCCCTCACTGGCGACGTGGGCCGCCTCATGGATGACGACGGTGACGAAGCGTTCCCACGACCACTGGGAGATGTGGTCAGTATTCAGGATGATGCGGGTGGCGTCACCTGCGCCGTCGCACTCGTCCTTGAGCGCCCGACCCTCGATGGGCGTTTCGACCATGCCGCAACACGCCAGTAGGGTCTGCGCGGCGTGCAGCACCGGCTCCGGGATGGGTTTTTGGAGCGCCTGTTGCGCCTTGACCGTCACGATTTCGGAGACGTTAGGGATGGCGTCCGTCACCCACGCCGGCGGCGCGTAGTAGCCGGTCAGCACCTTACTGTTGGTCATCGCCGACGCGTCGGCAATCTGGGCCGCGTCGTCCGCACGCGTGGTGGCCCAGGACAGCTTCTTGAGACCCGCGGTCATCTTGAACTGCTTGACGCCGGCCGCGACAATGCGGGCCGGGGGCGCTTGCATGAACCGGAACTCCTCCGGTTGCGCGCCGTAGTTGGCGGCGTATTTGAGGACGGCGGCGATAGCGTCGGCGTCCGCGTAGCGGGCGAAGATTTCGCCGCATTCGGTGCGGACGTGCTCCCAGGAGAAGGCGGCCCGGTCGCGGCCGGGCGATTGGGACACGTTGTAGCTGAGCGCCAGGTTCCACTGCTCGCCGACCCGTTGGCCGCGACTGTACAACTGGCCGGCTTCGGTGATGATCAGCGGCGAGGACGCCTTGGGTGGCCGGTCGGCCAGGTTGACGCCGACTGCCGCCAGCTTGCACTGCAAGTGCGGATAGACGGCGTAGTTGAGGCCCGGATGGCGGGCGAAGGCTTCATAGGCGTTGGCCGCGTCCCGCGCTACGCCCGGCCCGGCATACGACCAGTAGGTGCCGCGGCGGGGCGTGGCAGTCTGGTACACGTCCAGCGTGAGCACCTGCTTGCCTCCGCCGTTATAGTTGGCCAGCCGACCGGTCATGAGCCAGTCCTGGGACGCCAGCAGCTTGACGAAACCGCTGCGCGCGGCGACCAAACTGGAGATCATTTCGCCTTCGCCGTGCTCGCCGACCGTGGCGTCGTCGCCACGCTTGCCGGACTGGCCCAGCAAAAGGATGGTGTCCAGATCGACGCCGCGGCCGCTGTCGGCCAGGGTGATGTGGTCGGCGTCGATCACGGTCAGGGCGGGCGCGCACTTGGCCGTCAGGCACTCGTCAAGTTGGTTCTGGACGGATTCCTTGACGGCCTTGGCCGCGTCCCAATCCGGCACGTAGTCGGCGCTGAGAATGGTCTGGATGGTTTGCGCGTAGGCGTAGGTACGCCCATCCAGGACGATGTTAGTCGGTGACATCGGACTCCTCCCCTGCTTTGATCTGTGCGGCGCGCACCGCGGCCATACGTGCGGTCATGCGCTTGACGCTGCGCAAGTTGTAACCGAGCGACTCCAGTTCCTCTTTCAGGTCGGCGTATTCGTTTGGCGCGGCCGGCCTGGTCCAGCCGGTGATGCCAACTGATGCCGCGCCATGCTGACCGACGTGCATGCAGGACAACATCCTGTAGTAACCATCTGCGATCTCCGGGAACAACGCAATGACATCTCCGTCGCCGTCCTTGAACTTGCGGAAGATGACGGTGGTCTGTGCAGTGTCTTGCTCCATAATAATCCTCCTGAGAGCGTATGTTGGATAGCACCTGACGCGCCATCTTGCTGCGCGTCCATGAGGGCCGGCGGGGGAACGATCCCCGCGTACAGTCTTGGCAGACCGCTGCACCAGCATCAGCCCATGCGCGCATGGTTGGTTCGGCCTGGTAAGCCGCCGACCATGCGCAGACACCCATTGACCGTGATCCTCCTTGGTTAGTATGCTGCCGCGGCGCATTACCCCGCCAGTGACCCGCCTAGTTCGGTCGCGCCAGGTCCAGCGCGACGTGTTCGGCCTGGGCTGGCGTGATGCTGTCCAGGCCGGCGACGATGCGGTCGGTATGCTCGTCCTCGTGCCGGGTCGCGTGACGCTTGCGCGTGACGACCACTCTGCCGCAACACGTATGGGCCGTCCAGACACACGGCATGGCGTAGATGCGGGCGTGTTCTTCGGCCAGTTGGATGGCATACGCCAACATGTCCGTCACGCCGTCGAAGGCGTCCGGGTCAATGTCAGCGCAGGTGCCGACCGTGAAAGTGTACTTGTCGGTGACGAGCTTAGTCATGGGATACCTCCATTGCGTCATCCAGCGCCGCCTGTTGCGTCGCGACATGCGCGTTGATTGCATCCTGCACGTGACCGGATTTGAGTGCCGCGAACGCGCGCAGACACTTCAGGTGGTCGTGGCACTCGGCGACTATCCTGGCAATGGCTATCCCAAAGGTTAGCGGGTTGCGCGGAGTTCGGGCTGTGCGCTGACTTTCGATGCGTAGCGCACGGAGAATTTCGATCTTCTGGTTGTACTGCTCATTGGTCATACTTGGCATGGGATACCTCCTGCTTGACCTGCCTCATTCAGCGCCGGACAGTCATCTCCGGGCAGACCGGACGCGCCTGGCGTCCGGTTTCGGCACGTTACTGCGCGCCGGCCAGCGCGTCGCGCAGCGCGCTGAGCCACGACCGCCACGGCCAGCGGACGCCGATGCCGTGACGGGAGACGAGAATACCTGAACGGGAAAAGGTGATGGTCATGGGATACCTCCTAGTATTCGCAGACCAGATAGACGTAGCGCCAGTTACGACCGGCCGCGGTTGGCGGTTGTATGTGGCATGGCCAGCGACCACGGCGCAGCAACTTCTTGACAGTCGCCGGCGGGATGGCGTGACGGAAGTCTTGCTCCGTCCACACCAGTTCCCACACCGGCTGCCCCAACCAGGCCAGTTGGGCGTAGTAGTTACCACCCGCATAGTCGCCATCTTGCCAGCAGTCCTGCGCCATGCTCTGCATAACGGACGGCGAAAGCAGGTGCTCGCATTCGGTTACGATATGCTCGCTGGTCGTTCCCTGATGGATCGTGTAACGCTTGAGCATTAGACACCATCCTAAGCCAGATACAGACCACAGATCACGTGGTCGGTGTCAAGCGCGCCCCATTCCTCGCGCGGATAGCGGAGAAGCACCGCGCTGAAGTAGGTGTCGACCACCCGCATGTCCCAGCCGGCGAGGCTGGATTGCTCCATGTCGTGCAGGTCATAGCACCAACCCTTGTAACGCACGAACGCGCCGGGGTCGGCCGGGTCATGGTAGTCCAACTCAGCTTGTTCGCGCGGCGTGAGTTGGTTCCAGTCCAGCACCAAGCGCGGGTGCCGGTTCGTAATGATCTTCGGCATCTTACCCTCCTACTCCGTGAGACGTATGGTTAGTTGTACACGTACTCGACCGGCGTCAGCAGCAGCCAATACTTCTGGTTGCGCAACTGCGCCAGCGCCGCCTTGGTCGCCTTGGCGCGGGGGTTCTGACCCCGCACCGTCACGGACGCGCTGAACATGCGTTCCTTGCCGGTTACGGCGTCAATGCCGAGCACTTGCGCCCGGCAGGTGCAAACCACCTTGGAACTGTTGGCCTTAGACATGGGATACCTCCGTTCCTGAGCGTGTATGGATGAACGCAACTCTTGGCTCACAGCCAAGCCTCTGACCGCGCCCGCGCGTGGCCAGAAGTCTGACCGGGAACGTATGGTTACGCCCGCGCCGCCCGTAAGTACATGGACGCCAGCGCCAGGAATGCACCGGCCAGCGCGTAGTAACCCGATTCGATCTCCCACAGCGCCATATCCAGCGCCCGTGCCGTACAGCCCAAGAAATACAGACGATCTTTCATGGTATCCTCCCCAAGATGTATGGTTACTTGCCCGGAACGTAGGGTTACTTGCTACTCATGGTCATAACGTGGCGCGGTATTATCCTTACCAGTTGCCCGCTACCTGACGCGGTCTGTCATCCCGCGACGTTTTACGACGCCCGCGCTACCAGCTTCGGATATGGCGGCTGACTCTAGGCTGGATCGCACGCTATGACCATGCAGGAGACTAACTCCCACCCCCGACTGACCCTCCACATCAGCCGGGACGCGACGGGCACTTGAGGGATTCCCGTCAAATTCTTACCGATTGCTTGAGTTGCTCGCCGGCCATCCGACACGTGCCGTCTGAGAACAACACCTAGGCGACTTTCCCACTGATGAGCGGTCCAAAGTTGTCGTAGGCGTAACGCATCCCCGCCGCATACGTCTCAAACAGCCCCAGGGTAACGCGCTCAAATCCGCCGCTTACCATGCCAGTGTGGTACACAAGAACTGCGTCCATCTTCTCCATGATGATCCTCCTGGTGATGTATGGTGATGGCGCTTACGCCGGTAGCTCTATCCAGTATGCGCACAGCATGGTGATGACCAACGACATGATGTAGATGTTCACAGCCGTCCCCGTACTTGCTACCGCTTGGGACAGCCGGTTGATCTCGGCGCGCACTTGCTTGGCGTCCCCATGCGTTTCGGCCATGATCTCGTCAAAATACTGCTTTGCTTCCGCCCTGTACGCTTCCATGATAACCCTCCTATGGATGTATGTTTTGGTGATGTATGTTTGACCTACATCGGTTATACCTACATCGTCACGCATAACATAGGTTTGAGTGATGTAGGGTCGCCGTCTGCTTTTTCTGCCAGTTGTATCCGAAATGTATGGTTGTACCGATACAATCATACACTCGTTACGTCATCCAATCACTAGACTTCTGTCAACTCCCGGATCGTTTCCGTGAGACGTATGTTACGGTCACGGCTTTGCATAAGTCGCCGTATTCCGTGGGACGTATGCAAAGCTCTGGTCGCAACTGTCAACGTTGGATGACACCGTTGCGCCGCAAGGCGCGACCTGCGGCTGCGCGGCTGTCCAAAAAGGCGCCTTGCAATAGCAGTCTATCATGGTAGTTTGACGCGGTGCATACTGGCGTATCACCTATCACCCCTCCTGTAGCCCGTCATACAGGCGATTCTAGCAATCGCCCTACATTACTACGTCTCACAGGGCGAATGCCCGTAGAATCGCCTCCTTGGCATTCTACAGGCGATTCTAGCGTGGTACGCGGTGCGCTCGTTGCGCGATGCGCCATCGCGCCAAAACGACTTGCGCGCGGTGCGTTTCTCTTGATTCTCGCGCTTCTTGTGCGATGCGCCTCGCCCATGACGCCCGATCACTTTCACCTTCACTTTGCGCTATAGCCCATAACTCACGTGCCTCACGTGCCTCACGTGCCTCACGTGATTCTTCGTGATCGAAGCATGTACCACCTACAACGTATTGCCCCTTTGGTGCAACGAACGTGTACACATTTCCTCCTGTAGCCCCATAGGGCCGATTAGAGCGAATGCCCTACATCTAATAGCTTGGCAAAGCGAATGCCCGTAGAATCGACGCTGTAGCGTTCTACGGGCATTCTAGCGCGGTGCTGCGCGGTGTCTTACACGTTTGCGGCTTCCACCATTGCCATAGCGGGTGCAGCCATCTGCAAGGCCATCGCGGCCTGTAGCTGCGCGATCATCACTGCCATATCAGCGATCGAAAGCGCGGGCAACGCCGCGGTGACTGCCTTTGCGGCTTTCGCCGCTGCAGCTTGCGCTTTCTCGGTATTCTCGCGTTCGTTCTTTGCGGCATTCTCGCGTTCGGCTTTCTCCAAGTCGGCGCGCTTCGCCGTCAGGTCAGTGATCTTCTTGTCGATCTCATCGCGCTTGGCAGTCAAGTCGATGATCTTCTTGTCAATCCCCTTGACGGTATTGACGTCGCGTGAGGGCTTGTCACCCGTGTTGTTCTCGTTCGCAGTACTGCCATTCCCGGTGTGTGCGACGTGCCCGTTTGCTCTGCCCCCTGGGATTGCGGAATCAATCTCGCGGAGCAGATACACGTTATTGCTGTAGGTGTTGCGCGTCGACGACGGCTTGTTGAAACGCTTGTCTTGCGCGTACGGCACCATCGCGGTGTACAGTTCCATCGGGGTAACTTTGACAGTGACGGTGTTCGCGCCACACAACAACTTCTGCTCGTTCGGTCCGCTTGTCAGACGGGCGTTGATCTCCAATCGCGCGCATTCCGTGAGCCATTTTTCAATTGCTTCACCCACGCTTCCGTTTACTACGGAAAGCGGTGCCGATACCTGTAGCTCTGTATCGCTAGTCATGGTGCCCTCCAAGTGAGTATTCAATCGTAAATGTGCTACGCTCATCATACAGAGCGATAGACTCGCAGTCTACCCAGAGTCCAGCACGCGCGACGTGCTGGACTCGACGGTACAATGCGATGTCTAGCTATATACGGTATAGTACGACTTCCCGACATACCCTTCCCACGAAGGCATCGAAACATCGAAAGAGTAGAATCTACCACCCTTCCCTTCAATGAGTTCGCAGGGTAAGCGTTTGATCGCAATCACTTTATTGCCGCAGTGTGCTTGTATCTCTACGAAGTCTTTCTTTTCTTGATCGTTAGTCCAGTGCGTTACACCGCGCGTGCTAGACCAAAGACACGCCAAATTGCAAAGCCACGGACGAGTAGTGATACGGCGAATGTGTTTCATGCTGACCCCCTGTAAGCGTGTGATACGCAGGCGACTTACCTGCGTTGGTGCCCCTTTGTAGTGCACCGAACTACAGGAGGTAGCATAGCGCAGCTTGCTAAGATTTGCAAATTGGCTCAAGGTGGAATGCCTATTCGCTATATAGCAAAAGGCACATAATACGCCCCAAAACGGGCGCTATTAGCGTATCTTTTGCTACCTATAAATGTGTCGCGAAAACTCATATTGTGCCAACTGGCATATCTGCGGATTAGTGTGTGACGTGACGCGCGTAAATCATATCGCGTTGATAGTTGAGCCGACAGTTCCTCGTGATCGGCAGGCCCACGTGATCACCGCGCCACGTGAGCGCCAGTTCCACGTGAGCGACAGGTGAGCGACAGGTGAGCGACAGTTCCACGTGATCGCCGCTCCACGTGGCCGCCGCTCCAAGACAATGCTGTACAATACTCGTGAAGCTGGGCAAGCTGCGCTGCACAATCGACCCACTTATAGTAATTGGCAATCCGTTCTTCTGTCGTAGTCTGCGATTTGTGACAGTCAGTTACTGGATGGCAGATTCTGGCGCATATGCCAACATCACAAAATACTGGGGCGATGGCCGCAGCAGCATGGGTCACCCTCGCCCATCTCGCGCGCCCCTCCCCGCCATTCTCGTTATGTCCACTCTCCCCGCGTCGCCGCGCGTCATCTTCGTCACGCTCATTGTCTGTGTCATCCCTGTAGTCACAGCCTTGCCCGCCTGTGCTTCTGCAACCGCAACTTCCTGTCGCGTATCTGTCACTCTCCCATCGTACACCTTGTCACCTTCTTTGCATCTTCCTACTCCTTCCTATCGCATTCCTGCTTTTTCCCATCTTGTTTTCATCCTTACCCTCTCTAATCGTCCTCGCTCCTAAATTTTTCCAGAAATCCCATAAAAAGGTAAATTCATCCCTCGGTTTTCGTCTTATGACTAGCCAACCACTTGACAGGGGCTGGCGTTGTGGTAGAATGGTCTTGGGCGCGCAGACCGCATGAGCGGGAGCGCACCTTTCGGGTAGTCTAGGAGGAAACCGTGGAAAATCAGGAAGTCGTCATGACCCTGGAAGCCATGCAGCGCGTGCTGGCTCTGCTGCGCAATCAGCGCACCGAGGAACGCTCTTCTCACAACCGCCATGTTGCCGTCGCCATCACCGAGGCCGAAAAGCTCTTTGCCTACTACGCGACCTACGTCGCCAAGGCCGCCGCGGATGCCTAAGCCCTATGATCTCTCCCAGGTCAAGTATCGCATCGTCGAGCGGCGCATGATGAAGCCGCGCGATTTGCTGCCCTCGCCGGCGCAATGGCGCGACCATACCAAGGCGCAAGCGGACGCCATGTACGGCGTGTTGACCGACATCGGCATTACCGACACGCTCAAAGCCTGGTACTCGGAACGGGCTGGCGGCAAGCTCGTCACCTGGGATGGTCATCTCCGTGAATCGCTCGATCCAGACAAAGAGTGGCCCGTAGACATCACCGATCTCACCGACGCGGAGGCCGATTACGCGCTGGGTACCCATGATCCGGTCGCCGCAATGGCCCAAACCGACCAGGCCGCCTTCCAGGCGCTGCGCGAGACCATCCAGACTTCCAATGCCGCCGTGCTCCAGATGCTCAAAGACACCGCCAACATCACCGCTGACATCTTCGCCGGCCGCGCGGATGGCGCGGAGACCAACCCCGACGCCGGCGCGCAACTTGCCCAAGCGGATGCGCTGCAAGCCACCTGGCAGACTGCGCCCGGCCAGACGTGGGGCCTGGGTGACAGCCGGCTTTACTGTGGCGACTGCCGCGACCCCGCCGCTTGGGCGAAACTGCTGGCGGACGGCGCGCCGCTGGCCGGCATCTTCACCTCGCCGCCCTACGCCGAGCAGCGCCAGGCCGAGTACGGCGGTGTGCCCATGGACCAGTACGTCGCCTGGTGGGACCACGTGCAGGCGCTGGCGCGTGACCACCTGGCCCCCGATGGCTCTTTCTTCGTCAACCTCAAGCCGCACTGCGAAGCGGGCGCGCGCGTGCTCTACGTCATGGACCTGGTGCTGGCCATGTGTCGCACCTGGGGCTGGACCCTGGTCGATGAGTTGTGCTGGCTGCATATCGCCATGCCTGGCTCCTGGCCCAACCGCTTCAAGAATGAGTTCGAGCCGATCTACCAGTTCGCCCGCACCCACGCCATCAAGTTCCGCCCGGAGCACGTCAAGTACGCGTCGCCCGACAGCTTCAGCGGCCCCGGCGGCGCGGGCGACGGCTACGGCAAGGGCCGCCTGCGCCAGTTCCGCGCTCAGATGACCGTCACGGCTGGTCCAGCCTTGCCCTCCAATGTGCTGCCGATCCACATCGACGTGGCTAAGGCTACCGTCCATGCCGCGCAGTTTCCGGTCGGCCTGCCGACCTTCTTCCTGCAAGCCTACTCTGATCCGGGTGATCTGTGGTGCGACCCCTTCTGTGGGTCGGGCACGACCATCATCGCCGCGGAGCAGCAAGGGCGGCGCGCCATCGGCATTGAACTGAAGCCGGAGTGTGCTGCAATCTGCCTGGACCGCTACCAGCGCACCTTCAACCAAGAGCCGGAGTTGCTGGCGGAGGACTAAGCCACGATGCCCCACCAACCCCGCTTACCGCGTAAGACGCGCGCCAGAGCGGCCTTCGAGGCCGCCGAAGCCCTGCATACCGTGCAGGAGGCCGAGGCTGACCTGCCGCCGGAGCCTGCGCCGGACCTGCCGGATGATTACTTCGCGCCGCCCAAGCCGAAACACAACGACCTGGCCGCCCGCTCCACCGGCGTGCCCACCGGCAGCATCGGCTACATCTCGCCGGTCTACAAAAAGGCCAGCGGTGGGCTGCACCCCGCCTGGGACATGGACGAGGTCATCGCCGCGATCCGTCGCTACGAAGGCAACTTGAACATGGCGGCTAAGATGCTCGGCGTCACGCGTCGCATGTTGGACTACTACCGCCGCGACCAACCCGAAGTGCAGGCGGTTTGCCAGGAAGAATGGGAGAGCCGCCTGGATAACGTCGAGGGCGTGCTCTACAACCGTGCCCTGCACGGCGAAGGTTGGGCGGTGTGTTTCATGCTCAAAACGCAAGGCCGCGGGCGCGGCTATATGGAGCGAGAAGTCTCGCTCAACATGAAACTGGACTTGAATCAACTCAATGACGAACAACTCAGACGCATCGCCAATGGTGAACACCCCGCAGTCGTTATGGGCGGTCCGCGCACAAGCGGTGCTGGAAGCGCGGAAACGGGGCCTGACGGAAACGTCGTCGAAGGCGAAACCCGACTTCTTATGGGAGGCCCTACCGAAGCAGAAGCTGGCGCTACGGAATCCGGCGACTGAACTGCTCTTTGGCGGGGCCGCAGGGGGGGGTAAGCTTCTTGACATAACGACGTTATTGCCGACCCCTGATGGGTGGACGACGATGGCTGCCGTGCGGGTCGGCGACTTCGTGCTCGGCTCGAATGGCCAACCTACGGAGGTGCTGGCGACTTCGGCCATCGACCCCCACCCTAGCGCCTATCAGTTGACCTTCGCCGATGGCGCAGTGATCCGCGCCGATGGCCGGCACAAGTGGCAGGTCAGGACCAACATAGGTACACTGGTCATTATGACCGCTACCTGGGCCCGCTGGCATGGTACGATGGCGGCTACGCTGCGCCGACCGGACGCCAGCCAGGTAGCCTTGACGACTATCGAGCGCACCGACGCCGTGCCGATGCGCTGCATCCAAGTTGCCGCCGCCGATGGCGTCTACTTGTGCGGTCCCACCGCCCTGCCGACCCATAACAGCGACCTGCTGCTCGGCGCGGCGCGCACCCAACACCATCAGGTGCTGCTGCTGCGCCGCGGCTTCCCCGACCTGGAACGCTCGCTGATCCTGCGCTCCAGCCAACTGTACGGCAATCCGGCCCTCTATAACGCCTCCAAGCACGTCTGGAAGTTCCCGGACGGTCAGCGCATCGAGTTTGGCCACCTGGAACATTTGAAGAACCTCGAAGACTACCAGTCGGCGCAATACGATATGATCGGCTTCGACGAACTGGTGCAGTTCCCCAAAGAGATGTACGTCTACATGCTCTCCCGCCTGCGCACCACGCGCCTCAACCAACGCGTGCGCGTCGTCTCCTGTACCAACCCCGGCGGCGAAGGCAATGACTGGGTGCTGGAACGCTGGGCGGCCTGGCTCGATCCTGACTATCCCAAACCCGCTAAGATGGGCGAGGTGCGCTGGTACAAGCTGATCGACGACAAACACGAAGTCGAATGCGACGAAGGCGACCCTGACGCCGTGTCGCGCTCCTTCATCCCGGCCTTCCTGTCCGACAACCCCTCCATCGACCTGGCCTACCGCCGTCGCCTGGCCCTGCTGCCGCAGCCGTGGAAGGATCAACTGCTCTACGGCTCGTGGGCCATCGGCCAAACCGACGACGCGCATCAGATCATCCCGACGCAGTGGATTCGCGCCGCGCAGCAACGCTGGACGCCCGGCGGGCGCTTGGGCTTTCTGACTTGCCTGGGCTGCGACCCGGCCCACGGCGGCGAGGATCAGACCGTGATCGCGTCGCGTTACGGCTATTGGCTCGGCGAGTTGAAGAAGACCCCCGGCGTCATGACGCCCAGCGGCACCGCGGTAACCGACCTGCTCGCGCCGCTGCTCAGCCGCGGCGGCTACTGCAACCTGGACATGGCCTCGATCGGCGCGTCGGCCTACGATGAGGCGGTCAAGCAGAGAATGAACGTCATCGGCTATAATCTCAGCGCACCCTCACAGGCCCTTGACAGGAGTGGTAAACTAAGGTTTGTCAACCTGCGCGCTGAGATGTATTGGCGGCTGCGCGAGGCGCTGGACCCCGACAACGAGTTTCCGCTGGCCCTGCCGCCCGACCCAGAGTTGTCCGGCGATCTGCGGGCGCAACGCTGGCAACTGGAAGTGCGGGGCATTCAGGTCGTCGATAAGGACGACATTCGTAAGACCTTGGGCCGCTCGCCGGACTGCGGCGATGCGGTGGCGCTGACCATGCTGGAGCCACAACACGTGGCGGGCGGCGTGGGCCGCATCTTCTAGGAGTCACATGACCTGCATCATCGGTCTCGAACACCACGGCCACGTCTACATCGGCGGCGACTCCGCCGGCGCAAACGACTGGGACATTCAGGCCGTCGCGGCACGCAAGGTCTTTCAGGTCGATAGTCTGCTGATCGGCTACACGTCTTCTTTTCGCCTGGGTCAACTCTTGCAGTACAATCTGGCCGTGCCCGATAATCCCTTCACTCATGACATCCCGCGCTACATGGTCGCCAAATTGATCCCGGCGATCCGCGAGTGCCTGAAGGCCGGCGGCTATGCTAAAATCGAGAACAACGTCGAAAGCGGCGGCGGCTTCCTGGTCGGCTATCACGGCCAGGTCTATCTGGTGGGCAACGACTTCCAGATCACGCGCATGGCCGATGGCCTGACTGCCGTAGGCTGCGGGCGTAACTACGCCTTGGGCGCGTTGGCCGCCCAACCGATCACCCACCCTAAACGCGCCATCTTACACGCGCTGGCGATTGCCGGTCACTTCTCGAACGGCGTCTGCGGCCCCTATTACGTGCTGACCTTGTGAGGCTACCATGCCCAACACCGACTCCCGCCAACCCCGCTTCGCCGAGACGAAAGACCTGGTCTCTTTCACCTTTACCGCCTGGGAAGACAGCCAGGACTTCCCACCCTGGGGCGATGCGGCCCGCACCTCACGCCTGCGCGCGTTTGCCCGCGAGGAGCCCATCCTGTCCGGCGCGCTGGCGTCGATGGTCTCTAAGGCCGCTTCCCTGGATTGGGCCGTGACGGGCGGGCGCAACAAGGTGCAACGCTATCAGGAACTGTTCGCCAACGCCTCCGATGGCGATGGCTGGAACCGCCTGATCGACCAGTGGAGCCAGGACTATCTCTGCACCGACATGGGCGGTACGCTGGAGTTGGCGCGCCAGGGACGTGAGGGGCCGGTCGTAGACCTCTATCCAGTCGATGCCGCCTGCCTGACGCGCACCGGCAATCGCCAGTACCCCTTCCGCTACTACCCCAAGATCGGCCGCACCGCCAGCGGCGGCATCCCGTTTGGTCCGCTGGATGTCGCCAACATCGTCGATCTGCCCTCTACCGACGAGACCAAGTTCGGCCTCGGTTTTTCACCCGTCAGCCGCGCGCTGAAAGCGGCCAGTGTGCTGCTGGCGCTCTACCGCTACGACGCCGAGAAGCTGGCCGACCTGCCCATGCCCGGCCTCGTCACCATGAGCGGCATCCTGATGCCGGAACTTGAGGACGCCTTCAAGCTCTACCAGGCCAAGCGCCTGAGCCGCGAACAGTTCGTCTTCAAGTCGCTGCTGTGGTTCGCCTCCGCGGGCAACCCGCTGGCTAACATCAAGGCCGAACTGATCCCCTTCTCCAACCTGCCCGAAAACTTCGACCGCGGGCAGACCATCTCGCTCTACGTCTACACGCTGGCCCTGGACTTCGGCGTCGATGCGCGCGAGTTCTGGCCGGCCACCCAGTCCGGCGCGACCAAGGGCGAGGCCGAGGTGCAGGCGCAAAAGGCCAAGGGCAAAGGCTTCGGCAGGATGCTCACGAACATGGAGCGCGTCGCCAACTGGCACATCTTGCCGTCCGGCATCGGCTTCGGTTTCGACCGCCGTAATGACGACGACGATCTGGCCCGCGCCATCATGGAGGGTCAGCACATCAAGAACATCCGTGCGCTCTGGCAGCCCGATCCCGGCAGTGGCGAAGGCATCATCTCGACCGCGGAGGCCCGCCAGCTGGCGATCGAGCGCGGCGTACTGCCGGACTGGATCGACCCCTCGACCTACGGCAAGCTCTACTCGATGGAAAAGGCGGCAGCCTGGCTGGAGGACGGCGGCGCACCCGGCTACGCCGAGATGAAGTCCTACCTGGGGCCGGGCGAAGACCTGGTGCGCGTGACCCGCTACGGCGCGACCCGCACCGTCTGGTCCAGCGCCAAGAGCATCGCCGTCGATTGGCCGCTGGCGGGCGATGTCAATGAGGCCCAAACGTTACGGGGCGCGGCGCAAGAACATCTGCGGGCCGCGCAGCTGCTCGTCGCGGAGGCGTCCGATGCCGCCGACGACTGAGCAGCGCACGCGCCAACTGATCACGCGCGGGATCGCGCCGGAGAGCGCGGCCGGTCTGGTCGCGGCCGCCAATCAAGGAGGCCTGCTTGCGGAAGACGCTGCGGAGTTACTGGCTGCAACCACGGCGCAAGAACAAGAGGACGGGCGCGCGTTCGTGCTGTACAGCCCCCTCATCCCGGACTGGCTGCGCCGCGCCTGGCACGCGCGGAGGTATCCCCATGAGTCCATCTGATGCGACTGGCCTGCCGCGCACGGTCGCGGTGACGCTCTACGAGGAACACTCTGTACTGCGGGCGGAGTGGCATGACGACTGGCCGCTACCACTGCGCCTGACCGTGCCGCCCGGTACGGTGACGTTCAGTGTCGAGAACGCCCAACGCCTGCTGCGCCTGTTGTTGGACAATGTGCCGACCGGCGAGGATGCCCTATGAGGCTGAGTGATGTCGAGATGGTGATCATGGGTACGGAGGGTTGGACGCCCCAGGCGGCCCAGGCGTTCTATCAGCAAATCTTGAACATCCTGGTCAATCTGGCGTCGCCGGGCCTGTTGGGCCACGGCACGGTCACGGCGGAACTGCTCAATGTACGCGACCAGCCTGGTGTCACCGGTAACATCTTGGCTGGCCTGCGCCGGGGGGCCGCCGTCGAAGTTTGGGGCCGCACGCCCAAGAACAACTGGCTGTGCGTGCGGGCCGGCGATCTGGCCGGTTGGGTCAGCGCCGCCTACGTCCAGGCATGACTTTCACCCTGTGTCCTGACTACGCCACTGCGCCGCGGGACTGCGGTCTGGTGCGGCGGCAGGGCGACTATTGCTGTACCTTCTGCGCCGAGCCGCGCAGACCAAGGAGTAACGCCATGACCGATCCACGTGCGGCCAACTGCCGAGCCTATCATCTCAACGCCGCGGGCAGGGTGGATGGCATCCACTTGATTTGGGAACCGGTGCCCTCGGCTCCCTACGCCTGCGTCTTGGCCGAACTGATTGACGAGGAAGCCGCGATGGGCAACACGGTCGTCACCGTCGAAATCCTGAATCGTGACGGCATCCAGACGGCGGAACGCGCCCTGATGGCCTGGCCCTACGGGGAGCCGCCCGCCGCGGATGCGCCCGCCGGGCCGGGGAACACCAACAACCAATTCACCACGACCAGCACCTTTCCTTCGACCCGTAATGGCGTCGAGGTCATTGGCCCCCTGGGTTTCTTCGTCGGTAACGCCGCCAAGCAAGCCATCTCGGATGTCATTTGGGGCTATGGCTTACCGGACCATCGGCATGTCAGCGGACACGTGGTCTTCAAGGAACGCGCCGGCGCGGTGACGCCGCCGGTGGAGCCGCCCAACTATGCCACCCTGGCTGCGGCGCTGCGCGGCGAAGCCGAGGCCCATGACGTGCTGGCCGTCAACCCGGCCGCGGCGCTCTGCAAGTACGGCGCGCGCTTGGGTCTCTGGCCGACCTCCAATGAGTTCACGTTCACGTTCGGCGGCGTCAACTACGTGGCGCAGCGTTTCCGCGATCCGGGTAACGACGACGTGCATGTGCTCTCCTGCGTGGTCGGTCAGTACGGCGTCATCGGACGCCTGACCTATCGTCCCTAAGCGCGGCTCGCCGAGTCCCATCCTGGTCAGATGGTTGAGCTACGCAGTCTGGTGCGCGCTGATCACGCTGCTGATGGTGCTGTTGACCAGTGCTATGCCGATCAGCGCACCTTAATTGCCATTCAGGGCCGTTTGGACATTCCGGTCCGGCGTCATCGGGGGGAGTCCTTTTGAGGGGACTCTGAGTACCCCTACCGGCTCATACTGGGTCTTCATGCCCACCTCCGGCACGTTGATGGTCGAGATGCGGCGCAAGCCGTGGCTTACGCAGACCAGATGACGCAAACCTATAACTTACCGTGCTCCTTGGCGTGACACCAGTCGCAGAGCACTTTTACGTCCCACCAGTGCTCGTGCCAGAGCGAGTTGTAATGCAGATGATGAATTTGCAGATGGTGGCGATGGCCGCACGCGGCGCAGGTAGAGTGGGCTAAACGTAAAGCCGCCTGGCGCACGCGCTGCCAGTGCGGCGTCAGCAGATAGTCGGCATAGGCCAGCGGTCGAGGGTCTACCCGCTGCTGATCCAGGAGGGGGTTGGGGTCGGGCGGCGGTGGGGGCGGCTTCCGCTGGCACAGCTTGGGCTTTTTTGGGGGCTTCTCCGCTGGCTTGGACTTACCCGGCTTGACGGGTATACCCACTTTGATCAGCTTCTGCTCATACTCCGTAAAGCTTGCCTTGAATGCTGGCGAAGGGGTCCTTCTAGGCATTACAGGGGTCAATTAAGTACCGTGCCCAACGTCGCGCGCCAGAGGCGCGTCAGCGGCACACCCTTGTGGAGCAACAGCAGCGGCAAGGCGTCACTGTTACGCGCGGTGCGATAGTGCGTACGACTGTCGGGAGCTAACCAACCCAAGGGCGCGGCGTGGCGGGTCTGATCTGGCGACGACTTAGAGCGTGACAAAGTTTGGCATCTGGTTTCGTCAGGTTGCGGTGCGTGCCGGTGTTGATAGTGGGCTAATCTTGCGCGGCCGATGGGTGAAGCGGTGCCGACAGTGGGTGTCATGGGGGGTGCATAAGAGTTGGGGCGATCCCACACGACGATGTATTCCCGTTCCTGGCATTCAGCATGATGATTACAGAGCTTTTCGAGGGTGTTGAAGGCTTGACCACAGCGACAGTGGTATTCGACGTGGCGGTCCGGCATGTCCCTGAAGGCGCTCGGCGGGGCAAAGGCGAAGTTCTGGCTCACCAGCACGCCGGCCTCCCGCTCCCATTGGCGCAAGGTGTTGCGCGTGACGCCGAAGATGCGCTGCAAGGCGTCTCGGCTGACCATCTCCGAACGGTCGCCATGCACGTAACGCTGCATGTAGGCGGCGTAACAGTGGGCGTAGAAGTGGCCCAGGTGCGCCAGATCGGCCAGTGCCAGCGCCACAGCGGGCGCATCGGAAGGCTCGCCGCCCAGGCGTAGCATGATGGGCTTGGCTCCGATCAGGTAGACGTAGCCGTGCCGTTCATCCAAGCGCCACCACAGGCCGTCGCCCTTGGCGAGCAAGTTGCTGGCATGGCGCAGTTTGACGTGTAGATGCTCGCCGATGGCGTCCAATAAGACGGCTTGCGCGATACGCGTGCCGGGCGCGGTAGCCAGGGCACGCGCCAGGAGCCAGACGCGCAATAGCGCGCCTTCACCGGCTCGGTGGGCGGCTGGCATTAGGTCTGGCGGTAGCTTTACTTGGGGCACGTCCATGAGGATACACCGATGCGGACAAAGTTCACGACACTAACCTGACGATTTCCTGACATTTAGCTGACGCGTATGATTTGTTGACACCAAAAGTTACAGCTTGCTGACGCCAGTCTGACAATCAGCAGACATGCAGCAGACAAAACGCCCGACCTATAGGTCAGGCGATCTTGTACATGGTGACGACTTGTTCAGCTTGCGGCACGACGATCTCGCCCTTGATCAGCAGATGCGCGCCTTCGGGCCAGTAGCCGGTATCCGAGCAATCATCATCTGGCAAGGCTGATAGGAATTGAGGGTGATCGCCGTAATCGCCAGCGCCGATGTCTCTGGCGAGCTTGCCAGGATCAATCCGTTCGACATAGGTGTCGCCGTCACTGTTCCAGATCAGAAAGTAGGTCATGGTTGCTCCTTCGTGTGCGTCTTGACGATATGCACGCGCAGCCCGCGCGCTGTGTCGAAGCGATTACTCTTGCCCTGGCAGGCCGGCAGGCGGCACTCGTACTTACCCCGGTGATTGGGGATATGGCGGGCAAGCCCAAGCAGGTTGACGGACGCGTGGCAGATGGGGCAGATGACAGTCGGCACTTCGGGCGGCACGATGTAGTAGTCGTCAGCCAGCCAATCGTTGACGACCTGCGCGCCGTACTTGCGCTTGGCGGCCTTGTAGATGGCGGCCACCATGTCAGCTTCGCGTGCGAGTTGGATGTGTGACGGGATGGTCATAGCTCGGTCTCCGCGGGCGCGATGATGCTGAATTCGTAGCCTGGGCCGAGTATCACGTACTTGTTGTCAGGGAACAGCATACGCATCAGCTTCTCGGTTTCTGCGAGGTCAAATAGTCTCAGCGTGCGAGGCGTCTTTAGCACGATCACGTCGCCAGGTTCCAGATGCAGGCGTTGGACATCGCCGATGTAGCGCAGCGGCGGGTTGGGGGATGGCTGATCGTTCATGGCAAAACAAAACTCCTGCGCATTGGTTGAGGCCGACCGCCGACTGAAGGCTTTCGCGTTGACAAAACGCTAGGCAAGTCGGCTCCCACCATTGAGCAGGAGTCTATGTGCCTTCAGTCTACTTGGTACTAGCTTGGGGCTGTCAGTTCCCAGGCGCTTATATCTTACAGCGTTTCTCTGATCTTGTCAAGTGGGTATATAATAAGTCATGCCTACCACGCGTCTCCCCGCTTACATCTTCGACCGCCGCATGTTTGGCGGTGGCCGCTACCGTCGCCTGCTGCCGGATGGCCGCCTGGGCGCGCTGGTCTCGCAGCGCGAGCTAGAAGCCGGGCTGCGCGAAATCGCCCTGCGCGCCGAGACGACGCTGGCCGATCTAGCCGAGGACGTGCTGGCGGGGCGACTGCTGCCCGCCGACTTCCAACAGGCGGGCCAGTACATTCTGAAGCATCTCTACAACGCCTACTCGGCTCTCGCGCGCGGCGGTTGGGCGCAGATGGACTTCGCCGCGTGGGGGGCAAACGGTCAAATTTTACGAGGAGAATATCGCCTACTCGCAAAATTTTCGGCAGAGTTGGCGCAGGGTGAAATGTCGGTTGCGGCGGCCCGCGCCCGCGCTATGCTGTATGTCGGCAAAGCCTACAGTCGCTACTGGGCTGAAGATCGCGTGCTGAAGCTCACCAGCGGCGCGTTCACCGAGGAGCGTTGGGAGGACACCAAGGGGCCGCAGGAATGTGTGGATTGTCTGGCTTTAGCGGCTTTAGGTTGGGTGCCCATCGGGACATTCAACACCGTACCCGGCGCAGGTGGCACCAAATGTGGCGGGGCCTGCTACTGCCGTATCCGCTATCGCTGAGGTAGCATGTCGAATTGCCGTATCTTGACAAGTGGGTGTATCATATAAGCATCCACCAGTCATCAGGAGTATCGTGCCTACCAGTGGGCTAATCATTCAGAAAACCGTGCGGGTGGCCGCCGATCCAGCCTTTCAAGCGCGCAAGCTGGACATTTTGCGCACGGTGGCCGCCAAGTATCAATCCAAGGCGCGCACTGAGTCGATGCGCCGTACCGGTCTTGGCCCCGGCGTGGTGACAGGCCGTTTGGTCGAGTCGATTCAAGTCATTGGTCCCCTGGTGTTCTCAACCGGCAAAAGTACCCGCATCACCATCTACGCCTCGCGCAAGGTCGCTCCCCACGCCCTCTGGCAAGAAGAAGGCACCGGTATCTATGGCCCAGCCGGCACGCCGATTGTCTCACCGACCGGCAAGAAGATGTCCTGGACGCAGGTTGGCCGCGCCTATCGCGGGCCGTTCGTCAAGGCGCGGATTATCGCCAAGACGCGCATCGGCTCGCGCAAGACCGCCAAGGGGCGCACGCGCGGCGTCTACGAGAACACCTATCAGCAATTCGCCAGCCAGGTCAAAGGCTCGCGCCCCAAGCGTTTCATGGCCAGCGCGGGAGCCGACCCGGCGATTGCGGCGTACTATCAGGAGCAGGTGGCCGCGCTGGCGCGCACCGCCATTAGAATCACTTGAAGGAGTCAGCCCATGACTAAGCCCAAGAAATCCGGTGGCAAGGGTAAGAGCGGCAAAGGTGGCTGCGGCAAGTAGGAGGTCAAGATGGATACTTTGAAGTTTCTGCTCCAGGACAGCCGTTTCTACGCCGCGCTGTTGGCGTTCCTGAACGTGCTGGTGTTCTACTTCTGGCCGACCTTCCCCAAGGAAGTGTGGGCGGCGATCAACGTGTTCGCCGGGGTGATCCTGGCGCTGTTGGTGTCCTACGGCTCAGTCAAGCAGACGCGCGCGTTGCGGGCGCAGCGGGCTGTCAATGCCGAGACGCGACCGGCAGCGGAGTAATGACCGATGCCCTACAGCGGCGCGGGTGACGAAGGTTTGCCCAAGGCGGTCAAGAAGCTGCCGCGGGACTTGCGCGAGTTGTGGGTGCGGGTCTTCAACGAGAACTACGACGCCGAGGATGAGGGCCAGGGTTTCAAGGTGGCCTGGGGCGTCATTCGCAAGGTGCAATCCGTGCGCAATGCTAAGGAGTGGGCTAACGTGGATATGAAAGATATTCGGGCCTGGTTGAGTGGCAGTAAGACCGTGCCTGCCGCGCCTGACACGCCGTTGCCGGTCAGTGATGGTGCGAAGGCTACAGAGGACTCGTCCGTGGGCGATTATCCGCCAGGTCAACTTTGTCCTGAGTGCGAAGCCGACCTGGAACTGCCTGACGCCGGCTGGTACAAGTGCGGCGGCTGCGGCGCAGTCCTCTGTGATGAAGCGTCAGATAGCGACGTTGAGGACTACAAGCTCCACAACGCTGCCGCGGCCCAAAAGCTGGGCCTCGGCGAGCCGCCCGCCAACCCGCCCATCGCCAAGGTCATCAAGCGCGCCGACGAGAAAGCTGAGAATGCCAAGGCGTTCCGCAGCGAGTTCAAAGCTTACGCGCAGGCCGATGGCCGCACGCGCTGGACGCTGATCGCCAGCGGCGGCTTTCAGGATCGGGACGGCGAGATTGTCTCGACCCCCTTCTTGGACAGCGCCGTCGAGTACGCCGCCAAGTCGGGCGACCGCGGCCCGCTGTTGATCTGGCACATTCCCGGCAGCGATATCGGCACTTGCGATACACAGGTCGTGATCGGCCAGCCTGGTTTCTTGCTGGAATCCGGCCTGTTTCTGGACTCCCCGCGCGGCCAACGCGCGGCGAAGTATTACCGCGCGCACGCCGCCGACTACGGGGCGTCGATTCAGTTCTTGTGGGCCAACCGCGCCGAAGGGGTCTACCTGCCCCCCGGCTGTATCCTGGAACGTTCCCTGTTGCCGCGCAGCAAGGCCGCGTTCCCCTGGTCGGGCCTGCACACGAAGGAGCTTGACATGGGTACATCGAAACAACCACGCGCGGACGCCGTGGCCGAACTGGCCGCCGTCCTGGGCGACGACGAGGCCAAGCGCATCGTCGAGCAACTGGAAGCCAGCGCCAAAGACCTGACCGGCCTGGGCGTGCGCTTCAAGGAAGCTGAGGTGGTTGCTGAGGCCGCGCCGGTCGCGCCCGCAGCCGAGGCCAAGGCAGCCGACGCGCCTGCGCCGGAGCCAGCGGTCGCAGAGGAGCCGGTCGCCAACGCTGAAACCAAGGCTACGCCGGAGCCGGGCCTGCCCGCCCCTGCCGAGATCAGCCAGGTGGAAATCGTCTTCCCGCCCGCGACGCTGGCGACGATGGCCAAGGCGGTCTCTGACAGCATGGGGGGCCAGTTCGCCGCCCTGACGGCCCGTCTGGCCACGCTGGAAGGCAGCGTGCAGGGCCTGTTGGCCGGCCTGGAGGTACTGAAGGCCGCCGACGACGCCAAGATCGCCGAGAAGGTCGCACATCTGCCGCGCGCCACCGTGAAGTTCATGCAGGAGCCGGTGCAGCGCCCCACGCAGCGCACGCCGGAGGCCGGTGACGGCACGGCGCAGAAGTCGCTGGCCGATGTGGAGCACGAAACCCTCTACGGCAAACCAACCTGACTGTAAGCGGACGCAAGTCCGCGGGAGCATGACGATGGGACTGAATATTGATTCCGAGACCCTGATGCGGGGCCTGCTGGCGCTCGCCCAGGGTAATGTCAATATCAATCAACCGGGCGGCTATCGAAGCAGCAAGGAAGCCTCGCTGACCCTTTCGACCCTGCCCACCTTTTTCGGCTGTTGCGGCCTGTTCAATATGTGCGGGTCGAACGACCTGCTCAGCCTGACTCTCGAAGCCGAACCGCTCATCGACTGGATCGGCTTCCGCGCCAACGACGAGTGCAACCAGTTCGTCAAGCTCGTCACCTACGTCGGCCCGGCGGGTACTTCTACGGACGCCGAAGCCACCGGAGCGACCGCCGCCTGCGCTAATGCGCCGGGCGTCGAGTTCGGCACCTGCGAAGTGCTGCTGCCCGGCAAGGGCCGTCTCAAGCGGGCCGGCCCGGTGCGCGACATCACCGAGAACAACGTCAAGCTGTGTGATGCTTACCCCACCTTCCGCAAGGACGGCACGCAAATCACCGACGAACTGGCCTGGACCCTGACCCTGGCGGGCATCGCCATGAAGCAGGATTTCAAGCGCATGTTGATCACCGGCAACGCCGCTACCACCGGGCAGTTCGCCGGCCTGCAAGCCCTGGTCAACACCGGCTACGCCAACGTGCATGACTCGCGGCGCTGCTCGGATATGGACTCCTACGTCCTCAACTGGGGCAGCAACGTGATGACGGCCACCCGCAACGGCTTCGAGTTGGTGGACTACCTGATCGACATCATTCGTCGCATCCAACTGCGGGCGCAGTGGTCGAACCTGGGCACCATCGGCGACGGCGACATGGTCCTGATGATGCCGAGTCACCTGCGCGACTGCCTGCTGGACACCTTCACCTGCTGGTCGGTGTGCTCCACCGGCAACACGCTGGTCTGGCTCAACCCTGAACAGCGCGCCTTCCGCAACACCCTGAACGGCGGCACCTTCGGCATGGGCCAAATCTTCGTCGATGGGCGGGCCATCCCGATCATCACCTACGACTGGACGACCATGACCCAGGCTGCGCCGGCCTTCGTCGGCGACATCTACGTGCTGACCCGGCGCATTGGCAACATGCCGGTGCTGATGGGCCAGTATTACGACATGACACAGCCGGCCAACAGAATGACCGAGGTGGCTGGCTCGACCCACTACCAGGCGACAGACGGCGGCAAGTATCTGGGCTACTGGAAGTACGACAACGAGTGCTTCCAGGGCACCATCGTCTTCCGCCCGAACCTCTATCTGTCGGCCCCCTGGGCGCAGGCGCGCATCCAGAACGTGGCGTGCACGCGACCGCTCAGCCCGATCTCCCCGGACCCGACTTCGAGCTACTACGCCGAGCAGTACCTCAACCCGGCGCTCTGCCCCGAAGACTACCTGGACGTGAGCCAGGACAGCGGACGCTAAACGTAAACGGGGCGGTCTACCAAGGCCGCCCCGTTTAGCAAGCAGCATAGGAGTTGACCATGCCGACCCAGAAAACCATCCCGTTCACGCTGGAAATCAAAGAGGTGCCGCCGAAGCCCGACTTTTTTCCAGCAGTTGATCCAACTGCTCAGGCAGTTCTTAGAGGCACTGTGGCGACTTTTGCAGTCAGCTTTACTACAGTGGCTGGCTATGCAAATCCAATCGCTCTCAATGTCCTCGGGCTTCCCGATGGAGCCGTGGCCTCCTTCGGCGTGAACCCGGCTATGCCGACCGATGTGGTCAGCCTGACCATCACGACCGATGCGGAAGTGGGCGTCTACAACCTGTTGGTTGAGGCGACCGAGGTCGTAGTTTAGCCGGTTGGGTTGGACCCCGCCGGGGTGTTCCTCCTCTTTGTGAGCCGGAGATCGGTCTTGTTAATCGGTCTCCGGCGAATAATGCGGGATAGTGGACGCCGGTCGGGCGGCGATGGATAGGAGCAGTACAATAATGTCACAATTTTTTACAATCAAACCGCTCACAGCCGCTGAGTTTGAGGCGCCCGAAGCCAATGATGGGCAAGTCCTGACAGCAGACGGTGCGGGTAAAGCAATCTGGGAGGATTCTACAGGTGGCGGCGCAGGCGTCACGGACGTGACCTATGCGGAACTGGTCGCGGCCATCGGCGCAGACGCACTGACTCCGGGGGGCTGGTATCGGATCACGGACTACGCCACTACACATTACATCGTAGACGGCGACGGCACCATCTACACGTCGCCGGTCGCGCAGGTAGACACCGTCACATTGAGCGGAACCAGCGGCACGGCCACGATTGACGTAGTCGGCGGCTTGAGCAAACTGGCGACATTCGACGGCGACCTGGAGACTACGGCGGCCAACTTTGTGACCGACTGGGCCGCCGCCTACCTGGCAAACCCGATTCGCGTTGTCGTTACGTCTTCCGGCCCTGACATCATCTTCACCGCCGAAGTTCCCGGCACAGCGTTTGATCGACCCACCATCGCGAACGTTTCCGGCGACTTGGGGCTGGCAGTCGCACAGGTTGACACGCTGACGTTGAGCGGCACGGACGGCAGCGCAGAAATCACCATTGACAGCGTGGTGCGCAGCATCACATTTACAGACGACCTGGCCACCACCGCAGAAGATTTCTTCACGGCGCACGCAACCGCCTACGCAGTGCTCGGCATCATTCTCGCCAACAGCGACGCCGACCTGATCTTTACTGCCGTCGCACCCGGCACGCCCTTTACGTCGCCAACCATAACCAACCTCGACGGTTCCCTGGACGGCACAGTTGATCCCACCGAAACCAACCAGGTAGCCGCAATCAGCATGCACACCACCGCCAACGATAACCCCGTCATCGTCGGTGAGACTGAGCCGCTGCTCGTACTGGCCACCGCCACCGATCAAATCGACGGGCAGGTATACTCCGTCTTGCACCCGGAAGACCAGATCAGATATGACTGGAACCCGGATAACTGGCTGTATGACCTTTCGTTCTGCGAGGACCAGGCTACCATCATCGCAGGTTGGAAGGGCGTCATCGTGTTCCGTTGGGACACCACCTTTGACAATTACGCCGGGTACGACTGGCGCAACGTCCTATTCCGCAGGTGGCAGACGGATGCAGAACCGTGGGACGCCGACGCGGGGTATTCTGCAGGCAGCATCGTGAACTACGGAGGAGTCACTGGGGGCGTCTACCAGGCCATGTTTGACATCCCCGCGAGTGAAGCGCAGATCCACACCGTAACACTCACCGGCACGGTCGGCTCCGCCACCATCGACACGGCCGGCGGCTTGTCGAAACTGCTCACGTTCGCGGATGACCTGGAGACGACAGCCGGCGACTTTGTGACGACCTGGCAGGACGATTACCTGCTGCAAGGCATCGTCGTCACAGCGAGCAGCGCCGATTTGATTTTCACGGCCCTGATTCCCGGCACGGCCTTTGACGCGCCGACCGTCAACAATCTGACCGGCGACCTCTGCCTCGCCGTCGCGCAGGTGGAGACGTTGACGCTCACCGGCACGGACGGCACCGCGGACATTTCGGCAGCCGGAGGATTGACGCGAACAGCGACGTTCGCCAGCGACCTGGGAACCACGGCCGGCAACTTCGTCACGGCCAACGCGGCAGCCTACCTGGTCGAACACATCGTGCTGACCAGCAGCGGCGCAGACTTGATTTTCACCGCCGAAGTTCCCGGCACAGCGTTCGTGCCGCCAGTCATCGAAAACGCAACCCTGTCCCTGGACGGCACGGTAGACCCAACGACACCGAACAATCCCGCGCCGACAATCGCGCCGGCCCACGCCAACGTGCCGCCAAACAGCGACCCGGCAACGGACACCGCCAACTGGATCAAGTTGCTCGCTCTGTCCAGCATCCAGAATTGGAACGCCGAACCGTCATCCTGGTTGGGTGTGCCATCGGCAACGCAAGAATTTGCCGACTACATCACATTCAAGTATGACGATCCATTCAAAAATTACATTCGCGGCAACCATCTTGAGCCGATGCGCGACGACGCCAACTACTGGAATGACATAGCCACGATCCTATCCAATAATGTACTACTCGGCGCGAACACGTACGCCAACGTGCTCGGCGCGGGCGCGAACTCCAACGTGCTCGGCGTGGGCGCGTACTTCAACGTGCTCGGCGCGGGCGCGACCTCCAACATGCTCGGCGCGGGCGCGAAATCCAACGTACTCGGCGCGAACACGTACGCCAACGTGCTCGGCGTGGGCGCGCAGTACAACGTGCTCGGCGCGGGCGCGCAGTACAACGTGCTCGGCGCGGGCGCGCAGTACAACGTGCTCGGCGCGAACACGTACGCCAACGTGCTCGGCGTGGGCGCGCAGTACAACGTGCTCGGCGCGGGCGCGCAGTACAACGTGCTCGGCGCGAACACGTACGCCAACGTGCTCGGCGCGAACACGTACGCCAACGTGCTCGGCGTGGGCGCGCAGTACAACGTGCTCGGCGCGGGCGCGCAGTACAACGTGCTCGGCGCGGGCGCGTACTTCAACGTGCTCGACGTGGCCGCGTACGCCAACGTGCTCGGCGCGAGCGCGCAGTTCAACGTGCTCGGCGTGGGCGCGACCTCCAACATGCTCGGCGCGTACGCGACCTCCAACATGCTCGGCGCGGGCGCGAACTTCAACGTGCTCGGCGCGAACGCGAACTACAATGTGCTCGGCGCGAACACGTACGCCAACATGCTCGGCGCGGGCGCGAACTTCAACGTGCTCGGCGCGAACGCGAACTACAATGTGCTCGGCGCGGGCGCGCAGTACAACGATTTTGCTCCCGGTGTCATGGACCTCGACTGCACCCTGGGAACCCACGTCTACGCCGCCTACCAATGCTGGATTGCAGTCGACAACACGCTCGGCGCACGGCTGCGCTACTATGACAACGATACGGTAGTCTTTGCCGACCCAACTGCCTGAAAGGACACCTATGCATACTCCCGCGCAAATCGCCCTCCGCCGAACCGAACAGAGACAACGGCCGCCGCATCCCGAACCCGTCCAACCGCCGCGGCCACCCGACCCGCCACGCCCGATCAACCCGCGCGTCAAGTTGCTCGTCCAGGAGTTGACCGCGTATCCTGAGACCTACCTCGACCTGACCGCGCCTGAGATTGCGGCGCTGCTGAACGCGGCCGGCAGCATGGAAAACCCCGCGCCGCAAGCCGACCTGCCGGCGCTGCAAAGCATCGTGCAGGCCATGACGGTGATCAACAGCAAGGAAGCCCTGGCCATCTACCAGGTCGGCAACGGAGAGTTGAAGCGTGACATCGAAGCGGTCATTGCCAGCCGCAACCCGGAGGCGATGGCAGCAGTTTTTAGAATCATCGCGCCGATGCTATCGGAGGAAAGTCAGAAGTACCTGCTTGAGCTGCTCGCGCAGACCATCCCCGATCCGACCTGGACACCGACCGTGCCCACGCCCAGCCGCGCAAAGCAGATTGGCATCGGGCAAACCAACGCCGTCGAAGTGATCCAGGCGCAGGAGATCGTTGCAAAGGCGGCATAAGCATGGCAAATGAACTACAGGCGCATGGCATCACAACTGGTAAAACGCTGTACGCTGTACGGATTACCTCAACCGGGCTTTACTGGAATGGTGCCACACACGTCGCGTACAACGCTGCCAACTGGACGACTTATGCCATTGCGCTGACCGAGATCGGGGCGGGCAGTTATATGGCGACGATGCCGACTGCCGCCGCGGGCGTCTATGCGTATCCAGTCTATGAGCAGGCAGGCGCTTCTCCCGCGGTGACAGATGCAAAAAGGGGCATAGGATCAATCGGCTGGAATGGTGCAATCGAGATTTTGCCTGTCAACATTCTTCAGGTCAGCGGCACAGCGCAGACGGCGCGCGACCTGGGGCTGGCGCTGCCGGCGGCCGCCCCAGGCGGGGCTGGTGGCCTGGCACTCACCGGAGCCGTGGGTGTGGCTGTGGCCTACGCGCCGAACGCAGCCATCACGAACACGGGCGGTGGTGCCGAGGTCAACACTTACACCGCACTGGCCGCGCGGGATGGTGTCGAATACACGGTACGCGAGGTCAACTCCTCCCCGAATAACATCAACATCACAATCACGCGCACTGTCTCGACCATCACCGAAACGCCATCCGTGCTGCGTGTCGCCGGTTGGTACAACGCCTCCGGCTCGACCCACTGGATCACGGTGCTGGCCTGGGATTACTTACAGGCTGTGCCCGGCTTCGTCGCCATCGGCACGATGCTCCCGCGCGCATCCGCATTTGATTACGTCTTTCCCCTTGGTGTCGCCAATCACAACGCAGCCACCGGCGAGATGAAGATACAGTTCCTGCACAACGCCGTGACGGGCAATACCTCGCACTATCTCCAACTGGATTACGTGTCGTTCGAGAAGATGGGCACCTCATCGGCTTTGTCTGGTGACGTGGCCGCAATTCGCGCCAAGACCGATCAATTGGGGTTCAATTCCGGGAACCTGAAGGCGGACATCCAGATGTGGCTGGCTGCTGCTCCGTTGGCGTTGTCCAGCCAGCAGGTGCAGGCGGTCGTGCCCGATACGCAGAAGGTGGACGTCAACACTATGAAGGCGAAAGGCGTCACCGTCGATACAGGCGGCACCACCTTCCCCGCAACTGTAGGTAGTGGTACAAGTACTTTTGCAGGCGGCGCGGTGGCAAGCGTGACAGGAGACGTGGGCGGCAAGGTATTAGGTGGTGGTATAAGTACGATTACTGGCATAGGCGCGTGGGTGGCAGGCGCAGCAGGCGCGGCGGTAGCCCTGGTTGGATCGGTCATGGGTAAGTCGCCAGCGACATTGGACTGGACGGCGGATGTGTCCAGCAAGCCGACCATTGGTACCGGCATGGCAGGTGAAGCAGCGACGGCGGTCAGCGGCCTGGCGACGGCGACGAACGTCAGCGACGCCGTGACTGCGATCAAAAAATGGCTGCGGCTCATGTTTCGCAAGGACCCCAATATCAAGAGCGATTACGCAACCGAACTGGCCGACATCAACGCCAATACCGGTGCGGGTGTTGGCACAGTGGACAATACCACCGATAGCCTGGAAGCGCGTGCCGATCTCGGCCTCAGCGCGCAAGCCAAGCTCGACGTAAATGCCGAGGCGGACAGCGCGCTGACAGATTACGGCGCAAACAAGGTGGCACCGCCGACTGCCGACGATGTGGCGGCTAAGATTCTGGTGACACCGGCCAATAAGCTTGCTACGGATGGTACGGGGCGCGTCACGCCCAGCATTGTCACCGCCGCGGCTCCCACGACCGCCGATATCAAGACGGCCTTGGAAGTGGACGGTGGGATGCTGGATCACCTGCACGAGATGACCGAGGACGATGGAGGTGTGCGACGACTGACGGCGAATGCATTGGAGCAAGCCCCGACTGGTGGTGTAGCTCCCACTGTGGGCCAAATCGACACGCAACTATCAACTACGCATGGGCCTGGCGTGTGGGGAGCCGGCGTCGGCGTCTTCAGCAAGGTCTACACGGCGACGGTCGATGGTGTGGTTGCGGCGGGCGTGTATTGCCGCCTCTGTCTGGATACTGCCGGCACGATTCAGGTGGACGCCGGCCTCACGAACAGCCTGGGCCAAGTTACCTTCCATCACAACATTCCGGTCGGCACGACGGTCTACGTGTTCCCGTCCAAGGACGGCGTAGAGTTCAGCTTCGGCGGGTTGCCATATGATACTGAGGTGGTCTAATGACTGATTGGACCGGAGCCGGCACGACGATTACAGTTACGCCGAGTGTGGGTGCAGCGGCCTGTCTGGAATATCTGACGGTCGCCGACGTGCGCGCCGAGTACGGCGATGACGTGGTCGATCTCACCGACGCGCAGTTGCAGCGCCGCATTGATCGCCTGGTCGCCAGTCTGCAAGCCAAACTTGGACACACCTTCGGCCAGGCGTTGATCGCGCGCTCGACCGCCGCCGACACGGTACAAGTTACCGCTACGGCGCTGCTTATCGGCGGTACTTCCTTTGCCTTCGCCACCTACCCGACCCTCTACGATCTGATTGCCGCGGTGAGTGCAGCCAGCGCGGTTTTCAGCCTGGAGTTACTGCCCAACGTGCGGGCCGGCACGCCCTCGACCCTCCTGGCCGCGCACGGAGCCGCGACGTGCGGGCCGGGCGCGGAGCGGCGCGTCGTGCTCTGCCTGGACGCCCTGTACTGCAAGCTCAGCGGCGCGCACGAGTCGCACCTGTTCCTGCCGTCGCCGGTGCAGGAAGTCATTACGGTAGTCGAGAACAACGTCGTATTGAGCGCAGCCGCTTACTGGTCAGTGCTCGGTGAAAGTTGGTTGATCCGCAAGTTGTGCGGCTGCACTGCCAGCGATGATTGTCCGCATCCGACCGGCGCGTGGCCCAATACCTACCCCGGCAACATCGCCGTGACCTACGTGCCGTCCTGGTGGGGCCACGTGCCCGCCGATTTGCAGGGCGCGCTGTTGGATGCCTTTGGCGCGAAGTTGGGCGGCGGCGCAGCGGGTGGCCTGATCGCCGAGGACTTCGGCGAGTACAGCTATCACAAGGGCGCGACACGCGCCGATACCTGGGATGAAATCCTGGGCGGGGCGACGGTGCGGCGCTACGCGACGAAGTTCCAACCATGAAGCCGACCAAGACGGTCTGCATGTTGCCGCGCTTCGCGGCGACCGACATCGGCGGCGTGGCGATGCACGAACGCCAGTTGTGCCAGCAGCTTGAAAAACATGGTTGGACCATTGTGCCGCGGCCCGATGGGCACGCGCTGGTGCACACACATGCCCTGACACGCGCGCCGCAGGTAGATGCCTTTACCTGCCACGGCGTCTACCCGATTAAAGAGCAGATGCCGGCCTGGCAGCGGGACGCCAACCGCCAAATCTTCGACAATCTCAAACTGGCGCGGCGCGTGATCGCCGTCTCGCAATGGACCGCCGATCAGTGGCGACATCTGAACGGCGTCACACCGACGATCATCCCGAATGGCATCGACCTGGCGCAATGGCAACACGTGCCGACTGGCGTCTGGCGCAGCAAGCTCAAACTGGACAAGCGCACGCCTATCGCGGTGTGGGGCAAGACCAGCGTCTCGGAAGTGCTGGACCCGACGCCCGCCGTCGAACTGGCGCTGCGTAATCCCAAGTTGGCGGTCGTCGCGCCGTTGCCGGCCAATGCACTGCCCTTTGCGCCCAAGAACTTCTACTGCATCGGCGCGCAGCCGTTCGCGGCCATGCAAGCCTTGCTGGCGGATTGTGACATCTACCTGGCGACGGTGTGCGAGAACCACGCCATTCAGGTCCTGGAGGCAATGGCGCTGGGCCGGGCAACGATCTTGGGTTACGCCTGGGGCGGCACGGCGGAGACGGTCACGGATGGCTGTGGTCTGCTGGTGCCACCCGGCGACATGGATGCCCTGCACGAAGCCCTGTGGCCGGCTTATGAGCAGCGCCAACTGTTCGGCGCGCAGGCCCAGGCGCGCGTAGCTGAGCATTACACCTGGGACAAACTGATCGACCAGGTACTGGAGGTTTACGCTCAAGTGCAAGATGAACGCCAGGTCGAACTTGACACGCTGCACGCCATCAAGTGCTCGATCATCATTCCGGTCTACAACAAAGCGCCGTGGGTCGCCGAGACCATCCAGAGTGCCTTGGCGCAGATCGGCGCGCCGCCCTATGAGATCATCGTCGTCAACGACGGCTCTAAGGACAACAGCCTGGCGGTCGTCAAGCAAGCGGCGAGGCGCGATCCGCGCGTGCGCATCTTCGACCGCGCCAACGCGGGCGTCTCGGCGGCGCGCAACTTCGGCATCGAGCAGGCGCACGGCCAGTACATCTGCTGCCTGGACGCCGACGATCTGATCGACCCCTACTTCCTGGCGCGTCTGTCGCCCGCGTTGGACAGCGACCCCGGTCTGGGTATCGCCTACAGTGATTTCGTCTCCTTCGGCGTCAACGAGCAGGGCCAGGAGTGGGAAGCCTACATCCGTTGTGACGAATACGACTTCGACAAGCTCAGGCGCGACAATTTCCTGCCCTGTTGTAATCTGTTTCGTAAGGTCGCCTGGCAGCGCGCCGGGGGCTACAAGCCGATCAATCCGTCCTGGGAAGACTACGAGTTGTGGCTCAACCTGGGCAAGCTGGGTTGGTACGGGCGGCGTATCCCGGAAGGTTTGTTCCGCTACCGCAAGATACCCAATGTGGGCCGCGATCACGAGAGCCAGGGCAAAGTCTGGCGCTTGCGGGCGACCGTCAACGCCTATCATCGCGACCTGTACCCTCCGCTGGTATCGTTCATCGTGCCCTGCTTCAAGCACTCGCAGTTTCTGCGGGAGGCACTGGACAGCATTCAGGCGCAAACCTTCGTCGATCACGAGACGGTCGTCGTCGACGACGGCAACGACGCCGTAGAGGCAGCCGCGATCCAAGCTATCTGTGATGCCTATCCCGGCGTGCGTGTGGTCAAGCTGGCGCATAACAGCGGGCTGGCGACGGCGCGTAATGCGGGCTGCGAGGCGGCGCGCGGGCAATGGCTGGCCATATTGGATGCCGACGATAGGGTCGCGCCGACCTTCATCGAGGCCGCCCTGCGCACCATTGAGGCCCACCCCAAGCGTTTCGCCTACACTGATTCCTGGCTCTGGTGGCCCGACGATGCCAAGAAGCCCATGAAGGAACTCAAGGCGCATGATTACGACTTCAACGAACTGCTGGTGCGCATCACCTGGGCGTGCAGCATTCTGGTACATCGGGACGCCTGGCGCGCGGTGGGCGGCTACAAGCCGGAGATGAGCGCCGTGGGCGGCTGGGAGGACTGGGAGTTTGTCATCTCCCTGGGCGAGATCGGCATCTGCGGCGTGCGGGTGCCGGAGTCGCTGTTCTACTACCGTCAGCATTCCGGTGAGCAGATGCGCTACAAGGCCGAGGCCAATAAGCCACGGCTACAAGAGGAACTGCGCCGCCTGCACGCGGCGACCTATCGAGGAGAGCGGACTGCCATGTGTTGTGGATCGGGTAATCGAGCACTTGAAATGCAAGCCAGGGACAGCGCGTTAGCTGCTACCCGCGGCGCGTCGCCTGGGCAGAATAGCACCCAACTGGTGCATTACGTGGGCGGCGGCGTCGGCACGGTATCCTGGCCGGTGCCGGGCGGCAAGACTTATCGTTTTGGCCTGGCCGAGCCGTACCAGCAAGTCGATACGCGCGACGTGCCGTACTTTGACGGTCGCCGCGAGTTTCAAGTTATCACTGGTTGAGGGCGCGATGCACACCTTGATCATTGCGCCCCACGCCGATGATGAAGTCCTGGGTTGCGGCGGTTACATGGCCCGCTGCCAGATGCGCGGCGATTGCGTTTGGTTGACCGTCGTCGCCCTGGGCGGCGAGCGCGCGCCCGGTCAGGCGGAAGATTTCACCGTGCGCCAGCGCGAATTGGCGCAGGCCAGCCAACTGCTCGGTGTCGAGCGCGTCGATGTGCTTTTTCCGGGCTACAACATGCGGTTAGACACACTGCCCACGGTTGAACTGGTGAGTAAGTTGGATGCCATCCTGGCGCTGGCGAATTTCGATGCCGTCTATCTGCCCTACGCGGCAGTCAACCATGATCACATGACGGTTTACCGCGCCGCGCTGGCGGCCTTGCGACCGGCGACTGGCAGGCCGCAGCCACGTCTGGTCGCCGCCTACGAGTATGCGCAGATCGGCTGGCAGTTCGATGTCGTGCCGGGCGGGCAGTATTTGATCGACATCACGCCCTGGTTGGAGCGCAAGCTGGCCGCGCTGGCGTGCTACACCAGCCAGGTGCGGCCTTATCCGCACCCTTGCTCGTCGGAGGCGATACGCACGCTGGCGCAATTCAGGGGCCTGGCAATGGGCACGCGTTACGCCGAGATGTTCTATGCTTTGAGGATGGTATCACCGTGAACGAAGATACCTGGCAGCCCTGGCCGTCCGATCCCACAGTGCGCGTGCATCGCCGCGCCGAACTGGCCGTCGATGCGCTTTATATCGGCCCTGACTCGGTAATTGGGCCGGATGTGGTCATTGAGGGCCGCCGCGTGCGGATCGGTCGCGAAGCCTGGTTGGATCGGGGTGCCTATATCGGCGGCGGCTCCTGTCATGATCCGTGGGCTGAGTTGCAGGTTGGCGACTGGCTGCACATGGGCCGTCACAGCCACATCAATATCGCCCGTCCGGTTATGATCGGGCACGAATTCGGCTGCGGCATCGAAACCAAGGTCTTTGCGCACGGCGCGTACCTGGCGGCGACGGACGGATTTCCGGTGCAGTTCGGCGGCGTCACGATTGGCGACCGGGTGTGGCTGCCGAACGCCTGGGTCAATCCGGGCGTGACCATCGGCTCCGACGTGGTGGTGGCGGCCCGCAGTCTGGTCAATCGCGACCTGCCGGCGCATTGCCTGGCCGGCGGTATTCCGGCCAAAGTGTTGCGCGAGAACTGCTACCCGCGCGCCTTGACCTACGCCGAGACACGCCGCATCTTGCAGCAGGTCCTGTACGAAGCCCTGGCGATTCACGGTCACGAAGTAGCTTGCAGTATCGGCGAACACGCCGGCGAAGCGATCATCAAAGCTGAGCATACTTTATTCATGATCGGCCAGCGCGTTATCAGCGGGCCGGCCAGCCCGTTCAGCGCCGTCTTGAAGAACCAGTTGCGCCGCTATGGCATTCGTTTTCGCTACGCAGCCGTAGACGGTCAGTGGCAGCCCTGGAGCGAGACTTGATGGACTGGCCGACTGTCAGTGTGCTGATCCCAACCTTTCAACGTCACTTTGTCGTGGCGCGCACGGTCGAATTGTTCCAGAAGCATCTGATCTATGCCGGGCAGTTGGAGTTCGTCGTGTCCGAGGATGGCCCGGAGTTGCCCGACATTGCCGCTCCTCACGTGCGCGTCGTCAAGGGGCCGGGGCGCGGCCTGGGTGGCAACCAGAACGCGCTGTTGGCGCAGAACGAGCACGACATTGTGCTGCAAAGCGACGACGACTTCTGGCTCGTCACGCCGCTGTTTTTGGACGCACACGTCATGACGCTATTGACGGTGCCGGAGATAGGTTGGATCAAGCTCATGTACCTGGAGGATCACAACTTTACGGCTACGCTTAGGGGTATGTACTGGTGGGTGGATTGGTCCAGCCCGGAGCTCTATATCCCATCGAATCGCGCCCATCTGAAGCACCGGCGTTTTCACGCGGCCTTCGGTATGTATCCCGAAAACGAGAAGTTGGCCGCGACGGAAAATACCTTCTGCGCGCAATGCAAGGCGTTGGCGCAAACGCCCGGCCCGTGGCCGCAAGTTGTCGCGCCCTTGGGCATGGATACCGAAAACTCCTGGCTGCATGTGGGCCAAAGCTATCAAAAGCAGGGTTACTAGCGATGCCACCTACCGATTTATGGTGTGACGCAACGGCTAATCACCGGCCTGACGGGTTGCTCAATGCCGTGCCGATTGTGCAGTGTCGCAACGAGGAACGCTTCATCGCGCAGGTTATGCGGCCCTTGATCGACGTGTTCGGCTATGCGCTGGTCGGCGATACCGGCAGCACCGACGATACGCTGCCGATTCTCCACGCGCTGCGAGATGCCGGTCAGATCGGCCTCTACGAATTCGGCCTGAGCACGATGGCCGAGGTGGGTCGCGTGCGGCCCCGCCTGGCTGCTGAAGCCTTACGCTTGGGCGCGCGTTTCATGTGGCTGTGTGACGCCGACGAACTCTACAACGCCTACGTCCTGCGCTATGTCGCCAGCCAACCCTGGCCGACCGGCAAGAGCCTGGGCATGATCGCCGGCGCGACCATCGAAGAAGTAGACGGCCAGTTCTATGAGCTTGAGGAACGCTATCTGTACAGCGGGCGCACCGCGCTGATTCGCAATGACGATGCCTGGGTGGGCGAATATCCCTTCGAGGGGCCGGGTGATTTCAACCAGTCCGACCGGCATCACTGGTTCCTACTACCGCCCGGCTGGCGCTACAGCCACTTGCACGTGCATCGCTGTATGCGCTCCCGCAAGGATGCCGAAGTGCCCTATCGGGTGCAAAAGCAGAAACAGATGTCGATGATCAACGTGCCGGACGTGGGCTTGGGTCTACCCCTGGACATCACGGACTGGCTGGCCGCGACAGGAGATGCAGATGGCAGAGCATGATTTACGGACGCAACAAGCGGAGCTACAAGCCCTATGCGGCAAACAAGCGCCGGCTGAGCCGCCCCTGGATTGGGCGCGTAATCTGTGGAACACGCAGTTCATGGGCATCGGCACGGTGCAGTTCCACGTCGATTTGCTGGTGTGGGAACGCCTGCTGAACGCGTCACCCGACCTGCGCGGCATCATCGAGCTAGGTTCCGGCAACGGCGGCCTGTCGCTGTATCTGGCCCTGCAAGCCTACCAGCGCCAGATGCAGTTCGCCACCTTCGATCACATGATCACCGGCGCGGCCGCGACGCCCCTGGGCAAGCTGCTCAACCTGGCCGCGCATTGCTTTGCGGGCGACCTGTTCAACGGCGAGCATCGTACCGGACACGATGTCTTGCGGCTGCTGGGGACTTGGGGCCATCCCCTGATCCTGCTGTGTGACGACGGCAACAAGCCGCGCGAATTCCAGACCTTCGCGCCTGAGTTGAGGCCGGGCGACATCATCGGTGCCCACGACTGGGATAATGAAATCGGACTGGGAGACGTAAGCGCCCTGGGTAATCTGGTGACGCCCTACTTCTGGCAGGAGTGCGAGGAAATGGGCAGCTTGACGCGCTTCTGGCGGCGCGTCTAGGCTCGTGCGCCGGCGATAAGTGGGTTGGCTTTTCATCGTTTTGCTGGCCAAGCAGACTGACAGCGCCCACTTATCCCGGCGCAGCCCGGACTAAACATAATTATAGCATAGGTTGTCAAGATGTTGTCAAGTTGGCTAGACTTTACGTTGTGGGCGCTGGCGGTGTGGCGTGTGGCGCATCTGCTGGTGCATGAAGATGGGCCGTGGGCGGTCTTCGCGCGGCTACGGATGCACGCCGGGATCGGCTACGTGGTGCGCCAGGACGCCGAGGGCCGTCCGACCAGCATGAAGGTGGCGCGCGGCACGCTGGCCGAGGCGCTGACCTGCGTCTGGTGCGTCTCGGTGTGGGGCGCGCTGCTAGCGGCGCTGCTGGCCTGGTCGCCTTACGGCCACCAAATCGTCTTGACAGCGCGTGATATACTGGCAGTAAGCGCAGGTGTATGTATCCTGCATGAAGGCGTAACGAGGCTTAGAGATGGCGCTGGCTAGTCAGATCAAGAGCATCTTCCGGCGGGCCTGGTTGGCTTACGGCAAGCCGACCATGACGACAGTGCGCCCTATCGCCTACTGGGCGCTGCCGGCAGGTTTCGCCTACGCTGCCGAGTATGACGCCATCACAAACAGCGCCGGCATGGTGCTGACTAACCACGCCGACTACTGGGTGACAGACACGGTGTACATCGTACCGGCCAAGCATACCGCCGATCTGGACATGCTGATCGCGGCCGGTGTGGTGCCGTCTGGCAGCGTCGATGTCTATATCATGGCCGCCGACGTGGCGCGCGTCAAGGCGTCTCATGCGGCGCAGATCAACGGCGACTGGTATGATGTGATCGACGTGGGCCAGGCTCCGGTTGGTTATCCGGGCGGCGCGACGGCGCTGTGGGCGCGCGTGCGTCTGCAAAGGAGATCGTAATGACCGTCACCATCGACAGCATCTACGACGCGCTCTACACCGATCTCAGCACTACTCTAGGGGTCAATGCGACGAAGGGGTATCCCGACTGGGCGCGGCCAGCCGTGATACTGCCGACTTTCGCGTTAGAATACTTGGCCTGGGCACCGAGCAGCGCGCGTGGGCGCATCGGTCAACGGGACACGCAGCAGATAGCTCAGTATCGCGGCTGGCTGTTCGCCAGCCATGAGCCGCAACTGGGCGCGCTATTAGCGGGTCTCGCCGCCTGGGCGGCTGCCCATGCGCTGCTTGAACTTGAAGGCCAGCGCATCGTCATCACCATCGAAAACGCGCAACGCTATGCCGCCGGAAGTATGGCGCAGCAGGAGTTGCACGCCTTCGTATGGTTACTAACTGCGACCTACGCACTAGCGTAACAAGAGGTGTACGATGACCAAATCTGCTTTCAACTCCTCGCTTGAGGTGCGGCAACCGTACCTCAGCATGGTGTACATGAAGATTCCGGGGGAAGCGGCCTGGACCTTGGTCGATCAGGGCCGGGTGGTCTCGCCGGCGCAGAAGACCGACAAGAAAGAGTACAAGCGCATCGGCGACTCCAACAGTCTGAGCGTGCCCGGCACCGTCTCGACCGACGTGACCGTCAACTTCTACCTGGAAGACGACGTGGAAGAAGTGGCGCACCTGCTGAGCGTTGTCAAGCCGGTCTCCGGCGGTTGGACCGGCAATGAAGTGATCCAACTCGATCCTAGCAAGAAGATCGACATGAAGATCGAGAACTACAACGGCGCGACGACCGGCGCAGCCCTGCTGTTTACCGAGTACATCAACGAGTTTCAACCGGGAAACCTGACGCCGAACCTGGATGCCGAGGGCGATGTCCGCATCGTCGAGCTTTCCGGCACCGCCAAGTCCTACTACATCATCCCCGTCGCGGGGTTGGGCGTGTAAGCTGCGCCGCCAGTATGCCGCGGGGGGCGCAAGCCCCCCGCTAGTCCCAGGAGGGAATGTGAGTAAGAAAACTCCCAGTAGCACCAGTGAGTTACCGACGACCATGACGGACGTGATGAGCGGCGCGCCGCTGCCGTTCACTGTGGACGGCAAGAACTTCACTGTGCGCCAGCCGACGACTGAGGAATACGACGACGCGCTGAATCTACAGCGTCTGGTCTACCGTATGGCGCTGGCGCAGCCGCACATCGCGGCGCTGAAGCAATATCCGATCACCGACGCCGAGCGCGCCAACTACGAACGGCTGATCGAACGCATCGCCGCCGACCAGACTGCCGCCGATACCGACGCCAAGCGCAACGAGCTTGAAGACGAGAGGGTCGCCCTGCAAACCGATTTGGAGGCGCGCACGCTGGCCGAAGAAACCTCTTCCGAGCAGGCGATCCTGAAACGGGACCGCTGGCTGACGGCGCGGCTGCTGGGCGATGAGGACGGCAAGCCGATCTTCGATCCCCGTGGTAAGAACTTTGCCGCGCAATGGGAGCGGTTGTCGCTGAAGATCAAGGACACCGCGCGCCCGTTTATTTGGATCGCCTTGGGGATGGTGCGCGAGGCCCCTTTCTCTTGGGACATGCTACGCGGGCCAAGCTGATCCTGGCCGAACGTTATCATGTCTGGCCCCTGGCGCAGCCGCCGGATCGCTTGACAGCAGCCCAGGTGGGCGTGCTGGCCGAGGCGCTGCGCGCGGACACTGTCCCGGTTGATGCTGAAGGTCACGCGACTAAGACGGACACGGCGCGCAAGCGGTTAGGGCCACGCGTTAGCCGGGCTAAGTTGTTGGAACTGGCGCGTGCCCAGGACGACAGCACGCGCGATGTGATGCAAGCCTGAGCGGGTAGTTACATGCCTGACATCAACACCGAACAAATCAACGTCATTCTCAACGAGAATGTCGTCGCGCCAGCAGCCAGAACGACAGCCGCGATTGATAGTATCGCCGCGTCGGCTACCGCGGCCAACGCACCAGTTGTGGCGCTCGCCTCCGCAATGGCGGGCCTCAATACCCAACTAGACGCCTTCGCCGCCAAGGGCGCACTGATCAAGTCCATCCTCACCCCTGGCGCGCTGACGGCTGCCGTCAAGGCTCCGGTCGTCCAAGCCGCCGCCGCCACGGCTCCCGCTATCGCCACTGAACGCACGATTCCCTATTACGCCAACGCCAAACGTCAGGGCGACCTGGTCATGTTGGGGGCCGAACAAAAGGCGCTTGTCGGCGTCAATGCCGAACTGATCAAACAAGTCGCACTCGAAGAAGCCGTCAGCGTCAAACAGGCCCAACGACTCACGAAGCGCGAAGCTGAACTGGCGGCTTTGACGCTTGCCACCAGGCAAGGAGGTCTTAACCAGGCCCTCATCGTAGGTAAGCTGCCCAAGACCTACGAAAAAGAGGACCTGAATAAGATTATGCCGTGGGATGACATTACCCAAAGAGTCAAGCACCTCAGAAACGCCACCGATTCTGCATCTATCGCGGCCTATGCCGCGATACCCGGTTATCAAAAACTTGCCACGGTGATCAGGGGTGGCTTTAACAAACAAGACATTGATGCCGTTGCTGGCAGTTTCAAGAGGTGGACCGCCTCTTTTGCCGGCCTAACTGTCGGCGATAAGTTACACAAACTGGGCATGGACTTTGCGGCCTTCCAGGGCGTCAAGATCGCCGCACCTGATACCGCGTCACTGGAAAGAAGCGCCGGCCTGTTTACGCGGCTATCGACCGCTATCACTGGCACCGGCACCGCTGCTGGCAAGGCTCGCTCGCCGATGGTCAACCTGGCGATTATCGGTCGCTCGATTCTATCCGCCGGCACCGTCACTAATTTGCAAGGCGCGGCCTATTATATGTCTCTGGTTGGGCGTGCCGCGACGGGCGCAGCGGTCGGCGTTGGCATCCTTGGCGTTGCCTCAGTGCTGGCCGGCGTGGCCTTTCTCAAGATTCTCGACATCGGCGCGAAGGCCCAAGGCATCTCCACTGTCTTCGAGAACATGACGCGCAATGCGGGTATAGCCGGTCAGGCGCTGCTGGGTCAGATGACCACGGCGGCGCGCGGCGCGATTGCGCAAGCCGACCTGATGAAGATGGCTAACCGGGCGCTAATCGCGGGCGGCGCGGATATTGCTACCCAACTGCCACGGCTGCTGGAGATCGCGCGGGCGTCGTCCATTGCGACCGGTCAAGATGTAGGCTTAGCCTACGATTCGCTGATCAAGGGCATCGTGCGCGCTTCGCCCAAGCTGATCGACAACGCCGACATCTATTTGAAGATCGGTGATGCGGTCGGCGAGTACGCGGCTTCAATCCATAAGTCAGTCGGCGATCTGAACGCCCAGGAGCGCCAGATCGCGGTCCTGAATGCGGTGCTGCGCGAGGGCGACAAGTTCATCTCACAGATGGGTCTATCCGGCGCAATGGCGTCGGAACGCATGGCTTCGCTGCCGGCCGCGCTCAAGAACGTCACCACGGCGCTCGGCGAGATCGCGGTCCAAAGTGGAGCCGCCGAGCAGATCGGCAAGGTGGGCAACTTCTTCAGTGCGGCGGCCAAGGATATTGAGAGCTATACGGCCCTCAAAGACCTGCGTAAGAACTTGGACGCTCTGGGCACCAGCAATGCGGCTGCGCTCATCAAGAATTTCGACTCAGCCGTCGCCAGTTTGAACCGACAAATCTCCAAGGGCGAAATTTCGCAGGCCGATGGTAAGCGAGCCTATCTGGAATATGCGACTGCCTTGGATGTTGCCTACCGGGCCGAGTTGCGCCTGACGGACACGGAAACCTTCATGCGCAAGCTGGAGATCGACCGTGCCGTAGCCCTGAAAAGGTCCAAGGAGCCGATCACGGATGTCGCCGCGGCGCTGCAAATTTACGCTGATGCGGTTGATGAGGCTGTGGCGGCCTCGACCGGACTTGGCCCGGTTGTAAACGACATGGCCAAGCTGTACGGCGACATGGCCGGTCTGGCCAAAGTCAAGATCGACCTACCCAAGCTCGGCGCGACTACCCTGGGCACGGATACCGACAAGCTGCGCGCCGACCTGACGGCCCTGGCCAAGCTCTACCCTGAACTATTCAAGGGTTTTGCCGGGCACGGCCGCGACCCGTTCGCGTTGGTCGATGGCATGAAGGCCGCGCAGGAATCTGCTATTGCGATGGCCGCCGCGTTGCCGACACCGATTGAGCGCCTGAATCAACTGGCGGTCTTCACCTATGGCGCGGGGGCATCGGCCAAAGACTTCATCGACAAGTGGGATCAAGCGCCGGCCATCGCGCAGGCCGCCGCGGTACAGCTTGGTCTGCTGACGGTCTCATTGGCAGACTTGCGCGCCCAACTGCAAGCACCAGCCACTGTTGATCTGCAGGTCAAGGGCTACGAAGACCTGCAAAAGAGTCTGACCTCGACCCTGGCCGGTCTGACCAATATGATGCCGTTCGGCGACTTGCTTCGGGCGCAGGATACCTACACGGCGCAAGCCTACAACGACTGGCAAGCCTTCCTGGCCCAGTATCCTACTGCCACCGCCGCCGAGCTTGATTTTGAGCGCACGATCCTGGAAAGCAAGTACAAGGGTCTGTCGGAAACGCGCACCGCTTACGCTAAACAAGCCCTGG
>Ga0209048_10000146_pt1 | contig 73393 bp, 59 predicted proteins | sample FrelakmetCRP12CR_FD_187146 | JGI IMG/M metagenome (GOLD analysis project Ga0209048, IMG submission 187146) | Freshwater lake sediment microbial communities from the University of Notre Dame, USA, for methane emissions studies - CRP12 CR (SPAdes)... | ecosystem: Environmental > Aquatic >...
GGAAGTCGTCCCTTTTCCGGAGTTGGCAGCGCACGCCTTACGGCTTCAGCGGGATTCCGCTCGGTGAGTCCCTTGTCCATAGCGAACAGGAAGACGTCGCGAATTCGCTGCCAAACGCGTGTCGCGAGTTCGAGCGCGCCACGCTTGATCATTGGATCCAGAGCGGCAAGCACATCGTCCCGAGTGATCGCGTCGAAGCCTTTCGACCCGAACACTGGAAACACGTTCACTTCAAGCGACCGAAGAACCTGTGCTGTGTGCTTGGGGCGCCAGCGGTTCTTCCTCGCGGTGTGCCATTCGCGAGCGACTGTGTCGAAGGTCACCGTGGCGACTGGCTTCGTGCTGCGACGAGCTTTCTTGAGGGCGGAAGGGTTCCTGCCTGCGCGCAACTCCGCCCGAAACGGTTCGCGCTTGCCGCGGGCTTCTGCAAGTTGCACGTCGGGCCAGCGCCCGGCCGAAAGCATCTGTTGTTTGCCGGCCCAGCGGTATCGAAAGCGCCAAAGTCCCGATCCGCCGGGGCGCGCAATGAGTGAGAGGCCTTCGCCGTCCGATATCGTGGTCGGGTGCGCAGTTGACGCTGCGCTCCCGAGTGCGCTGACAATCGAGAGCGCAGTGAGTCGGTTCGTTGGCGTGTGTACGACCGGGCGACAGCCCGGTCGTACACCCATTAATACACACGCTCCGTGTGCATTCCACGGCAACGGCTTGAGACGGCCCGAGACAGATATCGTCGTCTAAGCTATTGATTTATTGTTATTATTTGACCAAGTGCGACAACTTGAAATAACAAGAGTGGTGGAGGCGGCGGGAATCGAACCCGCGTCCACGAGCGGTCCACAGACAGTTCTACATGCATAGCCGGTCTATTTGAGTCTCACCGTGCGCTTAGCCGATCGGCAGGCCGACGCACAGCCAGTCACTGGATCTTGATGCCGCCGTCGTGACTCCAGCGGCATCCAGCCACTGTGAATGGCGCTGCCGTCGCTTGCGCGACCTAGCCCAGTGGCAGGCTAGTGCAGCGTCTCACCGGGATTAAGCGGCGAGAGCGAAACGCTCGTCGTTGGCGTTTGTAGTGTTCCAGATGGATTTACGAGGTGACTGGTCCTCGGCATGCCCTGACTGTTTCGCAACCCGCGTCGAAGCCAGGTCGCCCCCAGTAGTCGGGATTGTACGACTGAAGATGAGGCGGCTGGCACGGAAATCAAGGCCTCCCCCAGCCGCGCGCAAGGCACGGCTCGGGAGTCCCCGCCCGAACAAAGGAATCCGCCACGGCCAACTGGATAAATGGCCCCGCTTGCTCCAGACTGCGCCCGCTGCGACGCCAAGAACAGCGATCGATGACCCCGAACGAAGCGTTTCGCCAGATCCCGCTCCTGAGCGACCTGCCCGAGGACGAACGGGCCCATCTGATCTCGCTTCTGAAGGAAGTGACCCTCGAGCCGGGCGACATTCTCTTTCACGAGGGTGACGTGGGCGGGACGCTGTATCTGGTGCTCGAAGGCAGCCTCGACATCGTGAAGGGGCTTCATACCACCGATGAGAGAAAGATCGCCGACGCCTGGCCCGGGGATTTTCTCGGCGAAATGAGCCTGCTCATTCCGGGACGCGCCCGCACGGCATCGATTCGCGCCGCTGAGCGCTCGCTGCTCTGGACCATGACGCACGAGGACTTCAGCGGGCTGCTGCTGCGCCAGCCGAAGATGGCTTTCACCATGGTGCAGAGCCTGACCAAGCGGCTCGATGAAACCAACAAGGCCGCGTTTCATGACCTGCAGGAACGCAACCGCAAGCTGCAGCAGGCCTATGACGATCTGAAGGCCGCGCAGGCGAAACTGATCGAAAAGGAACGCCTGGAGCGCGAGCTGCAGCTCGCGGCGGACATCCAGATGAGCCTGCTGCCCCAGTCGCTGCCCAAGGTGCAGGGCTTCGACTTCGGGGCGCTGATGCAGCCCGCCCGCACGGTCGGGGGCGACCTGTACGACGTCTTCGTGCTCGACGCCGATCATGTCGGCGTCCTGGTGGGCGACGTGGTGGGCAAGGGCGTGCCGGCCGCCATCTTCATGGCGCGCGCGCATGCTTTGATCATGGCCGAATCCACGCACGGCGGATCGCCGGCCGACATCCTGCGCCGGGCAAATCACCACTTGATCGAACTGCAGCAGTCCGACCAGTTCGTCACCGTCCTGCTTGGGATCCTCGAGATATCGAGCGGCGCCTTTCACTACGCACGCGCGGGGCACGAACTCCCGATGCTGCTGACGAAGGAGGGCAACGTACGGACGCTACCCATGACGCCCGGCCAGCCGCTGGGGCTCTTTGATGAGTTGTTGCTCGACGAAAGCGCCTTGTCCATCCCGCACGGCGCAACGTTGCTGCTGAACACCGACGGCCTCACCGACGGCAGCAACCCGCAGGGCGAGCAGTTCGGCTCCGAACGCCTGGAGCAGGCGCTGGGCCGCCTCGCGGGGCGCAACGGCCAGCAGGTCTGCAAGGCACTGCTCGAGACCCTCGTGGGATACCTGGCGGGGTCGGAGCAGGACGACGACATCACGATGGTTGCGCTGCATCGATCAGGCGAGTAGGTCGACCCGCCATTTTCGTGGTGCCCGTGCGGCGGTGGCGCGAAGCGTCGGTCCCGGTTTCGGTCGGCCGGGGCAAAGCGCCCATGGGTTGCCGCGTCGTCGTCAACGTCACGCGGCGCCGCCGGCAGGACACAACGACTGATCTTGCCGAAATGATCGGCTTGCTCTCGTGCCCGTTCGCCCTGAGCCGGTCGACGGGTCGATCGATGGCATTCTGGAGGGCCCTGCGACGAGGCCCAGGACAGGCTTCGGGGAGTTCAGCCCGAACGGGCCGTGTCCAGCACATCAGTGCACCCCGCTCGACGGGCGGGTCAATCGCTCGTCCCCCACACCGGATAGTCTCCCACCACGGCGGTATGCGTGACGACCTCGGCCCCGTTCCACAGATGCAGGTGGAAGCCCGAAGGTTCATAGGTGAAGCCGATGTCGGCGCCCGGCACGAGGTCGAGCAACAACTGGTGCGCGGTGCTGGGGCAGGCCGACGCCACCGTCCCAGCGAAGCGGGCCTGCATGTTGCGGTGATAGTGGCCGCTGATCACGCGTTCGACCTGCGGATGCCTGGCGATCACCGCCGCCTCCGCGGCCGGGTGGGCCAGGCTCCGGTCGTCCATGTAGCTCAGGCCGGTGACGAAGGGTGGGTGATGCTGCGCGATGATGGTCGGTCGACTCGATTGCCCGAGCGTGCGGTCGAGCCATCGCAGCCGCCGTTCGCACAACGCGCCGCCTTCTTCGTTCGGAACGACGGTGTCGAGCACGACGAGGCGCACCGCGAACTCGTCGATCACATATTGGACGAATCCATCCTCGCCCCGCAGATACCGGTGCCGGGGAAACGCCGCCTGCAACGCGCCGCGCTCGTCGTGGTTGCCCGCGGCGAGGAAGATCGGCATGCGCAGCGGCGCGAGAATCTCACCCAGAAATCCGTACTCCGAGGCGCTGGCATGCTCGGCCAGATCGCCGGTGGCGATCAATGCGTCGGGCCGCCGCGGCAGTTCGAGGATCTTGCGCACACACCGCTCGAGCATGCCTGGGGTGTCGACTCGTCCGTAGGCCAGCGTGCCTTCTTCGACGATGTGGGGATCGCTGATCTGACACAGCAACATTGCAAAGTCCTTTGCACGGGTCGAGACGCGCGCGCGCCCCCGACTCGGGGCGACGACCCGCCGTATCCACCATGGCTTTGTCCAGCCGCCAGCAATTCACCTACAACACGCGTGAGCGTAGCCGATGCGGGCGAGGTCCGCAGCCCAAGCGCACGGCGCCGGTTTCGGCGGCTGTCGGCGCCCATCCAATGACCTCGCAATTCCCATGCAAACCGGTCCCGTTGCATGGACGGGTCCGAACATGAAGCGATGCCCGAGTGATGGTCACACGGGGGCGGGTTCCGTGGTTGCCGGATAAGTTCGCTCGCGTGGGCGAGGCGAGGCAGCGAGACCGGCGAGACCATGATGCCGTCGGCGTCACTGACAGGAGCGATCTGCGGATCAAGGGTCTTTGCCAGTCGTTGCGCGAACTGGCCGCGGCCGATTCGATGATGCGATCACGTGCGACCTTGCAGGCGCTCGAGGCGTTCATTGTTCGACTGCAGGCGGCTCACCACGAGACGCATCACGCCGAAGGCGAATACGGGGCTCTCATAGAAGGCGTGCGCCAGATCAGTGTCCGCGATCTCATAGAGTTCGCAATCGGTCGAGCACATGGCGCTCGCGATGCGCCGGTGATCGTTGGCGAGCGCGCCGAGTTCACCAAAGAAGCCGCCCTCGCCGAGTTCGATATCGACTTCCGGCAGTCGTACCTTTCCCGAAACGATGTAGTAGGCGCGATCCGCCGGATCGCCCTTACGGAACAGAACCGTTCCCTGCGCGAAGTGGCGGCGCCGGAAGTGCCGCATCAGGGGGGGCGGGGTCAAAGTCGGCCGCCCGCGTGTCGCGAAGCTTCTTCTCCATGCGGCGAAGCTGGATCAGGCGCACGACATTCAGCGGCAGGAGCACGGCGTGCAGCGCCGCGATCGGGGTCAGGCCCATCGACACGCCGTAGACCACGAAGGCGACGTTGCTGCCGATGGCGACCATGCGCAGGTGCGACATCGTCTTCATGTAGAACGTGGCCAGCACGAGCGCGGCGGCGATGTAGCCGAGCGCGTGCGCAAGGTGGGTTTCCATAAAGCTCCTGAGGATTCGTCGGGCTGTGGTGTATCGCGTTCAACGCGGCGAGCGGCGCGACGATATCGTGAACTTCTCGACCGCCGGCCGCAAAGGGATGCCCGCGAGCGCGCGGACGGACAGCGGCCTCACCGGCCGGGTCGCCTGCGTGGTCGAGGCATCAGGCAACTTCCGTCCACTCCCGTTGCTCGCACCGGTACAAGAGTACGCGGCGGCGGCGCCGTCAAGCACTTTCTGACCGCGCACGGGCGCGAACGGGAGATCAGTCCGCTCCTTTATTGGGGGATACGTTCTCTGTTGGCCCGATTTCACTTCCGGTTGGGTCTGTCCACCGATCGTGCCCAGGCGGTCCAGGTGGCGGTAGAGTGCGGGCCCAGCCACTTCCAGCCACAAAGGGCCCGAGCGTGCCGGCATCGACCATCACCCTCTTTTGCACCGACATCGAAGGCAGCACCGGCCTTTGGGAGAAGGAAGGTGAGCGCATGGCCGCGGCGCTCGCGCGCCACGACGCGCTGGCACGCGCGGCCGTCGAGGGCAACCACGGCCTCATCTGGAAGATGACCGGTGACGGCATCTATGCGGCGTTTGACGACCCGCTCGATGCGCTGAAGGCCGCGCTGTCGCTGCAGCAGTCGTTGGGCGATCCGGCCGCCACGAACGGCATTGCCATCCGGGTGCGCTGCGGCCTGCACCTGGGCGTCGTCGAACGGCGCGCGGACGACTTCGTCGGCGCGCCGGTGAACCGTGCCACGCAGATCATGGGCGCCGCCCACGGCGGTCAGATACTGCTTTCGCAGGCGCTCGTCGATGGGCTGGCCGAGCGCTTGCCGGACGCGGTGCGTTTGCGTGATTTCGGCCGGGTCCGGCTGAAGGACCTCGCCACTCCCGAACATCTTTTTCAGGTCGTTCACCCGATGCTGCGGCAGGAGTTCCCACGGCTGCGATCGCTGGAGTCGACCCCCAACAATCTTCCGCAGCAGACCACCGCTTTCGTCGGACGCGAACGCGAGCTGGCGCAGTGCAAGGAACTGCTCAGGACGACTCGATTGCTGACATTGGTCGGCATGGGTGGGCTCGGCAAGACGCGGCTGGCAATGCAGGTCGCGGCGGACCTGATGAATGAGTTTCAGGATGGCGTCTGGTTCATCGACCTGGCGCCGCTCGCAGATTCGACCCTGGTCGCAAAGACGGTTGCACACGTGCTTGACGTGCGGGAAGAGGCGGGGCGAACGATCACAGAAACACTGTGTGCGCATCTCGGCAAGCTGGAGCTGACCCTGATTCTCGACAACTGTGAGCACCTGCGCGCCGCTTGCGCAGATCTGGCAACGGCGCTGCTTGAGCACACCGCCCGTGTGCGGATCATCGCGACCAGCCGCGAAGCGTTGCGGGTTAGCGCAGAGAAGCTGTACGCGGTCTTGCCGCTGGGGCTGCCCGATCGCAACGCCAGCCTGGACACCATGTCGCGCTCGGAAGCAGTGCAACTGTTCGTCGAGCGCGCTCGCCTGCATAAGACCAGCTTCACACTGAACGAGACAGAGGCGCCTGCCGTCGCCGAAATCTGCACGCGACTTGAGGGCATACCACTGGCGCTTGAGCTTGCTGCCGCGAGGGTGCGCGCGCTGTCGGTTCAGGACATCAACACGAGATTGAAGGACCGCTTCCGTCTGTTAACCGGCGGCAGCCGTGTCGCCTTGGAGCGCCAGCAGACGCTGAGAGCAATGGTCGGCTGGTCGTACGACATGCTGTCGGAGGCGGAGCAGCGATTGCTCGAACGGCTCGGTGTCTTCGCCGGCGGATTCGAGTCGGAGGCCGCCGGCAAAGTCTGTGGGACGGATCCGCTGGCACCCGATGCGATCGACGCGTTGCTTGCAACGTTGGCGGACAAGTCGCTGGTGATGCCGGAGCTGGGCCGGTTCGGTACACGCTTCCGTCAGCTCGAGACGATCCGTGACTTCGCGCGCGAGCGCCTCACCCAGCGCAACGAACTTCCAGCGACGGCCGCGCGCCACTGCGACCATTTCTTCGCCTGGGCGAAGGTGGCGCGCGACAAGCTCGCCGGGGCCGAGCAAGCCGAGTGGACGCAACGGCTCGAGGCCGACCTGGACAACGTCCGCGCCGCGATCTCGCTTGCACTTGCTGGAGGCACCGACCCGGTGCTGGCGGTCAAGCTGGAGGCGGCGTTACAGGGGTTCCGCATTCTGCGCGGCTACGCGACGGAAGGCCGAAATAACCTTCGCGCAGCGCTCGCGCTGCCCGCGGTGCAGGCCGCGCCGCTCATCCACGGATTTGCGCTGAACGTCGCCGCGAGTCTAGCTTTCTCTCAGAGCGACTATCGCGAAGCAGGCGCGCTGCTCGAGGAGGCCTTGAAAGTCCGGCGCGGATTAGGCATCCCGGTCGACGTGGCGGCGACGCTTTCAACTCTCGCGAACGTGCGCTTGAACGAAGGTGACGCCGACCGTGCGCGCGCGTGCGACGAAGAGGCACTCAGCACGTTCCGGAAGATTGGTGATCGAATCGGCGAAGCCATCGTGCTGGGTCACCTCGGCGAGGTGAGCATGTACGAGTGCGACGACGACAGCGCGCGCAGTTACTTTGAGCAATGCCTTGCGATTGCGCGTGACATCCAGCACCATGAGTTGCACGGCGAGTGCGAGTTGGCGCTCGGGGAAATCGCGCTCGACAAGGGGGATCTGCATGACGCGCGCGACCGCTTTGCGCGCTCGCTGATGCTCTGTCGTTCCGCTGAGAACAAGCGTGGCGAGACGATGGCCCGTTGGTTCTCGGGCAAAGTCGATCTGGTGACCGGCGATTTGGATGCGTCCAACAAGCTCCTTACTGAGGCTTTGCGCGCCCTCGAATCATTCGAGATGAACGCGCAGTTGCTGGATTGTCTTGAAGATCATGCCACGCTCTTGCAGGCACGTGGCGACACTGACGCCGCGGTTTGCCTGCTTGCCGCGATCGATTCCTTACGAGAGACGCTGTCGTTGACTAGGCGGCCACGAAAGAGGGCGCGATGGCAAAACCTGATCGCGACGACCCGTGAGATGCTGGGCAACGCTGCGATCGACGAAGCGCGCGTCGCTGGTAAGGCCTGGGACCTGAAGCAGGCGACGCGCTATGCACTGGCACGGGCGAACGGCAGACTGACAGCTTCCGCCGCCTGATCCGGCGGGAAGCCAAGTCGAACTCGAGCGCGCGTCAACGAGGCGCGACGGACTGATTGCTCCTACTTGCAACCGTCAGCACGTATCGCAGTTCATCCTCAGTTCACCCGCAGCCTACGCCGACCAACAAAGCACAAGCCAGCAGCGGCGACGAGCAGCAGCGCAAGCGACCCAGGCTCCGGAATTCTTTGATAAGGCTCCTGCGTCGCAGGGTCGCCACCAAAGTTCGTTGTGCAAAACGGATTAACGTCAGATTTGATCAGCAGGACACTATTATCAGTACTTGTAGGGCAATGATAAGTGAAGGACGCAGTATTGGCGTGCGGCGCCCCCAGAAAGAATTGCAGCAGGCTGCCGTTAACATCGTTGAAACTGCCTTCCACTCCCAGCAGCTGGGTACCTACCCAATCGAAGGCAAGCACACTGCCTGTGATCCCAGGACCAAAAGGTACCGCAATCGGCGTAGGCGAGCCCGTGTAGTTTATTGACGCGCTTACCAGACTTGCAGTGCAGCCCGCGAAGTCAATGGCATGTCCAATGCACGGATCAGAAATATCAAACGTGGCAATACCATTCCACAACACGGGATCAAGCTTGCCGACATACAGCGCAGCCTGGGACTGCCCGGCAACACCCAGGAGACTGCCAAGGACCACCAAGGGGGCGAGAACAGCTCTGGCGAGGGCTCTGTATGACACGGGGGACTCCTCAATTCCGAATGGGCTATGCCAGGCCAGCGACGCAAGATCAACGTGGTCAGCGGAAATGACACGCCGCTGGGCTAAGCATTGAGCGCAGTGAAGCAATACACGTGCCTACATTTTCAACTTGACCTTAAGTGCTTGATCGACTTGCGTTTCCAGAGTCGTACGCGAACGGCAGCGCAACGTGCACGGAGAGCTTTGTAAAATTTTCCGACACGCTGAGCTGGTTGGCATGCTCCGGCGCCAGCTGAACCTCCGGGGCCCACGGGGCGGTGATGGCAAGACTTTGCTCAAGGCTCGTCTCGGCTCGATCATGTGCGGCGCGTGCTCTAACTTGAGCCGACCCGGTGGTGCCTGAAGCGAACGCCGATCGCGAACTGTCATTGCCAGTATGCCGGTGAAGCCCGTCATGGGTGGTCGGCAAGCGCGTTTCCAACGATTCGCGTGATTGCGGCGTTGAAGTCCCGTGTGAAGTCCGCGGCATTGCCCCCGGCGTGCGCCCATCTGCTGGCGACTTGAATGTCTTCGCGCTCGATCATCAGCCACGTGAACTCTTGTTCCGTGTTTGGATAAAGGGAGGCCGCTCGTTTGCATCGAAGCAGCCCAGTAAAGTTGCCGGCACGTTTCGCGCAGGTCGCTGCGAGGTAGACCAGCGCCTCTGAGGTTTCGTGGGCAGGTTCCAGCGGCAAAAGGCAGGCCTGAGGCAGACCTCCACCGTAAATGCTTGATTTACTGGAGCTCTCTGACCGCGAGCCAAACCGGCGCTGATGCCGTACGGTAGCGAGTGTAAAAATCTCCGACATTCGAGCATGAATACGCTGATCGCGCTGGGGGCCACGCGCGCGCCTGCGGTCGGGGCCCAGGACCTATCCCTACGTGGGCTGATCGTTGCCGCAGCGAAGGCTGGTGCTATACGGTCATTGGACGCCAGCGGCTGCGTGCGAATCGGTTCGCGGGATTGCAGCGTCAAGGTCTCGCGCCAACTCCGGATCACCGCCCCACTTCCGCGCCCAGACGGAGGCGGCGCGCAAGTTCTCCCGTTCAGTAACCAGCCACGCCGGCTTCCCCGAACCATACGGGACAGCTTCTCCCGCTTGTGCGGATCGAGCGAGCCCGGCAAAGTGCTCAGCGTGCCGCGCACTAGTCGCAGCGATGTCGGCTAACGCCCGCTGATCCTCACTGGCGCGGTCGCGCGCATAGTCGCGCAGGATCTCGAACAGGCGGTAGCGCGTGTAACCGCAGCTCTCGTCCGTGACCACGAGTGACTTGTCGATGAGCGCGGTGAGCGCATCGAGCACATCGTCCGGCGCCAACGGCGGCGCGCTGCAGACCTGCTCGGCGGCCTCGAGATTGAACCCACCAGCGAAGACCGAGAGCCGGTTGAACAAAGTGCGTTCGGCGGAGGGCAGCCGGTCATAGGAACGGTCGATCAGCGCGTGCATCGTCTGCAACTCGGGCCAGGCGAAGCGGTCATCGATCGCCAGCAACGAGATCCGTTCACCGAGCCGGGCGTCGATCTCCTCGACCGACGCCTTGTCGACCCGCCCCGCGGCGAGTTCTACGGCCAGAGGAATGCCGTCAAGCCGCACGCAGATCTCGGCGACTGCGCGCGCATTGGCCTCAGTCAGCGCAAAGTCCGGCTGTTTTTGCCGCGCGCGATCGACGAAAAGCGCCACGGCATCCGACGAGGTGGCGCTCTGGGCGGTCACCGGTTGCGCGAGATCCGGCAGCGGCAGTGGCTGCAGGAAGAACGCTTGTTCGCCGGCAATCCGCAGCGGCTCGCGTGAGGTGGCCACGATTCGCAGTCCCGGTGCAGCACGCAACAGTGCGTCGGCAAGCCGGGCGCAACCGTCGATGATGTGCCCGCAGCGATCGAGGATCAGCAGCATCGTGCGGGGCGCCACATACGCCGCGAGCGTCTGGCCCAGCGTCATGCCGGGCTCAGGGCTCAACCGCAGCACCTGCGCCACGGCGTCCTCGACCTGGTGCGGGTCCGATAGGGCGGCCAACTCGACGAGCCACACCCCATCGGCAAAGCGCTCGACCGCATCGGAGCCGACCTGCACCACCAGGCGCGTCTTGCCGATGCCGACCGCGCCGACGACGGTCAGCAGACGTGCGGAGCCGAGAAGCCGCGCGAGTTCCGCGCGCTCGCGGCCACGCCCGATGAATGTCGACTCCTGCACCGGCAGATTGGTCGGCGTGACTTCGAGCCCGCCGAGCACGGGAAAGTGCTGCCGCAATTCCGGATGCACGACCTGGAAGACGTGCTCGGGGGTGTCCAGACCACGAAGTCGAACCGAGCCCAGATCGCGTAACGAGACGTCGGCGGGCAGGCTGTCTCCAAGCAGGACGGCGACCGAGCGCGACAACAGCACCTGGCCGCCGTGTGCCGTGCCCATGATGCGCGCGGCCCGGTTGAGTGCGGTTCCAAAGTAGTCGCGGTCGCGGTGTTCGACCACACCCGCGTGCAGCCCACAGCGCGAGCGTAAGAGAAAACCGTGGGTCGCCGCCGGGTCGGCCAGCGCCAGTTGCAGTTGCAGCGCGGCGTTCACGGCATCGAGCGATTCATCGAAGAGCGCCAGCAATCCGCCGCCGGTCAGCTTGACGAGAATGCCCCGGTTTTCCTCGACGGCCTTTCTTGCCAGCTCGTCATGGCGCGCCAGCGCCGACGGCATGCGCCCGGGCTCCTGCTCCCATAGCCGGGTGCCGCCTTCGAGGTCGGTGAAGAGAATCGTTGCGAGGCCGGCCTGGCTGCCGGGGTCCACCGTCATGCGGTCGCTCATGGCGAGAGGTCAATGCGGCCGATGATCTTCACGCCGCGAGTCCGGTCACTTTAGCGAAAAATCGACCCGCGTCGGCCGACCCGTGTCCCGGATGCCATCGGCGTTCAGTTTCGGCGCCACCCGGAGCATGCGCTCGCGCGGCACCTTGCCCCGGGGCTTCGAGCCGATCGCGCAGCGCGGCGGCAGGGCCGTTGGCGTGCTTGCGCAAATCCCCATCGCCGACGGCGATCGTCGACAGGATCCGTTTCTCCATCTCGGACGCGGCAATCGTCTTGGCGATGCCGATCACGTTGCGTGGCTGGTCCGGAATCTTCTCGTCGCCGTAGACGCGCGCGATCGATGCCGGCCGCTCGGCGTCGCTGATCTTGACCGTCGCCGGATCGACGCGGTCGCTGAAGCTGAAGAGGTCCGCCGCAACGCGGACGGCATGGGCGTGCCGCCCCTGCGCGCGCAGCGCCTCGATCACGGGCGCGCGACGGACGAGCGACGAGTTCGAAAGACTCGCCGTCAACGATTCGATCGTCAGCAGCGGTGTCGCTTCATGCGGCGAACCGGCAATGCTGAATTGGCCCCGTGTCGCCGTCCGCGTGAACGGGCTGAAACAAACAGCACCTACCGGCATCGCTCGACCGACGTCGCGCGTGCCAACCGTCCCGATACTCCAGCGGATGGCCGCGGGTGCCCCGAGCCAAAGTGCGGCCGTCGTGACCGCCCGCAGGACATCCGGTGCGATGGCCCCGATTCGCAGTCTGCGTGAAATCGTCGCGACGGTCTTTCCAAAGCGGCAAGCCTCAGTGCCCTTTCACCCAGCGCAGCAGTTCGGCGGGTTGCGCAATGATGTGGTCGCCCCCCCAGCTTTCGATGTCGGCGTCCTGGCCGAGATAGCCATAGGCGGCGATCACGGTGCGGGTTCCCGCGGCGCGGCCGGCCTGGACATCGCGCAGATCGTCACCGACATAGATCGATGCCGTGGCGGTTGAACCCGCCTGCGTCATCGCGTGCAGCAGGGGTGCGGGGTGCGGCTTGGCGTGCGGAGTCGTATCCCCGCTCACCACGCACGCGGCCCGCTCGCGCAGCCCGAGGCGCTCGACCAGCGGGCCGGTGAAGCGCGCGATCTTGTTGGTGACGATTCCCCAGCGAACGCCCGATTGTTCCAGCGCTGCAAGCGTCGCTTCCATTCCATCGAACAGGCGCGAATGCACGCACAACGCCTGCTCGTAGTAGTCGAGAAACTGCGACCGCAGCAACTCGTAGTCGGCATCGCCCGGCGCGCGTCCGAGCGCAACCCCGATCAGTCCGCGCGCGCCGTGGCTCGCCACCGGCCGCAGGTGATCGAGCGGCAGCGGCTCGAGTCCGCGATCGGCGCGCTGGCGATTGGCGGCCGCCGCGAGATCCGGCGCGGTGTCCACCAGCGTGCCGTCCAGATCGAACAGGACGAGTTGTACGCGCGCAGTCACGGTTTGCGACACGCGACCAAGTAGTTCACGTCAGTGTCACCTCCGAGCGTGAAGCGCCGGGTGATCGGGTTGTAGCTCATGCCGCGGATTTCAGCGATCGCAAGCCCGGCAGCGCGCGCGAACTGCGCCACTTCGCTCGGCCGGATGAACTTCGCGTACTCGTGCGTGCCCGGCGGCAACAGGCGCAACACGTATTCCGCGCCCAGGATCGCGAACAGGAACGACTTGGGATTGCGGTTGATGGTCGAGAAGAAAACGGCGCCGCCCGGACGCGCCAGCGCCGCGCACGCGCGCACGCTCTGCTCGGGATCGGGCACGTGCTCGAGCATTTCCATGCAGGTCACGATGTCGAAGCTTGCCGGCGAGCGAGCGGCGAGTTCCTCGGCCGAGGTCTTGCGATAGCTGACACGCGCGCCGCTTTCCAGCGCATGCAGTTCGGCGATCTGCAGCGGCTTGTCGGCGAGATCGATGCCGGTGACCTGGGCGCCGCGTGCCGCCATCGCCTCGGCAAGGATTCCGCCGCCACAACCAACGTCAAGCACGCGCCGGCCAGCCAGCGGCGCAATGCCGTCGATCCAGTCGAGTCGCAGCGGATTCATCTCGTGCAGCGGCCGCATCGTGCCGTTGGGATCCCACCAGCGGTGCGCAAGATCGCTGAACTTGCGCAGTTCCGCTTCGTCGACGTTGGTGCTCATGCCTCGCTTTCCACCGGCAGAAGTTGCAGATACTAGCCGCGCCATCATGCGTTTGGCGTAGGCGCGCTGCCATCGGCCGAGACGCTCCGGACTAACCGCTTCAGGGGACGATACAGACCGGGCGGCCGGCTACGGGCAGGCGGACTTGGCTTAGATTTCGATGCACCCCATCCACGGAGCCTGACGATGAGACGTCGATTGATTGCCACGGTCGTTGCCGCGATGTTTGTCGCCGCCAGCCCGGGCGCCCTGGGTCAGACGGCACCGGCGACCGCACGCTTTTCGCCGCCGGAGGAACTTCAGCCCGTATCCGGTGCCCGCCCGCTCAGCCTCAAATCGATCGACGCACTGCGCGGCGACGGTCTTTTCTACTTCTCCGGGACGCGCGTCGTCAATCTGCGGGCGAGCGACAAGCCCCAGGGAGATCGCTACGCGCTGACCGAATCGACGTCCGAACTCGGGATCAACGCGTTCGGCCCCAACATCGACGTGCAGAATTTCGTGCGCGACGGTGAGCGCCGGCCGGTCGGGGACCCCGACTTCGCGGTGCCGGCAGCCGATGGCAGCGTTCATCTGATGTACAACGCGACGCATCCGCTGCGCGTGTCATTGACGATCAAGGCCTATGACGTGTCCGGACTGGCCATCGGGGACTTCCTGCGCACCGCAGAGAATTACACGCGGCCGGAGGCCGCCAAGGCGGCGGGAGCCAAGTTTCCCGCCGGTTCGATTGCCTACCTCGCGGACGGGCGCTTTGTCGACGACGTGCTGATGCTGCCGCGACGCGAGTCGTTCACCGGCGCGGCCAATGTCAAACAGATGGTCGCGAATTTTTCGAAGGACACGCCGTTTTGCCTGGCGTACGAAGATCGCGACGGCGCCCGGCCCTATGCATTGCACTTCCGCGGCACCGGGGTGAAGGGCAGGACGGAGCTGTTTGCCGCCAAGAGCGGAACGATGTTCTGTGCGCGAGCGTCCGAGCAGCCGCTGGCCGAAGGAACCTGGGAAGAACGAGTGGTCGGGGGCACGCGCGCCGTCGTGCTGTCGTTCGGCGCCAATGTCGATCCGCTCGACACGGGGGTCACCCGCCTCGAACGTGAGGCCGCGCTGATCGCCTTTATCGAACCCACCAAGGGTTCGCCGGGTGTTCGCCCCGGCAAGCTCTATCGGGCGGGTGCGCCCATCGTCGATCATCAGTACCGCTTCAATAGCACCGCGGCGACCGCGATTCAAACGGCGCTGGGCGTACCGTAGCCGACTCAATGCTCCGCGCCGAAAAAAAGCCCCGCATCGCGGGGCTTTGATCTTGCAAAGGATCCAGCCGACCGAGGCTTCGCCGGGTATTCGCCCCGGCGAGCGCTATCGCGCAGGCGCGCCCATCATCGATCATCAGTACCGCTTCAACAGCACCGCGGCGACCGCGACACGAACGGCGCTGGGCGTACCGTAGCCGACTCGTCACGCCACGCCGAAAAAAAAAGCCCCGCATCGCGGGGCTTTGATCTTGCAAAGGATCCGGTTTCGTTATTTGCTGACCGTCCGCGTGCCGACGACTTCGATTTCCACGCGGCGATTCTTGGCACGGCCGCTTTCGGTCTTGTTGTCCGCGACCGGCTGGCGCTTGCCCTTGCCTTCCGTGTAGATGCGGTTGGCTTCAATGCCTTTCTTGACCAGGTACTGCTTGATCGCATCGGACCGGCGCATCGACAGCTTGTCGTTGTATTCATGGGTGCCGATGCTGTCGGTGTGGCCAACGGCGACGATGACTTCGAGGTTAACGCCGGCCAGTTTCGACACCAGGTCATCGAGCTTGGCGGTCGCTTCGGGCTTCAGCACGTATTTGTCGAAATCGAACAGCGCATCAGCCGCGAAGGTCACTTTCTCGCTCGTCGGTGCCGCCGGCGCCGGGGGCGGCGGGGGTGGCGGAGGTGGCGGCGGCGGCGGCGCTGCGCGCGGCGTCGGCGGTGGCGGTGGCGGCGGAGGTTCGCAAACCTCCTTCGGCAGCGCCGCCTTGTCACAAGCGCAGCCGGCACCTTTCTCGCCGCCCTGCGAGGCCAGTTGCGGCGTCCACCACTGGGTACGCCAGCACAGGCCAAACGGATCTAGCACTACGTTGCCACGGGCGTCCATCAAATACGCCGGTGCATTGGCTTTCCCGTCGATATCTTTGCCCTGGGCAAAGACGGCGCCGGACGCGGCTACCATCGCGGTCGCGATGAGATAACCGAGTTTCACGGATTTCTTCATGGTTCTCCTCACTCGTGTACGCAGAATTCCTGCACCGGTTTGTGCGCACCCCGGGCCGCGGATGACAGCATCCGCTGCCCGACATTCGCCGCAATCGGTCATGCTGTTTGCGTTGCGCCGGTTACTTCAAAAACTGCCAAGCCCTATTCTGCCACGCTGGAATTCTGGCCAAGATGATGCATGAAAGGTCTTCTCCTGCTTGCGTGACCATTTGTCGCGTTCGCACAACATGGCGACCCGCCACCCAGACATCGGTGACTGCGTTACGGCCGGAAGCGTAAACCAGATGCGAAACGGGCTCGAAACAGGGGCTCTCCTCCGGGGTACTGAGATCAAACGCGGCCAGATCGGCCTGTTTGCCCGCCTCGATCGAGCCGATCTCGCGCTCCAGGCCCAGCGCGCGCGCGCCGTTGATGGTCGCGCAATCCAGCGCGGCGGCCGCGGGCATGACCGCCGCGTCGTTGGCGGCGCCCTTGGCCAGCAGCGCGGCCAGCCGGGTTTCGCCAAGCAGATCGAGCCGGTTGTTGCTGGCCGCGCCGTCCGTGCCCAACGCGACATTGACACCGGCCCTGAGCATCGCCGCGATCGGCGCGATGCCGCTGGCGAGCTTGAGATTGGATGCGGGACAATGCGCCACTGACGCTCCCCGCTCCGCCAGCAGCGAGATCTCGGCTGCGGTCAGATGCACCGCGTGGACGGCAATCAGCCGCTCGGTCACCAGTCCAAGCCGGTCGAGCCGCGCCAGCGGCCGCACGCCGTGCTGTGCCTGCGATTCGTCGATCTCATGCTGCGTCTCGTGCACGTGCATGTGGACCGGAAGGTCGAGTTCCTCCGCCAGCATCGCGATGCGCGCGAAGGTCGCATCGGAAACGGTGTAGGGTGCGTGGGGCGCGAGGGTGAAACTCGTCAGCGGGTCGTCGCGCAGTGCGTCGCGCGCCGCCAGGCCCTTGCGCAGATAGTCTTCGGCATCGCTCGCGTAGGCGCTCGGGAACTCGACGGCGATGATGCCGACGACCGCGCGCATGCCGACATCACGCAGCGCGCGCGCGCTCGCATCGGCGAAGAAGTACATGTCGGAGCAGCAGGTCACGCCCGAACGAAGCATTTCGAGCGCCGCCAGTCGCGTCCCGTCGTAGACGAACTCCTCGGACACCAGCGCTTTCTCGAGCGGCCATATGCGCTCGGTGAGCCAGCGCATCAGCGGGAGATCGTCGCCGATGCCGCGGAACAGGCTCATCGCCGCGTGCGTGTGGGCATTGACCAGGCCGGGCGTGACGATGTGGTTGGCAAGTTCGACGCGGTGCGCGGGGGCATAGCGGCGGCGCGCCTCGTCGATCGGCAGCACGGCGGCAATGCGTCCCCGATCCATCGCAATCGCGTGATGTTCGAGTGCGCCACGCGGACGAACCGGCAGGACCCAGCGGGACTCGATCAGCGTTTCGACGGGGATCATCGGTTCGTCCTGCTCCGGGCGAGTTTTCGTTCGCGACGGCTCAGCGTGCAGTGTGCCATGCGGCCGGGAAAAGCGGCGCGCGCTGATAGAATGGCAGCTTCGAGTCCAAGCTTGTAGTGCAGGTCGACGGCCGTGCCGTTGCCTGTGTTCCGACCGTGTTCGACCGGGTCGAACGACGCGGTCTGAAACCTTCCCGCCGATGGATCAGTTCGCCAAGGAAACGCTGCCGATCTCGCTCGAAGAGGAGATGCGGCGCTCCTACCTCGACTACGCGATGAGCGTGATCGTCGGGCGCGCGCTGCCCGACGTGCGCGACGGGCTGAAGCCCGTGCATCGTCGCGTGCTGTTCGCGATGCAGGAGGCGAACAACGTCTGGAACCGCCCGCACGTGAAATGCGCGCGCATCGTCGGCGAGGTGATGGGCAAGTTCCATCCGCACGGCGACGCGGCGATCTACGACGCGCTGGTGCGCATGGCGCAGGATTTCTCGCTGCGCTACATGCTGATCGACGGCCAGGGCAATTTCGGCTCGGTCGATGGCGACAATCCGGCGGCGATGCGGTACACGGAGTGCCGGCTCGACCGGATCGCGGCGCTGCTGCTGGCGGACATCGACAAGGAAACGGTCGATTTCCAGCCCAATTACGACGGCAAGGAACGGGAGCCGACGGTTCTGCCGGCGCGCGTGCCCAACCTGCTGGTCAACGGATCCGCCGGCATCGCCGTGGGCATGGCGACCAACATTCCGCCGCACAATCTGCACGAAATCGTCGATGGCTGCCTGCTGCTGCTGCATGCGCCGACCACGACGATCGAGGAATTGATCGAGCTGATTCCGGCCCCCGATTTTCCGACGGCGGGGATCATCTATGGCCTCGATGGCGTGCGTGAGGGCTACCGCACCGGCCGCGGCCGCGTGGTGATTCGGGCCAAGACGCATTTTGAAGAGATCGACAAGGGAGCGCGCAGCGCAATCATCGTCGACGAGCTGCCGTATCAGGTCAACAAGCGCGTGCTGCTCGAGCGCATGGCGGAGCTGGTGAACGAGAAGAAACTCGAGGGCATCTCCGACATCCGCGACGAATCGGACAAGAGCGGCATGCGCGTGGTGATCGAGCTCAAGCGCGCCGAGCTGCCCGAGGTCGTTCTGAACAACCTCTACAAGCAGACCCAGCTGCAGGACACGTTCGGCATGAACATGGTCGCGCTGGTCGATGGCCAGCCGCGCCTGCTGAACCTGAAGCAGATGCTGCAGGCATTCCTTTCGCACCGGCGCGAGGTCGTCACGCGGCGCACCGTGTTCGAGCTGCGCGAGGCGCGCGACCGAGGGCACGTGCTCGAAGGCCTGGCGGTGGCGCTCGCGAACATCGACGCGTTCATCGCGCTGATCAAGGCGGCGCCGACGCCGCCGATTGCCAAAGCCGAACTGATGGCACGCACCTGGGACTCGTCGCTGGTGCGCGAGATGCTGGCGCGCGCCGGCGCGCAGCGCGACGCCTACCGGCCGCTGTCGCTGGAGGCGCATTTCGGCCTGCAGGCCGACGGCGTGTATCGACTTTCCGAGACGCAGGCCGAGCAGATCCTGCAGATGCGGCTGCAGCGGCTGACCGGCCTCGAGCAGGACAAGATCGTCAACGAGTATCACGAGGTGATGGAACTGATCGCCGATCTGCTCGACATCCTCGCCTCGCCGGAGCGCATTTCCTCGATCATCGGCGATGAGCTTGCCGAGCTGAAGAAGGAATTCGGCGATGCGCGCCGCTCGCAGATCGTGCGTACCGCGGAAGACCTGCAGACCGCGGACCTGATCACGCCGCAGGACATGGTGGTCACGCTGTCGCACGCCGGCTACATCAAGAGCCAGCCGCTCGCGGACTATCGCGCGCAGAAGCGCGGCGGGCGCGGCAAGCAGGCGGCGGCAACGCGCGAAGACGACTGGATCGATCAACTCTTCATCGCGCACACGCACGACACGATCCTGTGCTTCTCGAATCGCGGCCGCCTGTACTGGCTGCGGGTGTGGGAGGCGCCGCAGGGCTCGCGCACCTCGCGCGGCAAGCCGATCGTCAACATGTTCCCGCTCGCCGAGGACGAGAAGATCACGGTCGTGCTGCCGGTGAAGAACTTCGATGCCGAGCATTTCGTCTTCATGGCCACGGCGATGGGTACGGTGAAGAAGACGGGCCTCAACGACTTCGCCAATCCGCGCAAGGCCGGCATCATCGCCTGCGACCTCGATCAGGGAGACTTCCTGATCGGTGCCGCCATCACGGATGGCCGGCATGACGTGATGCTGTTTTCCGATGCCGGCAAGGCGGTGCGCTTCGACGAGAACGACGTGCGCCCGATGGGACGCACGGCGCGCGGCGTGCGCGGCATGCAACTGGACGCCGGCCAGTCCGTGATCGCGATGCTGGTCGCGGAGGACGAGCAGCAGAGCGTGCTGACGGCGACGGAAAATGGATTCGGCAAGCGCACCTCGATCGTCGAATACACGCGCCACGGCCGTGGTTCCAAGGGCATGATCGCCATTGCCACCAGCGAGCGCAACGGCAAGGTGGTCGCGGCGACGCTGGTGCGGCCGGACGACGAGATCATGCTGATCACCACGGGCGGCGTGCTGATCCGCACGCGGGTGGCGGAGATTCGCGAGATGGGCCGCGCGACGCAGGGCGTCACGTTGATCGCGCTCGACGAGGGAACGAAGCTCGCCGGCCTGCAGCGCATCGTCGAAAGCGACGCCGACAACGGCAGCGGGCAGGCGGACGGCAGCGACGCGAGCGGCATGCCGGAGGCCTGAGGCTTGACCGTGGACGACCGGCTCAAACCGCTGCGCGATGCCATCGACGCGGTCGACCGGCAACTGGTCGAACTGCTGAACGAGCGCGCGCGCCTGGCGGCCGAGGTCGGCCGCCTCAAGCAGGAGAACAACGCCCCGGTGTACCGGCCCGAGCGCGAGGCCGAGGTGCTCGACCGGGTCGGCAGGCTGAGCCAAGGACCGCTCACGGCGCCGACGGTGCAGGCGGTGTACCGCGAGGTGATCGCCGCGTGCCGCGCCCTGGAGCGGCCGATCACGGTGGCCTACCTCGGCCCGGCCGGCACCTTCTCGGAACTTGCGCTGCGCAAGCAGTTCGGCGTGGGCGTCGTTGCATCGCCGTGCGGGTCAATTGACGAAGTGATGCGGGATGTCGAGGCCGGCACCACCGACTACGGCATCGTGCCGGTCGAGAATTCGACCGAGGGTTCGGTCACCCGTACGCTCGATCTGCTGCTCGCCACGCCGCTGTCGATCATCGCCGAGGTGTCGATGCCGGTGCATCACAACCTGCTCACGAAATCCGGCACGATGAACGGCGTGGCGCGCGTCTGCGCCCATGCGCAGGCGCTGGCGCAATGCGTGAACTGGCTCAACCAGCATCACGCGGGCCTGCCGCGCATCAGCGTGGCGAGCAACGCGGAGGCCGCCCGGATGGCGGCGCAGGACGCGACGGTGGCCGCCATCGCGAGCGACAGCGCGGCCGACCGTTATGGCCTGCAGACGGTGGCGGCACACATTCAGGACGATCCCGGCAATCGCACGCGTTTCGTCGTGCTTGGCAAGCAGGGCACGACGCCGTCCGGACGCGACAAGACGTCGCTGATCCTGTCCGTGCCGAACAAGGCCGGCGCCGTCTACCAGATGCTTACGCCGCTGGCGCAACATGGCGTATCGATGACGCGTTTCGAATCGCGGCCGGCCAAGAGCGGGGCCTGGGAATACTGGTTCTACGTCGACATCGAAGGACACGAGAGGGATCCGAGGATCGCGCTGGCCCTGGCGGAGCTGCGTGAACGCTGCGCGTTCTTCAAGAGTCTCGGTTCCTATCCCGTCGCGTCGTGATCCGAGGAGATGATATGGCTGCCGTGTTCAAGCCGAACGAATCCGTCCCGGCGCTGCCCTATGTGCGCGCGATCGCGCCGTATCAGGCGGGCAAACCCATCGAAGAGCTGGCGCGCGAATTCGGCGTGAAGGCAGACGAGATCGTCAAGCTCGCGTCGAACGAGAATCCGCTCGGCATGCCGCCGTCGGCGCACAAGGCGATCGCGCGCGCGATTCATCACCTCGCCGATGCCGGCCGCTATCCCGACGCCAACGGCTTTGAGCTCAAGGCGGCGCTGGCGGCGAAGTTTGGCGTGCCGACCGAGTGGATCACGCTCGGCAACGGCAGCAACGACATTCTGGAACTCGCGGCGGCGGCATTGCTCGCGCCCGGAACGAGCTGCGTCTACGCGCAGCATTCGTTCGCCGTGTACGCCCTGGCGACGCAGTCGCGCGGCGCGCGCGCGATCGTCGTGCCGGCGAAAGATCTGGGGCATGACCTGGACGCCATGCGCGCGGCGATCGTGCCGGACACGCGGCTCATGTACGTCGCCAACCCCAACAACCCGACCGGGACCTTCGTTGCACAGCGACAGATGGCGGCGTTTCTCGCCCGCGTGCCGAAGGAAGTCGTGGTCGTGCTCGACGAGGCCTACAACGAATACCTGCCGGCCGAGCAGCGCTTCGATTCCACGGTCTGGGCAAGGCAGTTTCCGAACCTGCTGATCTCGCGCACCTTCTCCAAGGCGTTCGGCCTGGCGGGGCTGCGCGTCGGCTACGGCATCGCCCAGGCCGAACTCACCGATCTGCTCAACCGGGTGCGGCAACCCTTCAATGTCAACACGCTGGCGCAGGCGGCCGCCGTCGCCGCGCTCGGCGATGCGGAGTTCCTGCGCGCGAGCTTCGAACTGAATCTGCGCGGCATGCGGCAACTGGTCGACGGCTTCAACGCGCTGGGGCTCGAACATGTTCCGAGCTACGGCAACTTCGTGCTGGTGAAGGTCGGCCCGGCGGCCAAGGTGTATCACGAGCTCCTCAGGCGCGGGGTGATCGTGCGGCCCGTGGCGAACTACGGATTGCCGGAGTACCTGCGCATCAGCATCGGCCTGCCGCAGGAAAATGCGAAGTTCCTTGCCGCCTTGCCCGAGGCGATCGCGGCGGCGCGCGCCGGATGAGTCGCGCATGAAACTGGCGCTGATCGGCGCCGGCCTGATCGGCGGCTCGGCGGCGATGGCCTGGCGCCGTGCCGGCGTGGTGAGCGAAGTGATCGGTTTCGACTGCGACGCGGCGGCCACGGCACGGGCGCAAGAGCGCGGCGTGATCGATCGTGTCGCAACGAGCGCGGCCGAAGCGGTGCGCACCGCCGACCTGATCCTCCTCGCCGTGCCGGTCGGTGCGATGCGCGCCACCTTCGCCGCCATCGCGAGTGCCATCCCGGCGCACGCGCTGGTCACCGACGTGGGCAGCACCAAACGTTCGGTGATCGATGCCGCGCGGGACGAACTCAATGCGCACAGCAGTTCTTCATTCCGCCGCTTCATCCCCGGTCATCCCATCGCGGGTCGCGAGCGTCCCGGCATCGAACACGCCGACGGTGCGCTCTTCGAGGGCAAGCTCTTCGTCAGTACGCCGGTGGCGGACACGAATGCGCAGGCGCTCGCGCGCATCGAAGCCTTGTGGGTTGCCGCCGGCGCCAGGATTGCGCGCATGGACCCGGACGAACACGATCGCGTCTTTGCGGCCGTCAGCCATCTGCCGCACCTGCTGGCGTTCGCGCTGGTTGCGCGCATTGCCTCGGCGCCGGACGGTGAACGCAAGCTCGGTTTGGCCGGAGCGGGGTTCCGCGACTTCACGCGCATCGCCGCCGCCAGCCCCGAAATGTGGCGCGACATTTCGCTCGCCAATCGCGCCGCGCTCGGCGAGGAGCTGCGCGGCTATCGCCGCCTGCTCGACGAACTGCAGCGCGCGGTTGACGCGGGCGACGCCGCCGCGATCGAGGCCATTTTCGACCTCGCGAGCCGCACGCGGCGGTCGCACGCAAAGGCCTTCGATGCCGAATGAGTGGCCCGAGGTCCTGACCGTCGCGCCGATTGCGCACGCGCAGGGTGAAGTGCGGCTTCCCGGCTCGAAGAGCATTTCCAACCGGGCACTGTTGCTGGCCGCATTGAGCCGCGGCGAGACAGCGCTTGACGGCTTGCTGGAGGCCGACGACACGCGCGTGATGATCGACGCGTTGCGCACACTCGGCGTCAAGATCGATCGGGCGACCGGCGTCACGCGCGTCACGGGCGGCGCGGGTGCCTTCCCCGTCAGGCGCGCCGAGCTCTTTCTCGGCAACGCCGGCACGGCGATGCGCCCGCTCGCCGCGGCGCTCGCGTTTGCCGCTGGCACCTATCGGCTCGACGGCGCGCCACGGATGCGCGAGCGGCCGATCGGCGACCTGGTCGAGGCGCTGAATGCACTCGGTGCCCGCATTGCCTATGACGTCGCGAGCGGTTTTCCGCCGCTGCTCATCAGCCCCGCCCGTCCGTTGGCGATCGATCACGTCGACATCAAGGGCGACGTGTCGAGCCAGTTCGCGAGCGCCCTTCTGATGGCGGCGCCGCTGATCGCACCGCCGGCGGGGTTGCGGATTCGCGTACCCGGCCCCCTGATCTCGCAGCCGTACGTCGCCATGACCGTGGCGATGATGGCGCAATTCGGCGTTGCCGTTCGGCGCGAGGGCGCTGCGTTTCTCGTGCCACAAGGACAGTATGTCGCGCCCGGGCACTACCCGGTCGAAGGTGATGCCTCCGGTGCGTCGTATTTTCTCGCGCTGGGCACCATCGCCGGCGGTCCCGTGCGCGTGCGGGGTGTCGGACGTGACAGCATTCAGGGCGACATCGCGTTCGCGGACCTGCTGCAGCGGATGGGCGCACAGATCGACTGGGGCGAGGACTTCATCGCCGCGCGCGCCGGCGGTGCGCTGCAGGCGATCGACTACGACTGCACCGAGATTCCCGATGCCGCCATGACCGCCGCCGTCGTTGCGCTGTTTGCGCGCGGGACAACCGTGCTGCGCGGCATCGGCTCCTGGCGCGTGAAGGAAACCGACCGTATCCGGGCGATGGCGACCGAACTGCGCAAGCTCGGCGCGCAGGTCGAGGAGGGCGCCGACTCGCTTGCCGTGGACGCACCGCCCACCCTGCGCGAGGCGACGATCGACACCTATGACGATCACCGCATCGCGATGTGTTTTTCGCTCGCGGCGGCCGCGGGCGTGCCGATCCATATCCGCGATCCGCGCTGCGTGGCGAAGACCTTTCCAGACTATTTCGTGCGCCTGGGGCAGCTGGTCGCGCGGTCGACGCGATGAACGTTCCCGTCATCACCATCGACGGTCCGACCGCCTCCGGCAAGGGTACGGTTGCATCGACCGTGGCGCGGGTGCTCGGTCTTCACTATCTCGACAGCGGCGCGCTGTATCGATTGGTCGCGCTGCGCGCGCTCGAATCGAATGTTTCGGCCACCGATGCGCAGGCGCTGGCACGACTCGCCGCGGGACTCAAGCCGCAGTTTGCCGACGGGCGTGTTCGATTGGACGGCCGCGACGTCACGGAAGCGATTCGCTCCGAACAGGTGAGCCAGCTTGCCTCGCGCGTCGCCGTGCATGCGCCCCTGCGGGAGGCGCTGCTCGAGCTGCAGCGGTCTTTCCGGCAGCCCCCGGGATTGGTTGCCGATGGTCGCGACATGGGCACCGTGGTCTTCCCGGACGCGCGGCTCAAGGTCTTTCTGACCGCAACTGTTGAGGCGCGCGCCGACCGTCGGCATAAGCAGTTGATTGAAAAGGGCTTTCCATCTACAATGACTGCCCTTTTGCAGGATTTACGGCAACGTGACGAACGCGACAGCAGTCGCGCGTCCGCGCCGCTGAAGCCGGCAGAGGACGCGTATCAGCTGGATTCCTCAGCGCTGTCGATCGATGAGGTCGTCGCGCAAGTCCTGAGCTGGCACGCGGCGGGTTAGGCCGCGCCTGGGTGCGGCCATGGGTGCGCGTCGAAACCAGAAATCTCCGGCGCGTGGTGTTCAACACCGCAAGGGCGCAAAGCCCGAGCGTGCTTGAAAGTCTCTATGTCTTCCGTTGCAACTCAACCTCCCATGGCAAAGGAAAGCTTTGCCGCGCTGTTTGAAGAAAGCCTGTCGCGCAAGGAAATGCGCCAGGGCGAAGTCATCACGGCTGAAGTGATCCGCGTCGACTACAACTTCGTGGTCGTCAACGCCGGCCTCAAGTCTGAGGCCTATATCCCGCTCGAGGAATTCAAGAACGATCTCGGGCAACTCGACGTCAAGCCCGGCGACTTCGTCCCGGTGGCGATCGAATCGCTCGAGAACGGTTATGGCGACACGATACTTTCGCGCGACAAGGCCAAGCGGCTGGCCGCGTGGATGAACCTCGAGCGTGCGCTCGACAGCAGCGAACTCGTCTCCGGCACCATTACCGGCAAGGTCAAAGGCGGACTGACCGTGATGACCAATGGCATCCGCGCGTTCCTGCCCGGATCGCTGGTCGATGTGCGGCCCATGAAGGACACCTCGGGCCTCGAAGGCAAGACGCTCGACTTCAAGGTCATCAAGCTCGACCGCAAGCGGAACAATGTCGTTGTGTCGCGGCGCGCCGTGGTCGAGGCGAGCATGGGCGAAGAGCGGCAGAAGCTGCTCGACACGCTGAAGGAGGGCGCCATCGTCAAAGGGGTGGTGAAGAACATCACCGACTACGGCGCCTTCGTCGACCTGGGCGGCATCGACGGTCTGCTGCACATCACCGATCTGGCGTGGCGCCGCGTGCGCCATCCGAGCGAAGTTGTCAACGTGGGTCAGGAAATCACGGCCAAGGTCCTGAAGTTCGACCAGGAGAAGAACCGCGTCTCGCTCGGTGTGAAGCAGCTGGGCGAAGACCCCTGGGTCGGGCTCGGCCGCCGCTATCCGCAGGGCACGCGGCTGTTCGGCAAGGTCACCAACATCACCGACTACGGCGCCTTCGTCGAGATCGAGCCCGGCATCGAGGGCCTGGTGCACGTATCCGAGATGGACTGGACCAACAAGAACGTCGATCCGAAGAAAGTGGCGCAGCTGGGCGATGAGGTCGAAGTCATGGTGCTCGAGATCGACGAAGAGCGCCGCCGCATCTCGCTCGGCATGAAGCAGTGCAAGCCGAATCCCTGGGAAGATTTCTCCCTGTCGCACAAGAAAGGCGACAAGGTCAAAGGGCAGATCAAGTCGATCACCGACTTTGGCGTCTTCATCGGTCTGCCGGGCGGCATCGACGGCCTCGTGCACCTGTCGGATCTGTCGTGGCACGAGCCGGGTGAAGAGGCGGTGCGCAAATACAAGAAGGGTGACGAGATCGAGGCGGTGGTGCTTGCGATCGATGTCGAGCGCGAGCGCATTTCGCTGGGCGTCAAGCAGATGAGCGGTGATCCGTTCACCAACTATGCCGGCACGCACGAGAAGGGTTCGATCATCACCGGGGTCGTGAAGAGTGTTGATCCGAAGGGGGCGGTGGTATCGCTCGGCGGCGACGTCGAGGGCTACCTGCGTGCCTCCGAGATCGCCAGCGACCGTGTCGAGGACGCCCGCAATCACCTGAAGGAGGGCGACAAGGTGACGGCGCTGATCCTGAACATCGATCGCAAGAACCGCAGCATCAATCTGTCGATCAAGGCGAAGGACAATGCCGAGGCGGCCGAGGCGATGGCCCGCATCCAGGCAGAGACCGCCACCGGCACGACCAATCTCGGCGCACTGCTGAAGGCCAAGCTGGACAAGACGACTTGAGCGAGAAGGTGGGGTCGGTGCGCGCAGCGCGCCGACCTGATACGACCATGAAAATGATGACGAAGTCGGAGCTGATCGCCAAACTGGCGGAGCGCAATACGCGCCTGGTTGCGCGCGATGCCGACGAAGCCGTCAAGGCCATGCTCGACTCGATGAGCGATGCGTTGGCGCAGGGAAGCCGGATCGAGATTCGCGGCTTCGGCAGTTTTGCGCTCAACTATCGCCCGCCGCGCGTCGGTCGCAACCCCAAGTCGGGCGATCGCGTTCACGTACCGGCCAAGCACGTGCCGCATTTCAAGGCCGGCAAGGAACTGCGCGAGCGGGTCGATCAGACGCCAAGAACGGGCGGCGACGGCGCGACGGGGGAAACGGACGACTGATCGCTGAAGCGCCGGAAGGCAACCCCGCGCTGCGGGGTTTTTTTTCGCCGCTGCGTGGGCGCGCCGGCAAAGCGGGGCCGCGTCTTACAATCGGCGCATCCCTGCGCACCCATGAACCGATGAACGCTCTCGCCTGGCTGGTACGAATTGCTTTCTTTCTCATCGTCCTCTGGTTCGCGTTCAAGAACCTGACGCCGGTGCCCGTGCATCTGACCGAGACCTTGCACTGGGAAGGCGTGCCGTTGATCTTCGTCATGCTCGTGTGCCTGCTCATCGGTGTGGTGGCCGGCGCGGTCGCCATGGCGCCGAAGGTCTTTCGATTGCGTCGCCAGGTCGCGGCGCACGAAGCCAAGGCGGCGCTGGCACCGCCGACGATCCGGCGCGGCCCATCGACGATTACCGGCATGGTCAACGTGGCCCGCAACGCCGGCGCGGTCGGTGAACTTGACGGCGATACGCGGATTCGCGAATGACACGCCGATGGTCGAATTCGAGGTCTGGTATCTGATCCTGCTGCCGGCGCTGTTTGCGGCGGGATGGTGGCTGCGCGGGGTCGACACCCGTGCGCGTGGCACCGATCCGCAGGACACGCCACGCTCGATGTTCCGCGGCCTGAATTTCTTCCTCAACGAGCAGCCGGACAAGGCGATCGATGCGTTCATCGAAGTGGTCAAGCTCGATCCCGAAACCATTGAACTGCATCACGCGCTCGGCAATCTCTTCCGGCGCCGCGGGGAAATCGATCGCGCGGTGCGCATACACACGCATCTGCTGAATCGCGCCGATCTGCCCGCGGCCGAGCGCGCCAACGCACTGGCGGAACTCGGCCAGGACTTTCTCAAGGGTGGATTGCTCGATCGGGCCGAGGATGCGTTCGTGCGCCTGCGTGATGATCCGCGCCATCGGTTGGATGCATTGCGTTGCCTGGCGCGCATCTATGAGATGGAGCGCGAGTGGGTCAAGGCAGTCGACTGCGCGCGGCGACTCGAGCGTGAGGCCGGTGAAGCACACCATGCCGCGATCGCGCACTTTCATTGCGAACTGGCGGATCAGGCGCTCGCCAGATCGGATCTGGACGCGGCGCAACGCTTTCTGACCGAGGCGCAGGTGGCCGATCGCAAGTCGGTGCGCGCCAGCATGATCGCCGGCGAATTGGCCTCACGCCGCGGAGATCGTGAGCAGGCGATTGCGCTGTGGACGCAGATCGAGGCGACAGCGCCCGAGCATCTGGCGCTGATTGCACTGCGACTGACCGAGGCGCTCGACAAGGCCGGTCGGCGCGCGGACGCGCTGAATCTGCTGCGCCGGAACCTGATGGACACGCCGTCGATCGATCTGCTCGACATAACCGTGCAGCGCGTAGCCGAGTGGGAAGGCCGCGTGGCAGCGGAGCAGTTGCTGCGCAACGAACTGAAACGTCATCCGTCTCTGCTCGGCTTCGATCGACTGCTCGCGATGCATCCCCTGTCGGACGATGTGCTGGCCGGGCTGCATCCGCTGATTCAGGCGCAGGCGCGCAAGCTGGCGCGCTATCGCTGCGGCAAGTGTGGTTTCCGCGCGCGCGAGTTTCACTGGCAATGCCCGGGTTGCACCAGCTGGGGAAGCTATCCGCCGCGCCGGATCGAGGAACTTGACGTCGCCGCGTGAGCTTCGACCGGATCCGTGGGACCGCATGTCGAGGCGGTGACGAAGGCCGGCGCCGCACGCCGACCCAGGCAGCCGCTTCCGGTATCAAACGTGACGCGCGTTCATCGTCGCGCTCGTATTGAGTCTTGCCGGCACGGCCGCGTTCGCGGCGTCCGATGTCAAACCGGCCAATCAGGCTCAGTTCGAGCAGGTCAAGGGGTCGGCCCCGCGAAGGCGGCGGCGACCAAAGCCGCACCCCCGGCTGCGCCCGTGCCCCGGCGGCCGCCGCGACAGCAGCGCCTGCGGCCGCCAACGCTCCGGCCAACATGGCCGCGGTACCCGGCAAGGACATGAGCCCGCCGACCGCCGAAGCGACGAAAGACACGGACCCGACCATGGCCGCAGCGAAAGGTGAGGAGTCCGGCAAGGAAGAATCGTCGCAGGACAGGGCGGCAAAGGACAAGGCCGACGGCATGCCGGATGCGAAGAAGACCGCGGAGAGGGGCAAGACAACGTCGGACAAGGACACGCCCGAGGCCAGGAAGGACGAAAAGAAGTCCGGATCGAGGTCGGGCGGAAATCAGGCGCCCGCCCCCCCCCGGCGGGGTTCTTCTCTCTTCGGCACGACGTGGCCGCTGCGTCGGCCTGTTCGGAAGCCGCCCCCGTGCTGAACTAGACTCGGCAACAGACCCCGTCGCTTTCGATGTCTGACTATCCGAATATCGAGTACACGATCGGCAACACGCCGCTCGTGAGGCTGCAGCGCCTGCCGGGCGCGAATGGCGCTCAACGCGCCAACGTGATCCTCGGCAAGCTCGAAGGCAACAATCCCGGCGGGTCAGTCAAGGATCGGCCGGCGTATTCGATGATTCACCGCGCCGAGCAGCGCGGCGAGATCAGGCCCGGCGATCGACTGATCGAAGCGACCAGCGGCAACACCGGCGTCGCGCTGGCCATGATCGCGGCGATCAAGGGATATCGGATGACCCTCATCATGCCAGACGATCTTTCCGCGGAGCGGCGCGCATCGATGCGTGCTTACGGCGCGGAGCTGATCCTGACGCCGGCCAAGGTTGAGGGAAAAGCGAGCGGCATGGAGTTCGCGCGCGATCTGGCGCTGCAGATGCAGGCCAATGGCGAGGGCAAGGTGCTCGACCAGTTTGCCAACGCCGACAATCCGCGCGCGCATTACGAGACCACGGGGCCGGAAATCTGGCGTGACACGCGAGGAGGCATCACGCAATTCGTGAGCAGCATGGGCACGACCGGAACCATCATGGGCGTGAGCCGCTATCTGAAAGAAAGGAATCCGGCGGTTCAGATCATCGGCGCGCAACCGGCGGAAGGCTCGCGCATCCCGGGTATTCGCAAATGGCCCGAGGAATACTTGCCGAAGATCTACGACGCGACGAAGGTCGATCGGCTCGAGTACGTTTCGCAGGCCGAGGCCGAAGAGATGGCGCGGCGCATGGCCGCGGAAGAGGGCATCTTCTGTGGCATCTCTTCGGGCGGCGCGTGCGCCATCGCAATGCGCATCGCGGCCGAAGTGCGCGACGCGACGATCGTCTTCATCGTTTGCGATCGGGGTGATCGCTACCTTTCCACCGGCGTGTTCCCCGGTTGACGCGGATCACCTGCGCGATCGTGGCGGGGTCCAGGTGCCACGGCGCCAGAAACGCTCCAGCCGCTCGATGCATGGACCGATGTCGAATCCGTTTCGTGCCAGCCAGTCATCGTTGTAGTAGGTGCCCAGGTATCGCTCGCCGCCGTCGCACAGCAGCGTGACGACCGCACCGCTTTGGCCGGTGCGCTTCATCTCACTCGCCAGCATGACGGCCGCGATGAACTGTGTGCCGGTGGAACCCCCCACCTTTCGTCCCAGCTTGCCCTCGAGGAAACGAAGTGCCGCCATCGCGCTCTCGTCGGGTACGCGGATCGAGCGGTCCACCACATCGCGGTTGAAGCTGGGCTCCACGCGCGGTCGACCAATGCCTTCGATGCGCGATGCGATCTTTGAGGTGAGCGAAGTGTTGCCCGTGCGCCAGTAGTCATGGAACACCGAGTGCTCCGGGTCTGCCACGCAGATGCGCGTCGGGTGCCGGCGGTAGCGCACAAAGCGTCCCAGCGTGCTGCTGGTGCCTCCGGTGCCCGCGCCGACGACAATCCATGCCGGTACGCGATGGGGTTCGGCCGCCATCTGCGAGAAGATCGATTCGGCGATGTTGTTGTTGCCGCGCCAGTCCGTGGCCCGCTCGGCAAAGGTGAACTGGTCCATGTAGTGGCCTGCCCGCGCCGCCGTCACGCGGGCCGCTTCCGCGTAGACCGTGGCCGGGTCATCAACCAGGTGGCAGCGGCCGCCGTGAAACTCGATCAAGGCGATCTTCTCGGGTGAAGTCGTGCGCGGCATCACGGCGACGAAGGGCAGTCCGACCAGGCGTGCGAAATACGCCTCGGATACGGCCGTCGACCCGGAAGACGCTTCCACGATGGTGGTCTTCGGTCCAATGTGGCCGTTGCACAAGCCATAGAGGAAGAGCGAGCGGGCCAGGCGATGCTTGAGGCTGCCGGTCGGGTGCACCGACTCATCCTTGAAGTACATCGGAATGTCGGGCGCACCCGGCACGGCAACACGCAGCAGATGCGTATCGGCCGAGCGCGTGAAATCCGCCTCGATGCGACGTACTGCTTCGTCGCACCAGTCTCGCTGGGCCTGGGGGGCGGATGTCATGGCGGGCTGGCGCGAAGCATAACGGCGCGCCGATATCGAGGCGTTGCGGATGGCAGCTGGTCGAATCAAAGGGCGGCTGTCGGCAGCCAGCGCCGCAGCATTTCCGACAAGCTGGCGCGGTTGAACGGCTTGGCGAGGTAATCGTTCATGCCGGCCTGCAGGCAGCGTTCGCGATCCTCGACCAGCGCGTTGGCAGTGAGCGCGATGATCGGCACATTGTCATCGCCTTCCAGCGCGCGAATCTCACGCGTTGCCTGAAAGCCGTCCATCTCTGGCATCTGGCAGTCCATGAGGATCAGGTCCGGCCGAAGGCGTCGAAAGGCGGCAATGGCCTCGATGCCATTGGCCGCACTTTCCGCGTCGAGACCCAGGGCGCGCAATGTATGCAGGGCGACTTCCTTGTTGACGAGGTTGTCTTCGACCAGCAGTACGCATCCCTGCAGCGGCAATCGGCTCGCAGCCGCCGGCGCGGGTGCCGGCGCAGATGGTCCTTCGGCCGCAGGCGCGTCAATCTCCAGCCAGAAGACGGAACCCTCCTGTTCCTTGCTTGTCGCGCCAAGCGATCCTCCGTGCACTTCGGCGAGCTTGCGCGCAATGGCCAGCCCGAGCCCCGTGCCGCCATAGCGCCGCGACGTCGATGCGTCCGCCTGGACGAACGGCTCGAACAGTCGCGCCATCTGCGTCGTGCTTAGCCCGATGCCGGTATCGCGTACTTCACAGCGCAGCATCGGGTTGCCGCCGGGGTCCGCCGCGTTCCAGCTTACATACACGCCTACGCCGCCCGCGTCGGTGAATTTCACCGCATTGCTGATCAGATTGCCGAGGATCTGGATCAGCCGAAGGCGATCTGCGCGGACATAGGGCGGCACGTTGGAGGCCACTTCGATGCTGAAACGCAAACCCTTGCGGCGCGCGGTCAAGGCGTGGGAGGCGATCGCGTCATCCAGCGACGATCGAACGTCGATCGCCGTCCGATCGAGTTCCAGATTTCCCGATTCGATCTTGGAAAAATCGAGTACATCATTGACGATATCGAGCAATGTGCGACCCGAGTGCAGGATGGTTCGGGCATAGTGGTCGTGCGGCGGAGGAAGCCTGGCGTCTTGCAGCAGTTCGGCCATTCCGAGCACGCCATTGATGGGGGTGCGAATCTCGTGGCTCATGGTGGCAAAGAACTGCGACTTGGCCGTGTTGGCCGCATTGGCCGCGGCGGTCAGCTCAGCGGCCTCCAGGCTGGCACGTGTCACTTCCCCGAAGAACACGCCAAGTCGCCGCGCGGCAAGAAGGATCGCGACCAGATAGACGCCGGACAGCAACATCACGAGTTCCGGCTGATGTGCCTCACCCAGCCCTGCCGACAGGGCGATAGACACAAGGATTGGGACAGCCACGGCGGCGTAGGCCGGCAGGTACGGCATGCAGGGGAAGAGGCCAAAAGCGGTGATGGCAACGAGCACGGTGTACATGAGCAGTCGCGCCTCGGCCGGCAGATCGATGATCGGCAGTGCAAGTACGCCCCACAGGATGCCGGCGCATGCGGTGCCCGCGACGAACAAGTGACGCCACACGGGAGCAGCGCGTTGTTCCGTTGTGGCGCGCACGTAGCTTCGACCGAGCGCCAGCCGCAACAGCGACACGACGAAGACCAGGATTGTCCAGGTGAAGCAAGACCGGTTTCCGGCCCACGGCGCGACCGCCCAGGCGATGATCGGCGCGACTCCCATCGTCAAGGCGATCGAGTAGTTGTTGAACCGGAACAGCGCATCGGTGCGCGCGCTCCGGATATCCTCGTCGAGGTTCCGAGCCGTGCTGGGAGCGTTTGCGGTTGACATGCGCGAACAGAGGGCGAGAGCAGGCGCTGGCGCCTGCCCGATGCGCAAGAATGAACGTGCGCTAGGCAGCAGTCATCTCGTCCGATGGGGTTCGACGCCTCGAGGATAGCGAGGGCGCACCGCTCCAAAAGAAAGAAAACGCCCCCGAATACGGGTCGCTTGTTCGGATCGCCGCTGACGCCGCGGCAACGATCTGCGGGTTGACGCGGCGTTCGTGCCTGCGGTCAGTTCGGGGTCGGCGCGGCTGACGTTCTAGTGGCCGCGGCGGCACTGGCGGGCAAGCATCAAACCGCGGCCACCGCAATCTTGCCGATCTTCTGCTGCCACTCGCGCGGCCCGGTCTGATGCACTGACGTGCCCGCGGCATCGACCGCCACGGTGACCGGCATGTCCTTGACTTCGAATTCGTAGATCGCTTCCATACCGAGATCGCCGAAGCCCACGACCTTGGCCGACTTGATCGCCTTGGCGACGAGGTAGGCCGCGCCGCCCACCGCCATCAGGTAGGCGCTCCTGTGCTTGCGGATCGCTTCGATCGCCACCGGACCGCGCTCGGCTTTGCCGATCATTGAGATCAGGCCCGTCTGTGCCAGCATCATCTCGGTGAACTTGTCCATGCGCGTCGCCGTCGTGGGGCCAGCCGGGCCGACCGCTTCGTCGCGCACCGGATCGACCGGACCGACGTAGTAAATCACGCGGTTGGCGAAATCGACCGGCAGTTTCTCGCCCTTCGCGAGCATGTCATGGATGCGCTGGTGCGCAGCGTCGCGGCCGGTCAGCATCTTGCCGTTCAGCAGCAGTGTCTGCCCCGGTTTCCACGAGCCGACTTCCTCGCGCGTCAAGGTGTCGAGATTCACGCGCCTGCTCTTGTTGTAGTCGGGTGCCCAGTTGACGTCGGGCCACAGGTCGAGCGACGGCGGATCGAGATAGGCGGGGCCGCTGCCGTCGAGCACGAAATGCGCATGGCGCGTGGCGGCGCAGTTGGGAATCATCGCCACCGGCTTGCTCGCCGCGTGGGTCGGATACATCCTGATCTTGACGTCGAGCACGGTCGTCAGTCCCCCGAGTCCCTGCGCGCCGATGCCGAGCGCATTGACTTTCTCGTGCAGTTCCACGCGCAGCTTCTCTTCGTCGGTCTTCGCTCCGCGCTCGAGAAGCTCGTACATGTCGAGGTCGTCCATCAGCGCTTCCTTGGCCATCAGCATCGCCTTCTCGGCCGTGCCGCCGATGCCAATGCCGAGCATGCCGGGCGGGCACCAGCCGGCACCCATGGTCGGGACGGTCTTCAGCACCCAGTCGACGATCGAGTCCGACGGATTGAGCATCACGAACTTGCTCTTGTTCTCCGAACCGCCCCCTTTCGCGGCGACGGTAACGTCGACGGTCTTGCCCGGAACGATCTGCGTGTGGATCACCGCGGGCGTGTTGTCCCGGGTGTTCTTGCGGCCGAACTCCGGCGGCGATACGACCGAGGCGCGCAGCACGTTGTCGGGATTCAGGTATCCGCGCCGCACGCCTTCATTGATCGCATCGTCGAGTGTGCCGGTGAAGCCATCCCAGCGCACATCCATGCCGACTCTCATGAACACATTGACGATGCCGGTGTCCTGACAGATCGGCCGATGGCCCTCGGCGCACATGCGCGAGTTGGTGAGGATCTGCGCGATCGCATCCTTGGCGGCGGCGCTCTGCTCGCGTTCGTAAGCGCGCGCGAGATGCTGGATGTAGTCGACCGGGTGGTAGTAGCTGATGTACTGCAGGGCGCCGGCCACGCTTTCGATCAGATCGGCCTGTTTGATGAGAGCGGGCATCAGGTTCTCCGGGCGCAGAAGCTGCGCATCGTGTGGGCGCGACAGAGCGCAAACCGGTATGGAATCAGCGCATACCGTTGGATTCTACGTTTTGCAGCATCCCGCAAACCCCGGCGCGGCCTCTTGATCTGGATCGCCCCGCCCCAATGTTGAACCCCGTGCCGGGGTTCCGGTCGAAGTTCGCGTTTGTGTGCCGATGCTTCACGCGCGTGTCATGTAAATCCGCAAACACCCGATTGGATTGTCCGCCCCGTCTTGGATAGACTCGGCGCTGCAATTGACTCCCTCAACTCTGTCTGGAGACCGTATGAAACGCATCGCGCTGTTCGTTCTGACGAACCTTGCGATCATGGTTGTGCTGATGCTGTTCCTGAACATCATCGGTGCAGTGTTCGGCATCAACTTCGCCGGCATGGGCGGGCGCCAGCTCAATTTCGGCGCGCTCGCGGTGTTTGCACTGGTGGTTGGCTTCACCGGTTCGTTCATCTCGCTGCTGATGTCCAAGCCGATGGCCAAGTGGTCGACCGGCGCACAGGTGATCGATCAGCCGCGCAACGCCATGGAAGGCTGGCTGGTTGACACCGTGCGCAAACATGCGCAGAAGGCGGGCATCGGCATGCCGGAAGTGGCCGTCTACGAGGGCGAGCCAAACGCATTTGCCACGGGTGCGAGGAGGAACTCTTCGCTGGTGGCGGTCTCCACCGGGCTGTTGCAGTCGATGAGCAAGGACGAAGTCGAAGCGGTGCTCGGCCACGAGATCGCGCACGTCGCCAATGGCGACATGGTGACGATGACGCTGATCCAGGGCGTGATGAACACCTTCGTCGTGTTCCTGTCACGCGTGATCGGCTGGGTCGTCGACCGGGTGATCCTGAAGAACGACAGCGATGCGCCGGGCATGGGCTACTGGGTGTCGGTGATCGTTCTCGATATCGCGCTGGGCTTCCTCGCTGCGATCATCGTGGCCTGGTTCTCGCGCCAGCGCGAGTTCCGCGCCGACGCCGGCGCCGCGGACTACATGGGCAGCGGCCGGCCGATGATCAACGCACTGGCGCGACTCGGCGGCATGGAACCGGGCGAACTGCCGCAGCAGGTGAAGACGATGGGCATCAATGGGCGCCCCAGCGGCCTGATGGCCCTGTTCTCGACCCATCCGCCGATCGAAGAGCGCATCGCGGCGCTGCAGGCGCGCGGACGCTGATCGACCGCGCAGCGCGTGTCGGACCGAGGGCCGGGCTCCGCCGGCCCTTTGTTCATGCCTGCGCCCGCGCGCGCCGGCTCGACACCGCGAGGAGCAGCGCGACGAGCAGCACCGCTGCGCAGCCGAGGCTTGCGACGGCGGCAGACCAGAATCCGACCGCACCCATGGGCGCGCCGATGGGGGTGACCGAGTACGCGACCCAGAAGCCGCCGCCGATGCCGATGCCCCACAGGCAGACACCGTAGATCAGCATCGGCGCCGTGGCGACCTTGTAGCCGCGCAGCGTCTGGAAGGCCACGCCCTGCAACGCGTCAAACAGGTGAAAGGCGGTGCCCCAGGCGATCAGGCGGGCGGCGATCTTCGCCACCGCGGGATCCCGCGTGTAGAAATCCACGATCGGTCCACGCGCAAGCCAAACCACCGTGGCGAGCACCAGCGCCAGCACGAAGGTGAGCCGCAGCGCGCCCAGCACCACATGGCGCGCGTCGCGCGGCCGACCCGCGCCCAGCGACTGCGCCGCCAGGGCCGCACCCGCGAAGCCGAGCGACAGCGGCACCATGAACAGGATCGCCACGACGTTGGCCACGATCTGATGCGCGCCGAGCGTCTCGGCGCCGAGGCGCGCGATCAGTATGGCCATAAAGGTAAACGAACTGACCTCGAACAGGACCGCCACACCGATCGGAATGCCGAGCTTCAGGAGCTCACGCTGACTGTTCCACTCCGGTCCGCGCCAGCGCAGTTTGTGATGCGCGCGAAAGCGCGCAAAGTAGGGATCGAGCCGCCACACCGCAAAGCTCAGCACGACCGTGAGCCATGACAGCACCGCCGTGGCGACGCCGCAACCCGCCCCCCCCAGTGCCGGCACCGGGCCCGCGCCGTACAAGAACAACGCGTTCAGCGGGATCTTCAGCGCCAGCGCGGCGAGATTGATGGCCATCGTGATCTTGGGCCGCGACACGGCGGAATTCAGCGCGACGAACACGCGTGCGCCGAGCGCAGCCGGCAATCCGATCGCCACGGCCAGCAGGTAGTCCTTGGTGATGTGCGTCACGTTGGCCGGTGCCCTGGCGAGCGCGAACCAGGGATCGGTCCAGGCGAGCAACGCGACGCCGCTGATCGAGAAGGCAGCGGCGAGCCAAAGCGCCTGGCCGACGTCATGGCCGATGGCATGCAGGCGGCCGGCGCCGAAGTGGTGACCGGCGATCGGTCCCAGGGCAGTGACCACGCCCATGAAAGCGATGTACACCGACACGTAGACGTTCGAGCCCAGTGCCACGCCCGCCAGATCGATCGCCGACAGTCGCCCCGCCATCGCGGTGTCGATCCCGGAACTCGCCACGATCGCCAGCTGCGCGATGAACATCGGCCACGCCTGGTCGACGATGGCGGCCACGGAGGACGAGGAGCGGGTTATCGATGGCATCGGATTGCGGTTGCCGCGCAGGCGTCGGCGCCGCCGCAGTCGCTAAAGGGGCTCGCGCCGGTAGAGGCGAAACGTCTCGTCGGGGCGCGCCGCCCAGCGGCCTTCCCAGATCAGGCGCCAATGGCCGGGTGGCAGCGCATCGTCGAGCTGCGTGCGGTGCGAGTCCCGATGCAGCAACAGCGGGCATTGCTCGTGTCCGGCCGCGAAGCGTATGCCACCGTGATACGCGAGCACCGCGCGGTAGGCCGGCGGCATGTGATGGGCGAGCACGCAGGCCCGCGATCCGGCCGCCGCTTCGATCTGCCCTCTGATTCCGCGCGCGATCTGCGCATAGGACCGGTTGTAGTTGACCGCGGGCAGGAACACCGCATTCGTCAGGACCCACAGCGTGGTCAGTCCGACGGCGACCAGCAAGGGTCCGCGCCAGAGGGGCTCCGGCTGGCGCAGCACGCGCCAGGCAATGACCGCGATCCAGATCGCGACGGCCACCGATGCCGCGGTGATCGCGATGAAGTCCAGTTCCGGCACGAAGCCGGGCGTCAGGCGCGACACCGAGGCCGCCATCTTCTCCGGTGCGCCGGACACCATGGCGAAGAAATAGGTGCCGCCGACGATCATGAAGAACGAATACGTAACGATCGCGAACCAGTCGGTCGCGTTTTCCGCCGCGCGGCGCACGCTGATCGCGCCGAACGCAGCCAGTACGGTGAGCGGTATCGCCAGCAGCATCAGCGGCGGTTCGGTCTGCGGTGCCGCGAGCGCGCCGGCGGTGATTGCCGAGACCATGATGCCGGGGACGGCGATGTGTGCGCGCCCCAGCCCCTGTCGCCACGCGTACACCGACCACAGCGCGAAAGGCCACAGGGGCCAGACGTACCAGGCGAGCGTACGCAGCAGCCAGGCGAGGTCGGCCCATCCCGGCAGACCGAACGAGCCGACGGCCCACAGGCGCCATGCCGCGAAGAACTCGCGGCGCGCCGCCTCAGGCGCGGTCAGCGATGCGAGCGGCCAGAGGGAAAAGACGACCAGCGCGGTCGCGAGCGCAATCGCGATGGCTCGCGCGCGTCTCGTACGCGGCAAGGTGACGAACATCGCGGTTGCCGCACCGGCGGCGACGAACACCGCGGCGTGCGGACCGCGCGCCAGCGCCATCAGTCCGATCGATGCGCCGGCCAACAGCGCGCCCGTCCAGGCGCGCGTGAGCGCGCGTACGACGCCAAAGAGTATGAGGCCGATCAAGCCGACCGATGCGGCCGCGTCCGTCGTCTCGTGCACGCGCAGGACAAGCCCCAGCGTGGCGGCGAGCAGCAGCACCGCGATGTCGGCCAGCATGCGACCGTAATCGCGCGGCTTCGCTTCGCCGCCAAAGGCGAAGGCGACCGGCTGTGCGTCGCCACGATGGGCAAGGCGATACGTCGCGTACCAGACCGTCGAGGTGGCGAGCACGAACCACGGCACGGTGGTCAAACGCGCGGCGGCGGCATCGCCCAGCCAGGCGCCGAAGAGCTTGATGAAGATGGCGCCAACCCAGTAGGCCAGCGGTCCGCTTTCGGCGACGAACTCGCCGCTGACGTTGGGCAGCCACCAGTCGGCGGCGGCACCGTGCGCCATGGTCCACATGACGCCGAAGCCGGCGGCGTCCTCCTGGACCCACGGGTCGCGCCCGAACAATCCGCTCGCGATGTAGATCAGGAGCAGCGCCGCCAGTGCCGCGCGCGGGAATGGCGCGGCCGCCGCGGCACTGACGCGGGCGGGCGAGGGGCGGGTCTCGAAAACCATTGCTGAAAAAAAAGGCAGCGCGAGGCTGCCTTTGCTTCCTGTTGGCCAGTGTGCCCCGGTGGTTATCTCTTGCGTGACTTCGCGGCCGTGGCCTGGGCTGCCGCGGCGTTGACCTGCTCGGTCTTGGCGGCGAACTTCTGGCGGAATTTTTCCACGCGGCCGGTCTCGACGATGCGCGTCTGCGCTCCGGTGTAGAACGGGTGCGACTCGGACGTCGTCTCGAGCTTGTAGAGCGGGTACTCTTTGCCGTCGAGCGTGATCTTCTCTTTGGTCTGCAACGTCGAACGGGTGATGAACTTGAAGTCGTTCGAGATATCGACGAAGACGACTTCGCGGTATTCGGGGTGGATGCCGGATTTCATCGTTCCTCTTTCATTGCGGCCGCCAGTCTGGCGCGCTGCCAAACCACGTGCCGGGCCGGAAAAACCCTGAATTATCCGGGATTTGGCCCGAGCGGGCAAACGGCCGAGCCGGCCAGATCCTTCCCGTCCGGCGCGCGGCGGCGACGCTGCGCAGGCGCTGTGTTCGAAACCCCGCGCTCACCCACCTCTTCTCATCATCTCGAAGAACTCGGCGTTGTTCTTGGTCTGCCGCATCTTGTCGAGCAGGAATTCCATCGCCTCGATCTCGTCCATGCCGTACAGGAGTTTGCGCAGGATCCAGACCTTCTGCAGTATGTCGGGCTTCAGCAGCAGTTCTTCCTTGCGGGTACCGGAGCGGTTGACGTTGAGCGCCGGGTAGACGCGCTTTTCGGCGAGCCGGCGCTCCATGTGGATCTCCATGTTGCCGGTGCCCTTGAACTCTTCGTAGATCACGTCGTCCATGCGCGATCCCGTGTCGATCAGCGCGGTGGCGATGATCGTGAGCGAACCGCCTTCTTCGATGTTGCGTGCGGCGCCGAAGAACCGCTTGGGCCGCTGCAGCGCGTTGGCATCGACACCGCCGGTCAGCACCTTGCCTGACGCCGGCACCACCGTGTTGTAGGCGCGTGCCAGGCGCGTGATCGAATCGAGCAGGATCACCACATCCTTCTTGCTCTCCGCCAGGCGCTTGGCCTTCTCGATCACCATCTCGGCGACCTGTACGTGGCGCACGGCGGGTTCGTCGAACGTCGAGGCGACCACCTCGCCCTTGACCGAGCGCTGCATCTCGGTCACTTCTTCCGGGCGTTCGTCGATCAGGAGCACGATCAGCACGACGTCCGGATGATTGGCGGCGATCGCATGTGCGATGTGCTGCATCAGGACGGTCTTGCCGGACTTCGGGCTCGACACGAGCAGGCCGCGCTGACCCTTGCCGATCGGCGCGATGATGTCGATCAGCCGTCCCGTGATGTTCTCCTCCGCCTTGATCTCGCGCTCGAGCTTCAGTGGCTCGTCGGGAAAGAGCGGGGTCAGGTTCTCGAAGAGGATGCGGTGCTTGGTCGATTCCGGCGCCTGGGCGTTGACCTTGTCCACCTTGACCAGCGCGAAGTAGCGCTCGCCGTCCTTCGGCGTGCGGACCTCGCCCTCGATCGAATCGCCGGTGTGCAGATTGAAGCGGCGGATCTGCGACGGCGAGATGTAGATGTCGTCGGTGGAGGCAAGATACGACGTCTCGGGCGAGCGCAGAAAGCCGAAACCGTCGGGAAGCACTTCGAGCGTGCCGTCGCCGAAGATCTGCTCGCCGCCCTTGGCGCGCTTCTTCAGAATCGCAAACATCAATTCCTGCTTGCGCATCCGGTTGGCATTGTCGATTTCGAGGGTACCCGCCATCTCGAGCAGTTGCGAGACGTGTAATGCCTTGAGTTCGGAGAGTTGCATGATGATCAGGTGGGGTGAATGGGGCGCCGTTGGGATGTGCGGGGCGCCCGCGAGGAACAGCCGGAGTCGGGCCGCAGGCCCGACTTGATCCGACCGACTAGATATTGCTGTCGATGAATGCCGTCAGCTGGGATTTCGAAAGTGCGCCAACCTTGGTGCCGACCACGGCCCCGTTCTTGAATAGCATCAGCGTGGGAATGCCGCGGATGCCGTACTTTGCCGGCACCGCCTGGTTCTCGTCGACATTCAATTTCGCGACGGTGAGCTTGCCCTTGTAGTCGCCCGCGACCTCATCCAGGATCGGCGCGATCATCCGGCATGGACCGCACCATTCGGCCCAGTAGTCAACGAGCACGGCGTGATCCGCTTTCAGCACGTCCTGTTCGAACGAAGCGTCGCTCACGTATTTGATTTCCTGATTCATTGAGTGTCCTTTCGGCGCCAGAACTGGCGCACCAAACAAAAGGAGAAGATGGGGGCTTGGGCAATTCAGACAAGCCTGCGCGCGCCCCGGATTGCGGGGTGACTGGCTTGAGATGTCCCGCATGTTAACACCCCGACAGCCTTTTGCGCGGAGTTTCCGGCGCCGACGTGCCGCGATCAGGTTCATACAATCTCCGTATGCCGATCGATCGCCAGACCGTCGCCGCCGATGGTTGTTTCTGGACAACGGCGGCGCGCCTCGTCAGCGCGTTCGCCGCGCGACACGGCGGCCGGCCCAATCAGCTGCAGGCCGTCACGTGGCTGGTACCCAGGGCCACGCACGGCGCACTGGCCCGCGCCGGATTGCGCGAGGTGCTTGATGGCGCCGCTTTCATGCCGCCACGCATTGCCACGCTCGCGGACTGGATCGGCCTGCCGCTGCAGACGGGCATCGCGGCGCGGGCAGAATTGTTTTCTGCCTTGCGCGGCAATGCCTGGGTTCGCGATTCGTTCGGCACCCAGCCGGCAGCGCTGTGGGCGCTGGCGCGTGGCGTGGCGACGCTATGCGACGCGCTGACCTGGGCGGCGGTCGACAGCGAATCGGCGTTTGCCGGGCGGCTGGAGGCAAGCCTTGCGCGGCACTACCATCGCCGCGCTGCGCGTGCGCTGCAACCGCAGGCGCAACTCGTGCTGCAACTGTGGCGCGCGCGCCGTGCCGATGACGGCGCCGCGCGTGCGCTGCGCGAACTTGAGAAGCGCGCCCACGCGGCAGCGACTCCGCTGGCATACGTCGCGGGCGACGAATTGCAGGGCTGGGAGCAGGCGTTCCTGCAGCGTCACGCAGAGCATGCGCCGGTCTTGCTGATCGAGCCCGATGTGGCCACGCTCCTGATGGCACGTCCCTTGCTCGCCGCCGCATGGCCGGAGCTCGCCGGCGCCGATACGCGGGTGCCGATCGCCGCGCGCGCGGACCGGGGGCAGGGCGCCGCACCCCTGGAGATCCATTGCGCCCGCTCCCTGGAAGAAGAGGCGAGCGCCATCGCGCAGCAGGTGCTCGACTGGATTGGCGCCGGCGTGGCGAGCATCGCGCTGGTGGCCCTCGACCGGCTTACCGCGCGGCGGGCACGGGCGCTGCTCGAGCGCGCGCAGGTGCGCGTCCGCGACGAGACGGGCTGGAGACTGTCCACCACCAGCGCAGCGGCGGCGGTGATGCGCTGGTTCGACCTCGTGGCAGACGATCTTTACTGGCGCGATCTGCTCGACTGGCTCAAGTCGCCCTTCACCCTTGTCGATCGCGTGCACAAGGCGAACGACATCGCGCTGATCGAACGCGCGATTCGCACGAGCAGCACGCTGCAGGGCGCGCGCGCGATGCGGCGCGCGCTCGCCGATCTTGCCGAGCGCGACACCGGTGTCGCGAGCCGCGGCGCCGACGAGACGCTCGCCCTGATTGCGGCGCAGGCACAGCTCGCACAGCGCGGCGAAGCGACACTCGTTGCGCACGCGCGCGCCCTCGTCGCCGCGCTCGCCGCGCTCGGCATGCGTGCCGGACTGGCGGCCGATCCGGTCGGCACGGTCGTGTTGCGCGAGATCGATGCGCTCGAAGCAGAGCTTTCGGGCGTGACGGGCCGGGCCTCTCTGGCCGAGTTCCGCGCCCTGCTGGCCGAGCGTTTCGAGGAAGTCTCGTTCATCGACCGGCGCGTGGATTCGCCGGTGGTCATGATGTCGCTCGCCGCCGCGCATCTGCGCCCCTTCGATGCGGTCCTGCTGATCGGCGCCGATGCGCAGCACCTGCCCGCCGCGCCGCCGGAGCTCCTCTTCATGTCGAACGCGGTGCGTGCCGAACTGGGACTGGCCACCGCCGATGGCGCGCTGCGGGCGCAGTCCGAGCACCTCGCAGCGCTCGTCGCCAGCGTGCCGCACGTCGCCGCCACGTGGCGCGCGCTGCGCGGCGACGAGCCGAACACGATCTCACCCTTGCTCGAACGGCTGCAGTTCGTCGCGGCGCATGCGCTCGGCGATGACCTCGTGCGCACGCACGCACCTCGGACGTTCGCCGTCGCGGCGACAGCCTGCGTGCGACCCGCCCCGAGCGCGCCGCAGCTGCTGCCGACCTCGATCTCGGCCAGCGAGGCGCAGAGCCTCGTCAATTGTGCGTACCAGTTCTACGCGCGCCGGATGCTGCAGCTCACCCAAGTCGACGACGTGATCGAATCTGCCGACAAGCGCGACTTCGGCGAGCGACTCCACGAGGTGCTGCGCCGGTTTCACCTCGAATGGGGCGCGGCGGACTTCGGCGCGGTTGAACCCGGAAGACTCCAGGCAAGCCTCGCGGCGCACGCGCACGACATCTTCGAACCGCAGCTTGTGCGCACACCGGGTCTGCTCGCGTTTCAGCGCCGCTTCCTCGGTCTGATCGACGGCTACGTCGACTGGCTGCAGGAGCACAGCCGGGAAGGCTGGCGCTGGCGCTTCGGGGAAGAGCGGCTCACGCACCGGTGGGCGTTGAATGACGGGCGCGCGGTCGAGTGGATCGGGCGTATCGATCGCGTGGACGCGGATGCAAGCGGTCGCCAGCGGCTGCTCGACTACAAGGCGCGCGCCGCCGATGCGCTGAAGCGCAACCTGCGGGAGCCGGGCGAGGATATCCAGTTGCCCTTCTACGGCCTGCTCCTGGCGCAGCGAGCCGACTCGGCCGCGTATGTCAGTTTCGACCGCGCCACGGAGGGCGACGGCGGCGTGCAGGTCGTGGCGCCGAAGCAGCCGTTCGCCGAGTTGACCGAGTCCGTCGCACGGCGATTGCATGCCGACGTGCAACGCATCGCCGATGGCGCACCGCTGCCCGCGATCGGCAGCGAGCGCGTGTGCGATTACTGCGAAATGCGCGGGCTGTGCCGACGCGATTACTGGATGCACGACCCGAGGGGTCGTGATCGCGGCGAACGATGAGCGACTACCTCGCCGACGATCGGCCGACCGATGAGGCGCAGTTCACGCGCCGCGCGTGCGACCCGCTGGCCAGTGTCGTGGTCGAAGCCTGCGCCGGCAGCGGCAAGACCTGGCTGCTGGTGAGCCGCATCGTGCGTGTGCTGCTCGCGGGAGCCGCGCCGGGCGAGATTCTCGCCATCACCTTCACGCGCCGCGCCGCGCAGGAGATGCGCGCACGCCTGCTGAAGGATCTCAAGTACCTGGCCCAGGCGAACGACGCCGCGATCGCGGATTTTCTGCGGCAGCGCGGCCACCCGGGGGCAACCCGCACCGAGATCGGTGCGGCGCGCAATTTGTATGAGCAGGTGCTGACCGCGAGAGTACCGCTCACGATCGAGACCTTTCATGGCTGGTTCTGGCAGCTGATCGAACGCGCGCCGCTCGGCAGCGTGCCCTATGCGCCGGCGCTGCTGGAGTCAGCCGATCGGGCGCGTGCCGATGCGTGGCTGCACTTCAGCGCGCTGCTGGTTCACCCCCGCCATGCCGCCGAGCGCTCGGCCTGGGAATGGCTGATCGACGACATTGGCGAAACCGCCGCGCGCAGGCTGCTCGAGCAGTTCCTGCACAAACGCGCGGAGTGGTGGTGCTTCGCCGCGGCCGATGAGGACAGCGCCGTGGCGCGTGCACTGGCGCCGCTGCGCATCGCCGGTGACGACGATCCCCGCGGGCGCATCCGCACGCCCGCCTTCATGGAGGCGATGCGGACATTGCTCGACGTGTGGTCCGCGATCGACGAGCCGGGCGCCCATCTTGGCATCGCGATCGCAGCGACCCGCAAGTGGCTCGACGCGACCGCGGTGGGCGCGGCGCCGGATTTCAACGCGGCGAGCCTGATCGTACTGACCCAGGAGCACTCGCCGCGCAGGGTCCTGCATCCCGATGCGATCGGCCGGAAGCAGCCGCGGCTTGCTGAGCGCTACGCGCAGGCGCACGCGCACGCGATCGATCACATCGGCCAATTGCGTGCTGCACAACGAACCTGGCGCGCGCTCAAGATGAATGAAGCCGCGCTCGCGTGCGGGCGCCTTCTCGTTGACTGCTACCAACGGCTCAAGGCGCAGCAGCAGGCGGTCGACTTCACCGATCTCGAGTGGCACGCGCATCGCCTGCTGGGCGCCGCGGACAACGCGGCCTACATGCAGGCGCGGCTCGATGCGCGCTATCGGCACATCCTGCTCGACGAATTCCAGGACACCAATCCGCTGCAGTGGCAGATCCTGCAGTCCTGGCTCGCGGCGTACGGCGAACCGGAAGAGCCGTCCGCGCCGAATGCCGCCGACAGCCGTCCGCAGGTCTTCATCGTCGGCGATCCGAAGCAATCGATCTATCGCTTCCGCAGGGCCGATCCGCGCATCTTCGATGCGGCGCTCCAACTGCTGCAGCGAAATTTCGGCGCTGCGCACCTGCGCACCAACGTCACGCGGCGCAACGCCCAGGCGGTGGTCGACGTGCTCAACCGGGCGCTGACGGGAAACAATCCGCTGTACCAGGCGCAGAGCACGCGGGCGCAGGCCGCGGGCGCCTTCGTGCTGCTGCCACTGGCCGCGGCGGAGCCGTCCGGCAGTGACGGGCCCGGACCCGCGGCGCTGCGCGACGTCCTGACGACGCCGCGCGCGGAACGCGACAGCGATGTTCGCTATCGCGAAGGGCGCGTGATCGCCAACGAAATTGCCCACTGGGTCGCGCACCTGCGCGTGCATGTGGACGGCGCGGACCGGGGCGCGTGCTGGAGCGATGTGCTGGTGCTGGTGCGCCGGCGCACGCACCTCGCCGACTACGAACGCGCACTGCGCGATGCGGGCGTGCCCTTCGTCAGCGACCGGCGGGGCGGGTTGCTCTCCACACTCGAAGCCGATGACCTGACGGCGCTGCTCATCGTCCTGACGTCTCCCGCCGCCGATCTGCAGCTCGCCCATGCGCTGCGCTCGCCCATCTTCGATTGCAGCGACGGCGACCTGATGCTGCTCGCCGCGGCGTCTGGGCGCGGCTGGTGGCAGCGGCTGCGATCGCTGCCCGAGTCCGCGTCCGCGGCACTCGCGCGCGCGCGGCGATTGCTGCAACGATGGCTCGATTTCGCCGGCGTGCTGCCGGTGCACGATCTGCTCGACCGCATCTATCACGACGGCGACGTGCGGCGCCGCTATGCGACGGCGGCGCCCGCGCCGCTGCACGCGCAGGTGCAGGCGAACCTCGACGCGTTCATCGAACTCGCACTGGCAATCGACGCCGGCCGCTATCCGAGCCTGCCGCGCTTCATCGATGAGCTGGCGGGACTGAAGAAGCATGCCGGCGACGAGGCCCCGGACGAAGGCGTGGCGAGCGCCGGCGATGCGGTGCGCGTGATGACGATCCACGGCGCCAAGGGCCTCGAGGCGGCGATCGTCGCCCTGGCCGACGCGCACACGCCGCGTGCGCCCGACAGCGAGAGCGTGCTCGTCTCCTGGCCGCCGCAGGCGCGCGCCCCGGACCACGTTTCGCTGGTGGCGCGCGGCGCGGCTGCGCTCGACGAAGCGCGCCGGCATTGGTTCGAGGCCGAGGATCGGCAACGCGCGCAGGAGGACTGGAACCTCCTGTACGTGGCCGCCACGCGGGCGAAGCAGGTGCTGATCGTATCGGGCGCGGCGCCGGCAAGAGGTGAATTGCTCGACACCTGGTACACGCGACTGCAGTGCGCCGAGCCGCTGTCGGCCGGCGGCGCTGCGCCCCAGCCGCGAATCGCTGATCGAACGCTGCGCGAAGTGCGCGACTTTCTGCCCGAACCGGTGCCCACCGGCACGCGCGTTGCCGATGCGCCCGATACCGATGCGGTGCGGATCGGCCGGGCCTGGCATGCGTTGCTGGAACGGGACGACGCAGCGTCGCTCGATGCCGTGGCGCGCGCGCACGCGCTCACGCGCGAGCAGGCGCAGGCCATCGGCGCGGCCGCAGCGCGCGTGCGCACGCGCTGGCCGCAGTTCTTTGGCGACGGGGCCGAGGCCGAGCTCGAACTGGTCTCGCAGCAAGGCGAGCTTCTTCGCGTCGATCGGCTGGTCGAGCAGGACGATGCGCTGTGGATCATCGATTTCAAGTGGAGCATCAGCGACGCCAACCGCGCCGAGTACGAGGCACAGGTGCGGCGCTACGCGGAAGTATTGCGTGCAATCCGCGGCGACAAGCCGATCCGACTCGGACTGGTTTCGGCCGAAGGCGCACTGATCGAGGTGGCGGGCGACGAAGTCGTCGGCGCGACGGGCCGCCTGTGGGGCGGCAGGCCGTCCGGCGCCGGGCCATGAGGCCAGCAGGCGCTCCCAGCGGTCTTCGCGAGCAGGCGAACGATGGCGTCCGTTCCTCCGCCCGGCGGAAACCCGACCCGGATCCTGATCGTCCTGCCACTTTCGGCAGACGCCGTTCCCAGCGCGGCGGCAACCCGAAGCGCCACCGCGCGAGCGACGCGGGTGACACCCCTGCGCGTGAACATCCTCATGCAATCTCCAGGAGCAAATGTGCCGCGGCCGATGCGCCGAGCATGTCTTTGCCAAGCGGCAATCCCGGCGCCGCTTCTGTCACAATTCCCGCACAGGGGGAGGAGAAGGCCCGTGATCCGCTACGTTGGCGCCCGCGCGCTCGCCGGCCTTGCCGCGCGGCCCATGTCGGCGTTCGCCCAGGAGTGCAAGGACCGCGGCGACTTCGACCCGCTGCGCTGCGACGACAACGGCGAGCGGGTTGCTGACTCGCCCGGGGATCCCAAGAAGCTGAAACGCCCGACCACGCCCGTGTCCACCGCCACGCCGGCGCAGGACCCGGCGGTGTACGAGAAGGGCTTCAAGCCGTTCACCGACGAGCTGGCGCCGTGCACCGGCAAGCGCGTGGTGTTGCATCGGGTGCAGTCCGAAGCGGCGGAAATCGAGGCGATGCGCCCGCGCCGCCTGCGTGACGGCGGCTATTCGACCGGCCCGACCGCGTTTGCGGTCAGCATCGCCGGCGCGGTGCCGTGGGCGATCAAGGGCGGCGAGAAGGACTTTCCGGGCGACAACCTCACCGTGGTCGAGAATAAGGACAGCGCGTTGCGGAAGCTCACGGATCCGAAGGGCAGGAAATTCGCGCACACATCGCCGTCGTCAGACTGTGGCCACGTGGCGCCGCTGGCGCGGTTTGCGAAGGAAGCACCGAGAGCCGACAAGGACAGCAGGATCATCTTTTCCGGCAAGCACGACCCGTTGGTCACGGGCGTGAATTCCGGGGCCTGCGGCGCGGCAGCCGTCGCCTCCGATGTCTTCAGGCGCCTGGCGGGCCGCGGGCAGGCGAAGGAAGAGCGCTTCCGCATCAACGACCAGAGCGCGAATTTTCTGACCTCGTCGGTCGCCGGCACGCGCGGTCTCGCCCCGGCGTTTCGCAACAGGACGGTCAAGTGTTTGTGCGACCGTCGCCACCCCGACGAAATGAAGAAGGCGTTCGACGGCGCCGGGCGTTTCTTCCCGATCAACGATGCGGAGCACCGGGTGGTGGTGCGTCAGGTCGCCGAGGCCGTGGGCGAGAAGTTCAACAGCGCCGCGTACGAGAAGCAATGCAGGCGCGGGGAAGAAGCACGCAAGAACGCGATCGAAGAGAGGAAGACGTAGCAGGGTCGGCATGCGCGCACTCGGCTTCGCGTTGGCAGTCGCACTGGCGGTGCCGCCGGCATTTGCGCAGGACGCCTGCCGGAACCGCGGCGATCTCGACACCCCATTTTGCGACGAAGACGGCGACCTGCTGGCCGACACGCCGCGCGACGCGGCGAAGCAGAAGAACCCCGACACGCTGTTCTTCACCAACTCGCCGCTCGACGATCCGGCGGTGTTCAACAAGCTGATGCAGCCCTTCGTCGATCACCTGGCAAGCTGCACCGGCAAGAAGGTCCGCTACTACGACGTGTACTCGAGCGCCGCGGCGATCGAGGCGATGCGGGCGGGCCGCATGCACCTGGGCACGATGTCCTCCGGCGACACGGCGTTCGCGGTCAACGTCGCCGGCGCGATCCCGGTGGGCATCCGCGGCGACGCCAGCGGTCCGCAGGGCTACCAGCTGTGGATGATCGTGAGGAAGGACAGCCCGTTCCAGAAACTCGCGGATCTGAAGGGCAAGCGCGTCGCGCATACGACGCCGTCGTCCAACTCGGGCAACCTCGCGCCGCGCGCGCTGTTTCCCGCCGAAGGGCTCATACCGGACAAGGACTACAAAGTGGTCTTTTCCGGCAAGCACGAGAACTCCATCTCGGGTGTGGCCGCCGGCGACTACGACGCCGCGCCGATCGCGCACGACGTCCTGGTGCGCATGGCCGAGCGCGGCATCGTGAAGATGGACGATTTCCGCATCATCTGGAAGAGCCAGAACTTCCCGCCCGGCGGGCTGTCGATGGCGCACGATCTCGCCCCGGCCTTGCAGCAGAAGATCCGCGAGTGCACGTATGCGTTTCGCTATCCGCCCGAAATGCAGAAGGGCTTTCAGGGGGCAGACCGCTGGTGGCCGATCGACTACAAGAAGGACTGGGAGGTCGTGCGCAGGGTCGCGAGGCAAAGCGGCCAAGCCTTCACCCGCGCCGCCTTCGACAAGGATATGGCGCGCGCTGAATCTGCCCCGCCTGCGGCCAAGAAATGAGTGCCGCGCTGATCTTGCGCGGCCTGGTCAAGGAGTATGTGCGCGGCAAGCGCGTGCTCGACGGCATCTCGCTCGCGTTCGATCCCGCGGGCATGACGGCCGTCATCGGGCCTTCCGGCACCGGCAAGTCCACCCTGCTTCGCTGTGTGAACCGGCTGGTCGAGCCCACGGCCGGTGAAATCATCTTCGGCGGGCGTGACATCGCGCCGTTGAAGGGCCGCGCGCTGCGCGAGGCGCGGCGCCAGATCGGCATGGTGTTCCAGGAGTACAACCTGGTCGAACGCCTGACCGTGATGGAGAACCTGCTGTCGGGCCGGCTCGGCTACGTGCCGGCGCACAAGGCGTGGTTGCGGCGGTTTCCGCAGGAAGACGTCGACCGCGCCTTCGCGCTGCTGGATCAGGTCGGACTCACCGGGCTGGCCAATCAGCGCGCCGATGCGTTGTCGGGCGGGCAGCGCCAGCGGGTCGGCATTGCGCGCGCGGTGATGCAAAACCCCAAGCTGCTGCTTGCCGACGAACCCACCTCATCGCTCGACCCCAAGACTTCGGTCGAGATCATGGCGCTGATGCGCGAGGTTGGCCGCCAGCATTCGATCCCGGTGATCGTCAACATGCACGACGTGGAACTCGCGCGCCGTTTTGCCGATCGCATCATCGGCATGTCGGGCGGCAGGGTGGTGTTCGACGGTGCGCCTGTGGGACTCACCGATGACGTGCTCAAGACGATCTATGGTGGCGAGTCGTGGCTGCACTGAGCACAGCCGCGGGCCGCGTCGCGTTGCGACCCAGCGTGTGGGCACGCGTCGGCTGGGTGCTGCTCGCGGTGTATGTGGTCTACGCGCTGGGTCGGCTCGATTTCAGCTGGCCGCGCTTCGTGACCGGGCTGGACAACGGCGCGCGCTTCTTCGCGCGCATGCTGCCGCCGCGCGTCGCGCAACCCGATTCGCTGCTGCAAGGCCTGACCGAGTCCCTTGAGATCGCGATCCTTGCCTCCTGCATCGGCATCCTGCTGTCGCTGCCGATCGGGCTGCTCGCGGCGCGCAACCTGATGCCGGCCTGGGCCAGTTGGCCGGCGCGTGCGCTGATCGCCGCGACACGATCCTTTCATCCGGTGATCGTGGCGATCATCTTCGTCAAGGCGGTCGGCTTCGGCGCGCTCGCCGGCATCGGCGCACTGGTGGTCGGGTCGGTCGGCTTCATCGGCAAGTTGTTTGCCGAGGCGATCGAGGAAATATCACTCAAGCAGGTGGAAGCGATCCGCGCCACGGGCGCGCCGTTCATGAACGTGATCACCTACGGCGTGATGCCGCAGGTGTTCGGCCGCTTCATCGGCTTTGCCACCTACCAGCTCGATTCGAACCTGCGCAATTCGACCATGGTCGGCATCGTCGGTGCGGGCGGCATCGGCGGCACGCTGTTCTCCGCGTTCCAGCGGTTCGATTACGACTTCGTCGCGGCGATCCTGCTGTCGATCATCGCCATGATCATGGTGGGTGAGGTGCTTGCCGCCTGGGTGCGTGGCGTGTTCCTCGAGAAAGGCAAGGTCGAGGAAGAATGAATGCGGCGCTCGATCACGCCCAGACCCGGACCTGGCGCCGCTTCTCGCCGCGCCAGCGGCTGGCACGTTTCACGATCTACTTCGTCATCGTTGCGGCGATCGTCGCCTCGGCGCGCAGCGTCGAGGTGATTCCCGAATTTCTGTACGACGCGCCGGAGCAGGTGCGGGACCTGCTGCAGCGGATGTGGCCGATCGCGTGGAGCCACTATCCCGGCGGCGTGCACGACGCGTTGATGGAGACGCTGCACATCGCCACCCTTGGCACGATCCTCGCGATAGCGATGGCGCTGCCGATCGGGCTGGCGGCCGCGCACAACGTGGTGCCGAGCCGCACGATCAACTACCTCGCCAAGCTGGTGCTGGTCGCGAGCCGCTCGGTGAACTCGCTGGTGTGGGCGCTGCTGTTCGTCGCGGTGTTCGGTCCCGGTGCGCTCGCCGGCACGCTGGCGATCGCTTTCCGATCGATCGGCTTCGTCGGCAAGCTGGTCGGCGAGGCGCTGGAGGAAGCCGACCGCGGCACGATCGAAGCGCTCGAAGCCACCGGCGCGTCGTGGAGCGCGCAGCTCGCCTGGGGCTACTGGCCGCAGGTGCAGCCCGCGTTCTGGTCGGTCGCGCTCTTCCGCTGGGACATCAATGTGCGCGAGTCCGCCGTGCTCGGGCTGGTCGGCGCGGGCGGCATCGGCATGGCGCTCGACACGGCGCTCAATCTGTTTCAGTGGAATCGCGTGGCGATGGTGCTGTTTTCGATCTTCGCGGTCGTGGTTGTCGCCGAGATCGTGGTAACGCAGATTCGCGACCGGATTCTTTGAGGTCCCGAGGACCGATTTCGCCGGTCACTTGCCCACCATGTAGATCTGCCACAGATCCTTGTGGCTCATGCGCAGTTTCTGATGCAGTGCCAGCAGCCCCGTCTTGCCAATGCTGCGGCGCAAGTAGCCCAATTCGGTGAACTTGTCCGCGGTGGCCGGGTCGAGCGGCACATCGAAGCCGTTCTCGCGCATGATCAGGATGCCCTTGGCGCGCAGGGCGAGTTCGGTGTGTATCTGCAGATAACAGAAGATGTCCGCAACAACGGGCCCCGCGAACTTGTCCTTCAGGGAATGAACGTATTGACCGATCGGCGAGTCCGAGAATCGGTCGGAATTGATCAGTTCCAGCATCTCGGTGTCGGTGTCGAATCCCTTGCCGAGCCAGTCACCCACCGCCTGCTCGCTGCGCTGGAACACGGCGTTTAGCAGCGGCGGCAACACGAGCAGGATGCCGACCGTCGAGGTCAACGGCGACAGGAAGAAATGATTGAACGCCGAATGCAGCACCACCGCGAGGAAATAACCCGGCAGCAACGCGCGCACGCCGGAGAGTTCGCCTCTCTCGATCATGGCGAGCCCAATCAGCGCAAAGATCGCGGTCGCTCCGCAGTGCATGATCGCGGTGCCGAAGCCGCGCAGGATCCAGATCCCCAGGCCAGCATCAGGGAACAGGTGGAGGTAGTAGAGATTTTCGACCGTCGCGAAACCCGTTCCCACCGCAAATCCGAAGATCGCCGCGTCGACAAGGAAACCGATGCGATTCGTTCGAATCAGGATGACGATCACCAGGCCCTTGAGCAACTCTTCGATGACCGGCGCGACATAGCGGGTGAGGATCTCGAAGTCGATCGCCATCCAGTTGGTCAACCAGGTCGCCGCCAGGAGCGCAACGCCGGCCGCCGCCGAACCGCAGGCGACAACGGCAATGACGACACGCAGCTTGACGAGCTTGTAGCTGTCGAGGCAGAGCAGTGCGCCCAGGAAGCTGAGCACCGGCAGCAGACCCACCAGCGCAGCGACCGTGGCATTGGCATGCATGGGGGCGTGCAGGGCGCTGCCTCACATGATCTTCAGGGAGATCATCCACTCGTCGCCGGCACGCTTCGTGCCCCGATAACCGACGGCGTAACCGGCCGAGAGCGTCATGTCGTACCAGTGCAGGACTGTGAAGCTCAAATCGACCTGCGCGCCGATGCTGCCGTAACCATTGCGGAGCGACGAATTCGCCGGTTCGGTCCACAACGCTGAGGCGAAGACCGCGGGACGCAGCCACTTGAGGTGAAAAGCGGGAGTGCCGATCGACTCGAACACCGCCGGTGGCAGGTTCCACTCCACCATCGTGCGGGCAAAGCTGCGACCACCGATCTCGTCGATTCCGAATCCGGGGAACGATTCGTACTCGCGATAGCGCTTGATCGCGTGGCTGTCGACGTAATTATTGCCGAAGCCGCCGAAGTAGAAGTTTGCATAGGGATCGCTTTGCTCGCCGTCCGCGACGCCGGCCGCGTTCCGCCACCAGATCGAGGAGTGCGCGATGGGCAGCGCAAAGCCCACATCAAGGTCGCCGCGCAGTTTCGGGACGGTGTTGCCGCCCGCTTGATTGCCGCCGAGCACGATGTTTGCGAGCCAGCCCTTTTCATCGTCGACCGCGCCCAGCGAGCGGCGCACGTCGGTGTAGTAAAGGCCCGTCTTTGCCGTCAGCAACCGAGGAAACGTTGCACTGATGTTCTGGGAGCCGGGCAGCGCGTCCAGGTTGTCGTAGAAGGCAACGTCGGTCTTCCACTCCAACTTGCGTGGCTCGTCGTAGACGACGTAGTAGTCATATCCAAGTGTCGCCGCAAAGCCCCTCCGACTGCGTATCGTCGGACCGAAAAGGTCGTAAAAGTCCGATCGGTTCCACGACAGGCCGGCACGCCAGCCCCAGTAGCTGTACTGAATGTCGATGTGGGCGCGCTCATCTTGCGCGAGACTGCTTGAAGGGGTGTACGCGGCGGTGATCGCCAGGCTTGCGAACGACATCGGGTCTTCGAAATTGACGCGGTAGCCAACCCCGACGAACTCCTTGTAGCCCTGCAGCACGGGATAGGCATTCGCGACCGATAGCTCACGCGGCGGCGCATAGTGGCCTTGTTCTGTGATGAGCTTCTGCTCATCCACACTGCTGGGCGCCGGTACCTGCCACGTCGTAACCACCGGGTGTTTTGCTGCCACCTCGGCGCCCAGGAATGTAATCGCGCTCACGTCCTGAATGGGGCGGGGCTCAATGATCGCCGGGACGAATCCTTCGCTGGTGTACGTGAGAACCACCAGGCGGCCATCGGCGAGCGGCACCGGGCGAAAGAACCCCGACTCTGCATTCGATACGGCCTCGACCGCGCCGGTGGCCACTTCGTAGCGAAAGATATTTGACACCCCGGTGTAGTAGCTGCTGCCGAACAGATAGCGCCCATCTTTGGAAAACACGAAGCACTCCGGGACAGACTGCCCGAATCGGAATTCGCTCATGGGCTTGATGTCGCCCGCAAGAACTTTCTCGATTTCCCAGACGCGCAGAAACTGGTCGCCGCCCACCTCTTCCATCGAGGCCGACAGCAGACGACCATCAGGCGAAATGTCGAGATCGAAAGGAACCACCCCGTAGGGAAACGTTCGCACCTCTGTCCATCCCGCATACGGATAAGGAATTTGCACCAGCGTCGCAAGTCCCTTGTCGTGCCGCACACCGAGCAGCGAGCGGTCGGCCGGATTAAAAACGATTTCGCCAATCCGGGCTTGCTCCAGGAGCACCTTCACCTCGCCCGTGTTGACGTTCACCGCCATCAGGTCCCGTAGCGTGGCGTTATTGTTGGTGAAGAAGGCCGTCCCGCTCGCTGGGTCATAGGCAAAGGACGTGACCCGGTAAAGCAGGGCGCGCTTGATGTCGGCAAGCCGGCGAATAGTGCCGTCGCGGGTGTTCAGCGCTCCCACGTGTTCGACAGTGCCCGGGTAGCGGAAGCCGCCATAGAGTATGCCGCTCGACTCGTCATAGAACATGCGCGAAATCGAGCCCACGGCCGTCCCGATCAATTGGCGATGCGGCGTGATCGGATGCTCGCGCACCTTCGCCAGGTTGCGCCTTTGGAAGTCCCGCTCGAACTCGATCCAGTTCTGCCAGGCCGTCTCGAGCGGAAGGCCGAAGACATGCTGGAACTGCTCGGCGTAGTAACGCCTGCTGCCCTCGTCGCGTCGATACCATTCGACCACTTTCTCGGGCGAGTAGGTGAGTGCGAGCCACGTGATGAACCGCGTGCCGTAGAGATAGGCGTTCGCGCCCACCTGGAAATCGACGAGAACTCCCCGCGCCGACAGGCCGAGCGGGTCATAGAAGCCCGCCCCGTCGCGCACCATGGCCCGGAAAACCATCTCGTCATAGCCGCCCTGTGCGCGGCCAAGCCCGCCGCCCATCCAGGTCTCCATGAACACCGCCCCGCCTTCCAGGAACCAGCGAGGCGAAGTAAAGCGAGGGACCGTCAGATAGCTGTAGAGCAGCGATTCCGGACTCTGCGGCTGAGCGGGGACTTTCCCGAGGAAGAACCGGCGCCACCGCCGATCTTCTGCGTTGGCAATGTCGCCCTGGACCAGATGAACCAGCTCGTGGTTCATCAGGGAGTACATGCGTTCGCTGGCCGGATAGGTCTCGAACGCGTGCGAAAGCGGCGCGATGTCGTAGACGGCGCGGTTGTAAGGCGCTTCCCGCGTTGTCGCGCCGCCGTAATCCGAAAGATCCTTCAGCAGGACGGTCGTGGGCTCGGACGGAACCCAACCGAAGGTCCGCCGCTGCCACTCAAGCGAGTTGGTGAATGTACGCACCGCCAGCGGTGCGAGGAACTCCAAAGGATCCAGGAAGATGAGGTTGAGATCCTTTGTTTTGAGGTACGACATGCCGAGGGGATTCTCTTCGGCCACAGCCGTAATTGCCGAAAATGTCAGGGCCGAAAGTAGGCAGAAGAAGCGGCCGTACATGCGTAGCAGCCCGCGGAGCTACTTGTCACCGCCGGAGCATAGGCGCTCACCGCGAGAAAGAAAACCGCCGGCGCTATGGCCGGCGGTTCCCATCTGACTTCTTCAGTTGCGGACTAGCGGACGACGGCGCTCGTGTTGGCGCTGGTATTGGCACTCGTGTTAGCGCTCGTGTTAGCGCTCGTGTTAGCGCTCGTGTTAGCGCGCGTAACCCCGCTCGTGTTGGCGCTGGTGTTGCCACGCGTGTTCGAACTGGTGTTGCCGCTGGTGTTGGCGCTGGTGTTGCCACGCGTGTTCGAACTGGTGTTGCCGCTGGTGTTGGCGCTCGTGTTGCCGCTGGTGTTGGCGCTCGTGTTGCCGCTGGTGTTGGCGCTCGTGTTGCCGCTGGTGTCGGCGCTCGTGTTGCCGCTGGTGTTGGCACTCGTGTTGCCGCGGGTGTTGGCACTCTCGTTGCCGCTGGTGTTGGCACTCGTGTTGCCACTGGTGTTCGCGCTGGTCGCGTCAGCATCCTGCGTCGGCGCAATGCTCTGTGCGGAACCACCGGACGGGGTCCCGACCTTGACATCATCCGACGTCATCTGAGGAGCACGAAATCGCTGCGCTGGAGCCACGGTGCCGCTTACGCTTTGACCGGTGCTTGGAAACTCGACGAACTTTCCGATCACCAACACAGCCGCTGCGGCAATTCCGAGGCCAATCCAAATCTTGCCTTTGCTGAAAGATTTGCTGTTCTGCTGGCTCATGTTGCTGCTCCCCCAAGTTGAATCCACCCGCGGTTGCGAGTCGCTGGTTGCCGTTGACCCCTTGCCCATCGCGCGGGGTTTGGATAGCTCAAGTACACCTGACTGCGAAGAAAGTTGGCGCGAACCGCCATGCCGCGCCGTTTGCTGCGGAACCGACGCCGTCACCGCAGCGACCAGACCCTCGGGCGGGTGCAGTCTTGGAACCTGCTTGAGGGTATCGAACAAGCCCTGCAGCTCGTCAAATTCAACGCGTGCCGAAGCATCCGCCGCCAGCAAGCGTGCCAGCTCGTGCGCCTGCTCCAGCGTGGCCTCGCCGTCGAGGACGGCGTGCATCAGTTCGATTTGCTCAGCGTGTTTCATCTCATTTCCCGCGTAGGCCGTTCAACAGGCCGCGAAGGCGCTGCCGCGCCTCGAACAGCCTCGATTTCACCGTCTTCTCGTCCAGGTCCAGGATCTGCCCGATCTCCTGGTAACTGCAATCTGAAAAGTGCCGCAGCGTCAGCACCAACCGATCGTTGGTCGCCATCCTCATCAGTGCCCGCTCAATCTGCTTTGACTGCTGCGTGCTGGCGAGCCTTGATTCAGGGTTTGCGCTCTCCGCGTCGGCAACGTCGAAATCCTCATCGAGGGCTTCTTCCCGCCCGCCGCGGCGCAACAGATTGAGCGACTCATTGACCGCGATGCGGTAGATCCAGCTGAAGAACTTGTACTGCGAGTCATACTCATCCAAACGTTCCCAGACCCTGAGAAAGACGACCTGGGTGATGTCATTCGCGTCCTCGACCTTGCGCAGGACCCAGTACGCGGCGTTGTAAACCGGCTTCTGGTAGCGGATCACCAACTCGGTAAAGGCTTCACGGTCACCTCTCCGGCAACGCTCCACCAAGGCCAAATCGAGATCGTTCTGCACAATTACACCGGGCATTCCAAAAAGTTGGTGCGCGAACGGCCAAGGGGGCTCAAAAACGGCCGAATATCCATCGTCGACCCTGCCGGACCGTGATCGTACGGGGCACCGGTGATGGGCCGCAAGGCATTCTGTCGAACGGCACGCTGCGTCGCTGCGTGTGCGCTGCCAGTGCGCCGAGGAGCCCAGCGGCAGCCAGGGGCCGTCATCGCCCGCGCGCATACTGTCGGACCGAATCACGGGTCGAAGCCGCTGCGGCAGGCTGCGCACCACCGACGTTGAACTCCGGCTATCAGGTCAAGCAAGAGCGCATTGCCATCGCCGGTGTCGACGATCTGTTTATCCGCTCGCTGCTCGATCGGCAGCAGTTCTTCGATCCGCTCGGCGAAGCGGAACGGCAGGGGATCTCATCGGCAGCCTGGCCCATGTTCGGGCTGCTGTGGCCTTCCGCCCTGCAGCTGGCGGCGCGCATGGCAACGAGGCCGGTGCGTGCGGGCGAACGCATCCTGGAAGTCGGCTGCGGACTCGCGCTGCCCAGCCTCGTGTGTCATCGCAGGGGCGCCGATGTCACCGCGAGCGACTGCCATCCGCTGACGGAGATTTTCCTGAGGGACAACTTGCGCCTGAACGACTTGCCGGCGATGAAGTATCGGCATGGTCATTGGACCCGCCCGGAGCCGCCGCGCGTGCGCACCGGCACGCCGGCGCTTCGCGCCGTCCTGGGCCAATTCGACCTGATCATTGGCAGCGATCTTCTGTACGAAAGAGATGAATTCGCAACACTGGCCGTCTTCATTGGACGCCACGCAGAGCGGTCGGCTCAAGTGTGGATCGCGGATCCGGACCGCGGCAACCGCAGCGCTTTCAGTCGACAGATGGCCAATGAGGGCTTTCAGTTGCGCGAGGAAATTCTCCACCGGCCGCCCACCAGCGGCGCCGCGGCCTACAAGGGGCGCATGCTCATGTATCGGCGAACGCAACAAGGGGCCATGTCGGCAAGACTCGGGGCGATCCGCGGGGGTTGAAGCAGCCAATTCGCTCGGTATTCGGCGCAGATCGGCCAACTGCTGCACGATATAGGCTGCGGGAAGCCCTGCCATGCTCGCGTCTTCCGGGCCGCCTGGCCCGTCTGCGCGATGACGAATACCGCACGCGAACACGTCGGGTGTTCTGCCCCTGGCGATGATTTCGGGCATCGCCGGGTGATCTTCCGGATGCCAATCCGGCGCGACGAATCGTGCATGAAATCGCGAGAACGAACTCACTGATAGCATTCGTTCCGGCGGGCCCCCTCGCATGGAGGTGCCGTGAACCTGGTCAGGTCGGGAACGAAGCAGCCACAGCGGATTTCCTTCAGTGCCGAGGACAAGGCTCGCCTTGGTATGAAGTCGCGGAGGTAATCGCGCGACTCCATACCAAGGCGTTCCGCCGGGGTCCTGATGCAAGAGGGGCTTTGCCCCTGCCGGGACCTCCTCCACCAAAGCACCCGCTCGCGTCGCCTTCTCCATGACCTTTCGCATCGAACCTGCGCGGCCTGAAGATTGCGGCGTGCTGCTCGGACTGATCCGCGGCCTGGCGGAGTACGAGAAGCTCACGCACATGGTCGTGGGCGACGAGCGGCAGCTGCGAGGCGAGTTGTTTGGCGAACGGCCCGTGATCGAGGCGCTGATCGGGTGGGAACGGACACGACCGGTGGGTTTTGCGCTCTTCTTCCACAACTTCTCCACGTTCCTCGCGCGGCGCGGGCTGTATCTCGAGGACTTGTTCGTGGTGCCGGACGCGCGTGGGCGCGGCTATGGCAAGGCGCTGATGCTGCACCTGGCGCGGCTCGCAGTCGAACGCGGCTGCGGACGCTTCGAGTGGGCGGTGCTCGACTGGAATCAGCCGTCGATTGATTTCTACCAGTCGCTCGGTGCCGAGTTGCTGCCAGACTGGCGCATTTGCCGCGTCAGCGGCGAGGCGCTTGCGCGGCTCGGTCAGAGCTGAGGCGCGCGCTTCCAGAAACCGGTGGCCTGCTGAAACGCGTAGGCCAACTGCAGCACCCCGATGTCGTCGCGATAGCGGCCGACAACCTGCACCCCGACCGGCAGCCCTTCGGGCGTGAAGCCGCATGGCACCGAGATCGCCGGATGCCCGGTCACAGTGATCAGCCAGCACGACTTCATCCATTCCAGGTAATCGTTCATCGACACGCCGTCAATTTCGCGCACCCACGGTTGATCGATGGGAAACGGCGGCACCTGTGAGACCGGCAGCACCAAGAAGTCGTGTTCCTCAAAGAATGCATGCACGCGCTGGAACAGTGCGGTGCGCTTGAGCGCCGCGGCGCCGATCTGCGCGCTGGTGAGCTTCAGGCCTTCGTCGATGTTCCAGATCACCGTGTCTTTCATCTGGGCACGGTGCTTCGGCAGCAACTCGGCGTGCACGGCGGCAAAGAGCTGCGCGCGCTGCACGTGAAAGATTTCGTCGGCGTCGCGCAGGTCGGGCATGGCATCAGATGTGCGGCAACCCAGCGATTCAAACGTGCCTCGTTGTCCGTCGATCGCCGCGACCACGCGCGCATCGACGGGCCCGAGTCCCGTGAGCGTCGCGGCCCATGCGATGCGCGTTCCGGTGAAGTCACGCGCGAGGGGCTGCGCAAAGATCGATCCGGGTTCGGTGAGCGAGATCGGCACGCGCGCGTCCGGTCCACTGATGGCCTGCATCATCAATGCCACGTCCTCGACCGTGCGCGCCATCGCGCCGACGACCGACAGCGTGTCCCACGCGAGCTTGGTCGGGTGCTTCGGCACGCGGCCGGCAGAGGCGCGAAACCCGACCACGTTGCAAAAACTCGCCGGATTGCGCAGGCTGCCGCCGAGGTCGCTGCCGTCCGCGATCGGCACCATGCCGCAGGCGAGTGCCACCGCGGCACCGCCCGACGAGCCGCCGCAAGTCTTGCCCGCGTCGTACGGATTGCGCGTGGCGCCGAAGACCGCGTTGAAGGTCTGCGAACCGGCGCCGAACTCGGGCGTGTTGGTCTTGCCGACCGAAATCGCGCCGGCGTGCTGTTGGCGCTCGACGATCAACGCGTCCTCGTCCGGCACGAAATCCTTGTAGATCGGCGAGCCCCAGGTCGTACGCACGCCTTTCGTGGGCACAAGGTCCTTGTGCGCGGTCGGCAGGCCATGCAGGAGGCCGAGCGGCTCGCCACGCGCCTGCTTCGCATCGGCGGTGCGCGCCTGCGCCAGCGCGCGCTCCGGATGAAAGGTGACGATCGCGTTGACGCGCGGGTTCACGCGCTCGATCTGCGCGATGTGCGCCTGCATCGCTTCATGCGCAGAGACGTCACCCCGACGAATGCGCGCGGCGAGTTCGCAGGCCGTCATGAAGCAAAAGCGATCTGCAGTCATTGGCCGCTTTCCAGGGATGACGCTCGGCGAGCGCGTCGCGTGGTCAACCTACGATCCGCGTTTGCGCCTGACCGCGGCTTCGATCGCTTCGAACAGCGCCTCGCACGCGATCGCCATCAGCGCCGCAGGCAGGGCGCCGGCGAGCAGCAATTCGCCGTCGTTCAACGCGAGTCCGGTCACGATGCGTTCACCGTAGCCGCCCGCACCGATGAATGCGGCAATGGTCGCCGTGCCGACGGCGATGGTGGTGGCGGTGCGAACGCCCGCGATGATGGTGGGCAGCGCCAATGGCAATTCGATCAGTCGCAGCCGGTATCCTTTGGACAATCCCAGCGCACGCGCCGCATCGATCAGGCCGGGCGCGATCTGCGCCACGCCGGTGCAGGTGTTGCGCATGATCGGCAGCAGCGCATACAGCGTCAGCGCGATCAGTGCGGGCACGGTGCCGATCACGCCGAGCCATGAGATCAGCGCCGCCAGCATCGCCAGCGACGGGATCGTCTGCAGCAGCCCGGTCGCACCGAGCACGCCGGCGCGCAGCCGGGAGTAGGGCGTGATCAGCAGCGCGAGCGGAACGCCGATCAGCACCGCGAGCGCAACCGATGCGCTGACGAGCCACAGGTGCTGCAGCGTCAGCCGTCCAAGGTCGGGGCCGAGGAGTTTGGTCCGGAAGCCGCGCTGTCCTTCGCCCGCGCGCTGCCGGCCGGCCAGGTGGTCGCGCGCGATCTGCTCGAACGGCACGCTCTCGAGTTCGGCGCGCGCATTCATCGCGATCATCGCGCGCTCGTCGATCGAGCCCGCCAGGGCCTGCAGCGCCTGCCACGCCTGCGGGAAACGCGTGGGCACGTCGAGCCGGTACAGCAGCACCGCGTCGTAGCGCGGGAAGTAGCTGCGATCATCCGCGAGCACGCGCAGGTTCATCCGCTCGATCTGCGCGTCCGTGGTGTAGATGTCGACCACGTCGACCTGCCCCTTGGCGATCGCGCTGAACGCGAGGCCGTGATCGAGACCGACCGGCTTGTGCGGCAGCCCGTAGCGTTGCGCCAGACCACGCCAGCCGTCCGCGCGGCCGATGAACTCGTTGGACAGGCCCAGGCGCTGGTCGGGATGACGTGCCAGATCGGTGAGCGTCTTGATGCCGAGCCGCTCGGCGTCGGCGCTGCGCATCGCCAGCGCATAGCCGTTGTTGAAGCCGAGCGGGACGGAAACACCGAAGCCCAGCGGCGCGAGTTGCCGGTTCATCGCGTCGATCGACGACGGATTCGTGTTCTTCAGGATTTCGAGGTCGATCGTGCCGACATACTCCGGGTACAGATCGATGCTTCCCGCGCGCAGTGCTTCGTACACGATCGCGGTGTTGCCGAGTCCCGCCTTCACGTCGACCTTGGTCTGCCCGCCGGCTTGCGCCGTCTGCGCGAGGATCTGCGCCAGGATGTAGGCCTCGGTGAAGCGCTTGGAGCCGATGCGCAGCGCGTCCTGGGCGTGCGCGTTGCCGCCTGCGAGGGCAATACAGCCGATTGCGATCAGCTGCAGGGCGCGCGTCGCGTTGAAGACGCTTCCGGTACTTCTGGCGGCAAGTGGATCCGCTCCGCGCATCATGGTCTTCCTTCGGGCACTTACGCGCACGATGCCCGTTCGAGCGTACCTGTGCAAGCCAGCCGCCATCGCGCGCGTGGGTAGAATCGTTCGCATGTCGTACCAGGTTCTTGCACGCAAGTGGCGCCCGCGCGGTTTCGACTCGCTGGTCGGCCAGGACCACGTGGTTCGTGCCCTGACGCATGCGCTCGAGCACAAGCGCCTGCACCACGCCTACCTTTTTACCGGCACGCGCGGCGTCGGCAAGACGACACTCTCGCGCATCCTCGCCAAGGCCCTGAACTGCATCGGGCCCGACGGCACCGGAGGAATCACCGCCACGCCCTGCAATCGCTGCGCGGTATGCGAGGCGATCGATGCCGGTCGCTTCGTCGACTACATCGAGATGGACGCCGCCAGCAACCGCGGTGTGGACGAGATGACCACGCTGCTCGAGCGCGCGGTATACGCGCCGAGCAACGCGCGCTTCAAGGTCTACATGATCGACGAAGTGCACATGCTCACCACGCACGCCTTCAACGCGATGCTCAAGACGCTGGAAGAGCCGCCCGACTACGTCAAGTTCATCCTCGCGACGACCGATCCGCAGAAACTGCCCGCGACCGTGCTGTCGCGGTGCCTGCAGTTCAATCTGAAGCAGATGGCCCCCGCCGCCGTGGCCGCTTTGATGGCGGAAATACTCGGCAAGGAGGGCATCAGCGCCGAACCTGCGGCGCTGAAGATGCTCGGCTTCGCGGCGCGCGGCAGCATGCGCGACGGCCTGTCGCTGCTCGATCAGGCGATCGCCTACAGCGCTGGCAGCGTGACTCTCGAGGCCGTGCGCAGCATGCTGGGTGCGATCGACACCACGACGCTGGTGCGCGTGCTCGATGCCGTGGCGGCACGCGATGCCCGGCAGGCGCTGGCGGTCGCCGACGAAATGGCCGCGCGCAGCTTCTCGTTCGCGCAGGCATTGCGCGACCTGGCGGGCCTGCTGCACTGGATCGCCCTGGCGCAACAGGTGCCGGAGGCGATCGGCGACGATGTCGAGAACGCGGCCGATGTGCTTCGTTGCGCGAAGAGCATCGCGCCGGACGAGGTGCAGATGCTCTATCAGATCGCCCTGCACGGCCGCAACGACCTGCATCTGGCGCCGGATGAGTACGCCGGCTTCACGATGACGCTGCTGCGGATGATTGCCTTCGCGCCCACCGATGCGAAGGGCACCGTTTCCGCGCCTGCACCGCGCGCCGCACCGCTTGCCGCCAGCAAGCCGCGGGCCATGGCATCGGCGCCACTGAACGCAGCGGGCCCGGTGGCGCCTGTTTCAGCCGCACCGGCGCCGACTGTCGCCTTTGACGGCAACTGGCCGGCACTGGTCGAACGGCTGAAGATCAGCGGCATGGTGCGGGAGCTCGCCACGCGCAGCGAACTGATCTCGGCCGCCGGCGATCACTTCAAGCTGCGTGTGCCGATCAAGACGCTGGCCGAGGGCGGCAACCTCGAACGCTTGAAGACCGCGCTTGCCCTGCACTTTGGGCGCACGATCCGCGTGACGGTCGAGATCGGCGCGACGGCGGGGCCCACCGCCGCTAGCATTGCCGAGCAGGCACGTGCGGAAAAGCAGAAGCGCGCCGAAGAGTCGATTTACGCCGATCCGTTCGTCAGGGAACTGATCGAAAATTTCGGCGCGACCGTCGATCCGGCATCGATCAAGCCCATCGAGCCCTGAGCCTGCGCAGGCCGGCGCAGCGAATCTCTCACCGAGGACCCGAACATGATGAAGAACCAATTGGCTGGGTTGATGCAGCAGGCGCAGAAGATGCAGGAAAACATGAAGCGCATGCAGGATGAGCTCGCCTCGATCGAGGTCGAGGGGCAGTCAGGTGCCGGCATGGTCAAGGTCACGATGACGTGCAAGAACCAGGTGCGGCGGGTGCAGATTGATCCGAGTCTGGTGGGCGATGACAAGGACATGCTGGAGGACCTGGTCGCCGCCGCGATGAATGACGCCGTGCGCCGCGCCGAGGAAACAACGCAACAGAAGATGGCATCGATCACCGCCGGCATGCCGATGCCGCCCGGGTTCAAGCTGCCTTTCTAAACGCGGTTCGGGGTACTCGACGCGTCGCGTCGCACGTGCACCCGCACCCAAGTATGTGAGTGCGGCGGGCTTGGGGCGGCCCGGCGACCGCCGCAGAGCCAAATGCAACGCAAGTGAAACTCGGTCCGACTCTCGACAAACTGGTCGATTCGCTCAAGCGCCTTCCCGGCATCGGGCCGCGCTCGGCGCAGCGCATTGCATTTCACCTGCTGCAGCACGACCGCGACACGGCGCTGCGCCTCGGCGAGGCGCTGCTGGCAGCGCATTCCAGCGTGCGCCACTGCGCGCGCTGCAATACGCTCACCGAGCAGGAGATCTGCGAGACCTGCGCCAACCCCAAGCGCGACGCCGGGCTGCTGTGCGTGGTCGAATCGCCGTCCGACCAGCTGATGCTGGAGCAGTCGCTTTCGTTTGCGGGGCTCTACTTCGTGCTGCTCGGCCGTCTTTCGCCGCTCGACGGCATCGGCCCGCGTGAAATCCAGATGGAGCGGCTGCTGGCACGCGCAAGCGACGGCCTCGTGCGGGAAGTGATTGTCGCCACGTCGTTCACGCCCGAGGGCGACGCGACGGCGCATTACATCGCCGAGCTGCTGCGCGCGCGCGATCCGCAATTGAAGATCACGCGGCTCGCGCGCGGCGTGCCGGCGGGTGCCGAGCTCGAGTACACCGACGTGAACACCCTGGCGCAGGCAATGCTCGACCGGCGCGCCGCGTGAGGCCGACCGCATGACCACGGCGCTGTGGTGCGTACTGATCGCGGGCCTGCTGCCGTACCTGGCCACGACGATCGCCAAGGCGGGCGGCGAGCGCTTCAACAATCGCAACCCGCGCGCCTGGCTGGCGCGGCAGGAGGGGTTTCGCGCCCGCGCCCATGCGGCACAGTTGAACGGCTTCGAGGCGTTTCCGTTCTTCGCCGCTGCGGTGATCGTGGCGCACCTGACGCAGGCAGCCCCGGATCGCATCAACGCGCTGGCGATGATCTTTGTCGGCGCCCGCATCGGCTATCTCGCCTGCTATCTGGCCGACTGGTCCTGGGCGCGCTCGGTGCTGTGGCTGGCCGGCTGGCTGGCGACAATCACAATCTTCGTCGCCGGCGTGGGGACGTCATGACGGGACCACTGGCAGGCATCAAGGTCCTCGAACTCGGGACACTTATTGCCGGGCCGTTTGCCGCGCGCATGTGCGCCGAGTTCGGCGCGGACGTGATCAAGATCGAAGCAACCGAGGGAGGTGATCCGATCCGCACCTGGCGCCACCTGCACGACGGCACGTCGCTGTGGTGGTTTGTGCAGGCACGCAACAAGAAGTCGGTGACGCTCAACCTGAAGGATGCGCGCGCGCAGGCGATTGCCCGGCGGCTCGCGCTCGATGCCGACATCGTGATCGAGAACTACCGTCCCGGCGTGCTGGAGAAATGGGGCCTGGGCTACGAGCAGCTGCGCGCGGCGAATCCCGCGATCATCATGGTGCGGCTGTCGGGCTACGGTCAGACCGGGCCGATGCGCGACCGGCCCGGGTTTGGCGCGATCGGCGAGTCGATGGGTGGCATCCGCTTCGTCTCCGGATTCCCGGATCGGCCGCCGATGCGGATCGGCATTTCCATCGGCGATTCGATCGCGGCCTTGCACGGCGTGATCGGGGCACTGATGGCGCTGCGCCATCGCGACGCGACGGGTGGTCGCCCGCGCCGTGAGGGCGACGCATTCGTCGGCGGGGGCGAAGGCCAGATGGTCGACGTCGCCCTGTACGAAGCCGTGTTCAACATGATGGAGAGCACGGTGCCCGAGTATGACCACGCCGGCGTCGTGCGTGCACGCACGGGTGGCGCCCTGCCCGGCATCGTGCCGTCGAACACCTACACCTGCGCCGATGGCGAGGCGATCGTGATCGCCGGCAACGGCGACGCGATCTTCAAGCGGCTGATGATCGCGATCGACCGCCGCGATCTGGCCGACGACCCCACGCTCGCGCGCAACGACGGCCGCGTGCCGCGTACGCAGGAGATCGACGATGCCATCCAGTCGTGGTGCGCGGGTCGCGGCATTGATGCTGCGCTGGCGGCCCTGACGGCGGCCGACGTGCCGGTATCGAAGATCTACAGCGTGGCCGACATGTTCCGTGATGCGCAGTACGCGGCGCGCGCGATGATCGAGCGGCACGCGATGGCCGATGGCACGCCGCTCGCCGTCCCGGCGGTGACGCCGAAACTGTCGGCCACACCCGGGCAGATCCGCTGGCTTGGCCCGCGGCTGGGTGAGCACACCGATGAGGTGCTGGCTTCGCTTGGGTATGATCGATCGCAGATCGCCGCGCTCAGACAAGACGGCGTGATCTGACCAGGAGATTCCGATGCGAAGGATCCGGCGGCAGCTGCTGACTGCGGCCGCGGCGTTGCCATTTGTCATTGGCGCCTCGCGCACGCATGCGCAGACGGCGGGACTTGAAAGGACCAAGGTCGCAATCGCGGTCGGCGGCAAGGCGGCGTTCTACTACCTGCCGCTGACGATTGCCGAGCAACTCGGTTACTTCAAGGCCGAAGGGCTCGACGTCACGATCAGCGACTTCGCCGGCGGCTCGCGCGCCCTGGCGGCGGTGGTCGGCGGCAGCGCAGACGTGGTCTCCGGCGCCTACGAACACACGATCAACATGCAGTCCAAGGGCCAGATTTTCCGCGCCTTCGTCCTGCAGGGGCGCGCGCCGCAGATCGCCGTCGGTGTCTCGACGAAGTCGATGCCGGAGTACAAGTCCATCGCGGACCTCAAGGGCAAGAAGATCGGCGTGTCGGCGCCCGGTTCGTCGACCAACATGATCGCGAACTACGTGCTCGCGCAGGGCGGATTGAAGCCCTCCGACGTGTCGATCATCGGCGTGGGAACCGCGAGCGGCGCGATCGCGGCGATGCGCAGCGGGCAGCTCGACGCGATGTCGAATACCGACCCCATCATGACCATGCTGACCCAGGCGGGCGAGGTGCGAATCATTGCCGACACGCGCACAGTCAAGGGGACGCGCGACTTGTTTGGAGGCTCGATGCCGGCGGGCTGCCTGTACGCACCGGCCGAGTTCGTGCAGAAGAACCCCAACACCACGCAGGCACTGGCCAACGCGATCGTGCGCGCGCTCAAATGGATCGAAAAAGCCGGCCCGTCGGACATCATCAAGACCGTGCCCGAGGCTTACCTGCTCGGCGATCGCGCGCTGTATCTCGCGTCGTTCAATTCGGTACGCGAGGCGATTTCGACCGATGGCCTCATTCCCGACGACGGTCCACGCACGGCGCTGAAGGCACTGGCCGCGTTCGACCCGTCGATCAAGCCGGGCGAGATCGATCTGGCCCGGACCTTCACGAACGAGTTTGCGCGCCGCGCCAGCGCCAAGTTCGCCAAGGGCGCATGACGGCGCCCCCACTTCTCCCGGAGAGCAACACGTGAAACGACGCAGTCTGATATTCGCCGGTGCCGCGACGATCGCTGCGCCCACGCTGCTGCGCGCGCAGGCGCTCGAGCGCAGGAAGGTCACGATCGCGGTGGGCGGCAAGAATCTGCTGTATTACCTGCCGCTGTCGATTGCCGAACAGTTGAAGTATTTCGAGGCCGAGGGGCTGGAGGTCACGATCGTCGATTTTCCCGGCGGCGCGCGCGCACTGCAGGCGGTCGTCGGCGGCAGCGCCGACGTCGTCTCCGGCGCTTTCGAGCACACGCTGAACATGCAGGCCAAGGGCCAACCGATGCGTGCGTTCGTGCTGCAGGGCCGGGCGCCGCAGATCGTGCTCGGTGTCAGCACGAAGACGATGCCCAATTACAAGACGCTTGCCGATCTGAAGGGCATGAAGATCGGCGTGACCGCGCCGGGCTCGTCGACCCACATCTTGGCCAATTTCGTGCTCGCCAGGGCGGGGCTGAAGCCGACCGACGTCTCGATCATCGGCGTCGGTGCCGCGCAGGGTGCAGTGGCGGCGGTTCGGTCAGGACAGATCGATGCGATTTCGAACCTCGATCCCGTGATCACCATTCTTTCGCGCGCCGGCGACATCAAGATCGTCTCCGACACGCGCGATGTGGCCGAAGCGGAAAAGGTGTTCGGCGGCCCGATGCCGGCCGCGTGCCTGTATGCGCCGGTTTCGTTCCTCGACAGGAACCCGAACACGGCGCAGGCGTTGGTCAACGCGATGGTGCGCGCGGAAAAGTGGATCCAGCAGGCGGGTGCCGCCGACATCATCAAGGTCGTTCCCGAGTCCTACCTGCTGGGCGACCGCGCGATCTACATCGACGCGTTCCTGAAAGCCAAAGGGGCGCTGTCGCCGGATGGAACTTTTCCCGACGCCGGATCGGCGACGGCGCTGCGCGCGCTCGTGAGTGCCGACGACAGCCTGAAGACGGCAAAGCTCGATCTGAAGGCGAACTACACAAACGACTTCGTCCGCAAGGCGAATGCGAAATACAAGTGATCCGTGATCGGCGATCCGGGATCCGTGCGGACTGACACCGGATCGCAACCCTCGGATCAACGATCACGGAGCACCGATCACGGATCACGAAGAATGACTTCCGCCCTGTCGCTGGACCATATCAGTTGCACATTCATCTCGCGCGACGCACCCGGACAGCGATACACGGCGGTCGAGAACGTGACGCTGGATGTTGCGCCCGGTGAATTCGTGAGCGTGGTCGGTCCGACCGGCTGCGGCAAGAGCACGCTGCTGAACGTCGCGGCGGGGCTGCTCGAACCGAGCAGCGGGTCGGTGCAGGTGTTCGGCGTGCCGCTGTCCGGAATCAACGTGCGCGCCGGATATATGTTCCAGTCGGAAGCGTTGATGCCCTGGCGCACGACGCTCGCCAATGTGACGGCCGGGCTTGAGTTTCATGGCATGCCGGCGGCGGACGCGCTGCGCGAAGCGGATGCCTGGCTCAAGCGCGTGGGGCTGGGTGGCTTCGGCGACCGCTATCCCCATCAGCTCTCGGGCGGCATGCGCAAGCGCACCTCACTCGCGCAGACGCTCGTGCTCGACCCGGACATCATTCTGATGGACGAACCGTTTTCGGCGCTCGACATCCAGACGCGCCAGCTGATGGAAAACGAAGTGCTCGAGCTATGGGCCGCCAAGAAGAAGGCGGTGTTGTTCATCACCCATGACCTCGACGAGGCGATCGCGATGAGCGACCGCGTCGTCGTACTGTCGGCCGGTCCGGCGTCGCATCCGATCGGCGAATTCGCGGTCGACCTGCCGCGCCCGCGGGACGTCGCCGAGGTGCGCGTGGCACCCCGTTTCATCGAGCTGCACAAGGCGATCTGGGACGTATTGCGTGAAGAAGTGCTAAAGGGCTACGAACAGCAGAAACGGGCGGCTTGAACATGAGACGCGCACTGGTCGTCATCGACATCCAGAACGACTACTTTCCGGGGGGCGCCTGCCGTTGGCCGGGCCCGAAGCCGCGGCGACGCGGGCCGCGGCGTTGCTTGAGATCTTTCGAAAGCGCGGCGCACCGGTGTTCCATGTTCAGCATGTTCCGACTCGTCCCGGCGCCACCTTCCTTTTGCCGGAAACGAACGGCGTGAAGATTCATGAGAGCGTCGCGCCGCGGGCGGGCGAGCCGCTCGTCGTCAAGCATTTCCCGAACGCCTTGCGCGAAACATCGCTCGCCGAAGAAGTGCGTGCCGCATCGGTCGACGAACTGGTGTTCGTCGGCATGATGACGCACCTGTGCATCGATACCTCGGTGCGCGCCGCGGCCGATCTCGGTTTTCGCTGCAGCGTAGCGGCGGACGCGTGCGCAACGCGCGATCTGACGTGGGGCGGGCAGACCGTGGTTGCGGCACACGTGCATGCGGCATTCCTGGCCGCCTTGAACGGCGCCTTCGCGCGCGTGGCGCCGGTTGCCGAACTGCTCGACGGCAAGTGAAGGGTATGTGGAACACGGTCAAGCCGAATCCGAAGAACCTGCGCCTCTGGCAGGCCGGGGTGCTCATCGTGATGTTCGTGTTCTGGCACGCGATGACCACGCCGGGCCTGATCACGCCCTTCATGTTCGACAACGACCGGCAGGCGGCATTCTTCTTCGGCGAGCCGCTCAAGATCTTCGCGCGCATCTGGGACTGGTTCTTCGCCCGGGGCGACATCTACCCGCACCTGTGGGTGACACTGCTCGAGACCGTGCTCGCGTTCGCGATCGGCACCTCGGCCGGGCTGGCCATGGGCATGTGGCTCGCCTTGTCGCCGATGGCCGCGGCGATCCTCGACCCCTACATCAAAGCAGCGAATTCGATGCCGCGCGTGATCCTGGCGCCGATCTTCGCGGTGTGGTTCGGGCTCGGCATCGCCTCCAAGGTCGCGCTCGGCTTCACGCTGGTGTTCTTCATCGTCTTCTTCAACGTCTACCAGGGTGTGCGCGAGGTCAGCCCCACCGTGCTGGCCAGCGCACGCATGCTCGGCGCCAACCAGCAGCAGTTGCTGCGGCACGTCTACCTGCCGAGCGCGATGAGCTGGGTGTTCTCGTCGCTGCACACCTCGGTGGGCCTGGCTTTTGTCGGCGCGGTGGTGGGCGAGTATCTCGGATCGTCCCGCGGCGTGGGTTACCTGATCCTGCAGGCCGAAGGAACATTCGACATCAACACGGTGATGGCCGGAATCCTGGTGTTGACCGCTTTCGCACTGGTGCTCGACTGGCTGGTCGGAACGGGTGAAAGGCGGCTGATGAAATGGCAGCCGCGCTCCGGCGAAACCGAAAAGCTCTGAACCGCTCGGACGCTCATCGGGAACTGCCGTGACATCGTCGCCGAGTCCGGGCGCTTCGCCGATCGTCCCCGACGATATGGCGACGCCGTTCTGGCGGCGCATGCCGCAGTTCTTCCGCTTCCCGGCCTATCGCCAGCCGCTGCTGCGCAATCTCGCACTTTCGCTCGGCTTCGCCGCCGCGACGGCGATTTCCGCCCGACTGGCGGTCGTGATCGCGTCGGCGGCATCGACCTACCTTGCCTACTACGGGCTTCAGGTCATCGAACGCGTGGCGCAGGGCTTTCTGCACCCCGACCACTTCCCGGTTTCCTCGACGGGTTTCTGGCGGCCGTTGAAACTGGTCGCGATCCTGGCCGCGGCGTTCGTCCCGGTCGCCGCGATGACGGTCGCGATCGGCGAGGGCGTGCTGACGATGCTGGCCTACGTCGCGGCGGCGCTGCTGCTGCCTGCGAGCGTGATGACCCTCGCCATGACCGACAGCCTGCGCCAGGCAATCGATCCGCGCCGCACCTATGAACTCGCGCGCAGGATCGGTCCGTCATATCTGGTGCTGTTCCTGTTCCTGCTCCTGCTGCTGGGCGGCTCACCCGAGGCGTTTGAACTGGTGGCGCCCGCTCTGGGCGAATCGACCTGGCTGCTGGCGTTCGCGAGCTCGTTCGTCGGCAACTACTTCTTTCTCATCATGTGCGCACTGATGGGTTATGTGCTGTTTCAATACAGCGATGTGCTCGGCCTGCCGGTCGTCGGACGGGGCGAGGACGAGTTGACCGAACCTTCGGCAAGCGTCGTCGATGCCGAAAGCGCCTGGCGCGAGACCACGCTCGGCAGGCTCGTCGCGTCTGGCGATGTGCAGGGTGCGATCGCGCTGCTGGAACGCCTCGAGCGCGCTCACCCGGACGACCTGCCCCTGCACGCCCGCATGCACAAGCTGCTGCTCTTCGACGGGGCGCGCGAGCGCATCGATGCCCATCTCGATCACTATCTGGAGCTGCTGCTGAAGAAGGATCCGTACCAGGCCGTCGCGCTGGCGCGCGA
>Ga0209048_10000147_pt1 | contig 73211 bp, 46 predicted proteins | sample FrelakmetCRP12CR_FD_187146 | JGI IMG/M metagenome (GOLD analysis project Ga0209048, IMG submission 187146) | Freshwater lake sediment microbial communities from the University of Notre Dame, USA, for methane emissions studies - CRP12 CR (SPAdes)... | ecosystem: Environmental > Aquatic >...
GGCCCACCACGCGCGGATCTGCGGCAGGCGCGCGACGCAGGTGCCGCGCAGGACCTCGGCGGCCGGGGCATTCAGCCGCGCGCACTCCACCGCGCCACCGGCCAGCTCGACGCCAAACGTCGCCGCCCCGTCGCTGCACCAGCGCCGCAGAGTGGCGCCGATGCCGCAATACAGGTCGAGGACGGCGACGGACGGGCCCGGCGCCAGATGCCGTTCCGCCAGGTCCGTTGCCCGCGCATGCAGGTCCGGCAGCAGCTGCTGGAACGCGGTCGGACCGTGGCGCAGACCCTGCGCGTCGGTCGACAGCGGCGCGCCCCACAGCAGGGTCCAGCCGCTACGCGCAAACAGTCGCCGGCCCGCCGCGGGGTGACAGTGCAGCCAGAGCCCCTCGATCCCGATCTCGTCGAGGCCCGCCGTCACCGGCTGCAGCGCCGCCGCCGCCACGCCGCGCGCCTTCACAACCAGGGTGGCCTGGGCCCCGGCCACGTGCAGGTAGGCGAGCGGCAGCGTCGCGTACGGGGGCAGCGTCGCGACAAGGTGGCGCACCAGGGCGTTGACGCGCGGCGTATGCACCGGGCAGTCGTGGATCGGGATCAGCTCGTCGCGTCGCATGAGGCCGAAGCGCCAGCCGGCCCGCGCGTCCCAGCGGGCAGTGAGCGTCACGCGATCACGGTAGCCCAGTCCAGTCGAGGCCCGGTCGAAGGCCACGGCCTCGAGACGGCTGGCCCAGGGCGCGAGCGCGCGCGACAGGTAGTCGTGCTTCTGCGCGAGGCTCGCGTCCCGGGTGCGATCGCGGTGGCGGCAACCGTGGCAGGCGGGCTCGCAGCCGGGCGGCAGTGGATCGTGTAGGCTCACGGGTGCATGTTGCGACGATTCGACGGCCGCCGACAACGGAGCCGGACGGCCTGATGCGCATACCAGACTTCGACGACGTTCGCGCCGCAGCTACCCGCCTCGAGGGCCACGCGCAGTGCACGCCGCTGCTCGCGGCAACGACCCTCGACGCCGACACCGGCGGTCGCATCCTGCTCAAGCTCGAGACGCTGCAGCACACCGGATCGTTCAAGTTCCGCGGGGCGTGGAACCGGCTCGCCCAGCTCGATCGGCGGCAGCGAGCCGCCGGCGTCGTGGCCTTCTCCTCCGGCAACCACGCACAAGGGGTCGCCGCGGCCGCTCGCCGACTCGGCATCCGCGCGACGATCGTAATGCCGAGCGACGCGCCGCGGGTGAAGATGCGCAACACGCTCGCGCTCGGCGCCGAGGTCATCGAGTACGACCGCGCCCGCGAGAGCCGTGAGGCGATCGCCGCCCGCATCGCCGCCGAGCGTGGCGCCGTGCTCGTGCCCTCGTTCGACGATCCAGACGTCATCGCCGGCCAGGGCACGGTCGGGCTCGAGATCCTCGAGCAGGCCCAGGCCCTGCGGGCGCCGCTCGACGACGTCGTCGTCTGCTGCAGCGGCGGCGGTCTCGCGGCGGGGATCGCGCTCGCCGTCAAGGCGAGGTCGCCCGAGTCGCGGATCTGGTGCGCGGAGCCCGAGGGCTTCGACGATCATCGCCGCTCACTCGCCGCCGGCGAGCGCCTGCGCAACCGGCCCGGGGCGCATTCGATCTGCGACGCCCTCCTCGCCCCCGAGCCCGGGGAGATCACCTTCGCCATCAACCGGCGACTCCTGTCCGGCGGACTCGCGGTGACGGACGACGAGGTCCGCGCGGCGATCGCCTATGCGGCGCGCTCGCTCAAACTGGTCGTCGAACCGGGCGGGGCGGTCGCCCTGGCCGCGGTGCTGGCCAGCCGGCTCGAGGCGCGCGGCCGCACGGTCGCGGTCGTGCTCTCCGGCGGCAACATCGACGATGCCCTGCTCGCCGAGATCCTCGGCGGTTGAGCCTCAGCGCCTAATCACAACCATCCGCAGGCCGCGCCGATGGCGCCGAGCACCAGCGCGATCGCGGCCAGCGTGCCGACGAACCGCCAGCGGGCGCCGGGCGTCGGCGCGCCATGGGCGCGGGCGGCAGCCGGGACCGGGAGGGGCGGAAGCGCTTGAGATCGCACCGCGCTGGTGCCTACAGTGCGCCAATGGTGTCCGGCCTGCTCATCACCGCCCTTGCGATCGGCTACCTGCTGGTCCTGTTCGCCGTGGCGTTCTTCGGCGAGCGCAGGTCAATCTACCCCGGCCGCGCGCGCCTGCGCCCCTACATCTACAGCCTCGCCCTCGGCGTCTACTGCACGACGTGGACGTTCTTCGGTGCCGTCGGCACGGCGGTACGCGATGGCTGGAACTACGTGCCGATCTACCTCGGGCCGGCGCTCCTGTTCCTGCTCGCCACACCATTCCTCGAGCGCTTGGTCGCGCTGGTCCGCGCCCACAACATCACCTCGATCGCGGACCTCATCTCCTCGCGCTTCGGCAAGAGCCCGGCTCTCGCGGCGCTGGTCACGGTGATCGCCTTGACGGCGGCGGTGCCGTACCTCGCGCTGCAGTACAAGGCGGTCGGCACGAGCATCGACGTCATGACGGGCTCTATGGAGCCGCACCGCGCCTGGTACGCCGACCCAGCGTTGTGGGTCGCGCTGCTCATAGCGTGGTTCGCAATCCTGTTCGGCACCCGTCGCCTGGACGCCACCGAGCACCACGAAGGCGTGATGCTCGCGATTGCGTTCGAGTCGGTCGTCAAGCTGCTCGCCTTCGTCGCGCTCGGCGCCTTCGCCCTCTTCCACCTCGAGGGTGCACCGGGGCTCAGTGCGACCCGGCTCGGCGTGCCGCTCGCGCAGGCGGCGACCAGCGGCGACTTCATCGCGACCACGGTGCTCGGCGCGGCGGCGATCTTCTGCCTGCCACGCCAGTTCCTCGTCGGCGTCGTCGAGTGCGCCGACCCGGCCGACGTCCGCAGGGCGCGCGTGCTCTTCAGCGCGTATCTCGCGGTGTTCTGCGTCGTCGTCGTGCCGGTGGTGCTCGCCGGGCTGGGCGCCGGGCTCGGCGCGAACCACAGCCCCGACGACTTCGTGCTGACGCTGCCGCTGGAGAAGGGCGCCTCGGGTCTCGCGTTGCTGGTCTTCCTCGGCGGACTCTCGGCTGCCACCGGCATGGTCATCGTGGCGAGCATCGCGCTTGCCACGATGATCACGAACGACATCGTGATGCCCGTCCTGTGGCGGGGCCGCTGGCTCGGCCTGACCGCGGAGACGGACGTCGGCCGGCTCGTGCTCTGGCTGCGCCGGATAGCAATCCTCGGCCTCGCCCTGCTCGCCCACAGCTACCACCGCCTGACGCTCGCCCCCGCCAGCCTCGCGTCCATCGGCCTGCTCTCCTTCGCCGCCGTGGCGCAGTTCGCGCCGGCGATCCTCGCCGGCCTGTACTGGCGGCGAGCCACCCTGCAAGGCGTATTCTGGGGCCTGCTCGCCGGCTACGCGGTCTGGACCTACACGCTGCTGCTGCCGAACTTCGCGGCGGGAGGACTCATCGACCCGGCCCTGCTCGATCGCGGGCCCTGGGGGCTCGGCTGGTTGAGGCCGCAGGGCCTGCTCGGCATCCAGATCCTCAGCCCCACGGTGCGCGGCGCGGTGCTGGCGCTGACGGCAAACGTCTCGGTCCTGTTCGTGCTCTCAGCGCTCCGCCGGACGTCGCTCCACGAACGCATGGCGGCCAAGGCCTTCGTCAGTCCGGCGCTACCGAGCCCACGCACCCCATCGACCGTCGCTCGCGTCCGCGACCTGATCGGGGTCACCGAGCGCATCATCGGCCGGGAGGCGGCCGACGGGGCGCTGCGCGAGTACTGCGAAGCCGTTGGCCACGCCATTCCGCGCGGCGGGGAGCCTGCCGATCGTGGCCTCATGCAGCACATGGAGCGAGTGCTGGCAGGGGTCATCGGCTCGTCCTCCGCGCGACTGATGCTCACGCACGCACTGCAGGGACGTGGACTCGCCGCCGAGGAGGTCGCCGAGCTGCTCGACGAGACCTCCCAGGAGCTGCGCTTCAGCCGCCAGCTGCTGATATCCACGATGGAAAACGTCGCGCAGGGCATCTCGGTGGCCGACAGCGAAGGCCGCATCGTCGCCTGGAACCGCCGCTATCTAGAGATGTTCGACTACCCGAACGATCTCATCTACGTCGGCCGCCCGGTCGCGGAGATCATCCGCTGGAACGCCGAGCGCGGCGAATTCGGCGACACCGACCCCGAGCAACAGATCGCCAAGCGCCTTGCGCACATGAAGGCGGGGACCGCCTACGTGATCCAGCGGCAGCGGCGCAACGGCCGGGTCTACGAGATGCGCGGCCAGTCGATGCCGGACGGCGGCTACGTAACCACCTACACGGACATCACGGAATTCAAGCGCACCGAGCAGGCGCTCACCGAGGCGAAGCTCACGCTCGAGCAGCGCGTGGCGGAGCGCACCTGGGAGCTGTCGCTCGCACTGCATGCCCAGGAGAGCGCCAAACACCTGGCTGAGCAGGCCAACGCGACCAAGACGCGCTTCGTCGCCGCCGCGAGCCACGACCTGCTGCAGCCACTCAATGCGGCGCGGCTGTTCGCCTCGGCCCTCGGCGAGACGACGAGTGATCCTGCGGTCAACGAGATCGCGGGGCGCATTGACAGCTCGATCCGGTCGGCCGAAGAAGTGCTCGACGACATGCTCGACATCGCCCGTCTCGAGAGCAGCACGATGCGGGCCGAGACCGTTGACTTCGCGCTCGCCGGCATCCTCGATGAACTCGAGCGACAGTTCGCGCCGGTCGCTGCGCGTCGGGGACTGCGACTGCGGTTCCTCCCGACCGCCGCCCGCGTGCACAGCGACCGGGTGCTGGTGCGGCGCCTGCTGCAGAACCTGATCTCCAATGCGCTGCGCTACACGCAGCGCGGCGGCGTACTCGTCGGCTGCCGCAGGCGGGGCGATCGTGTGGTGGTTGAGGTCTGGGACACAGGGCCGGGAATTGCCGACCAGTATCGCCTGGCGATCTTCCAGGAGTTCCGCCGCCTCGATCAGCCGTCGCCCTGGGGCGAGAAGGGCCTGGGGCTCGGCCTGTCGATCTGCGACCGCATCGCCCGGCTGCTCGGCATCGAGTTCAGGCTGCGCTCGCGCCCGGGCCATGGCTCGGTGTTCAGTGCGGGCATCGCGCGCGCGCGCGGCACGGCGGCGCGGGAGGCGCACGTGACCGACGCCACCGCCTCCCCCTCCCCGGCGAGCCTGGCCGACTGCCTGGTCCTGTGCGTGGACAACGAGCAAGAGATTCTCGCCGGCATGGCCGCCCTGCTGACGCGCTGGGGCGTTCAGGTGCTGATCGCCGCTACCGCCGACGAAGCGCGGCGGCTCTTCGATTGGCGGCGCCCCGACGTAGTACTCGCCGACTACCGGCTCGCGGACGGGGACTGCGACGGGCTCGAGCTGCTCGGGTCGCTGCGGCGCGGCGACCAACCGGTCCCCGGCGTGCTGATCACCGCAGACCACAGCGCAGCGGTCGCGGAACGCGCGCGGAGCCTCGGATACACGGTGCTGTACAAGCCGGTGAAGCCCGCGGCGCTGCGTGCGCTGCTCGGCGCCCTCGCCTCGCGGCGGCGGCTGAGCGATCCCGCCTCGGCCGCCTCCTGACTCAGTCGACCTCTTCGAGCGGAGGCTTGATGCTGGCCCGATCCACGGCGAGCCGGCCGGCGGCCAGCACCGCCTGGGTACGGGTCGCGACGCCGAGCTTGCGCAGGATCGCGGTCACATGGGCCTTGATCGTCGCCTCGGAGACCTCGAGCTCGTAGGCAACCTGCTTGTTGAGCATTCCCGCGCAGAGCATGCCGAGCACGCGGAACTGCTGCGGCGTCAGCTCCGCGATGCGTTTCGCGATCTCGAGGTCCTCCGTGCCGCTTGCGACCGACCGTGGCGCCTGGAATCCCAGGGGCGTGTAGATCTCACCGGCCAGCACGACCTCCACGGCCCGCCCGATCTGCGCAGCCTCCGTGGACTTCGGGATGAACCCCTGTGCGCCGTAGCGCAGCGCGGCGGCGATGGTCTGTGGATCGTCGTCGGCGGAGACCACCACGACGGGCAGCTGCGGGTGACTGCCGCGGACGTGAGCCAGGGCGTTGAATCCCTGCGCGCCCGGCATGTTGAGGTCGAGCAGCAGCAGGTCCGCCCCCGCGTGAGCCTCGACCGCGACCAGCAGGCTGGCCACCGAGTCGACCTCGACGAAGTCGATGTCGCCCCCGAGGCGCGCCACGGCGGCCTTCAGGGCCTCCCGGAACAAGGGATGGTCGTCGGCGACGATGATCTGGCGAGTCATCAGCCCGGCAGACTACACGGCCGGTTGCAGCGCGGCCACATCATGGAGCGGCGCCCGCCGCCGCTCAGGCGTGCACAAGGGAGCGCCACTCGGCGCGGGTCACCTTCCACTCCCCGCGCTCAAACTGCAGTTCGAGCCGGACGTCGTACACGCCTGCCGCGATGTCGAAGCCGGCGCCCGGCGCGGCATCGCGCCCGAGGGTGCCCACCGTCAAGCGCGCACGGGCCATGTCATGGTTGGGAAAGTCGATGGCATCGATGCGATTAACGAGGTGCACCGACTGGTTGGCGATGAAATAGCCCCGGAGGTAACGGGTTAGCTCGACCGCACTGCCGCCCTCGGCGTCCTCGTAACGGGACGAAACCAATGCCATCAGCGCCGGCAGATCTCGGGCCTCGGCGGCCAGCACCCCGCGGGCGATCACGGCCCGGACCTGCTGCTCGGGCGTGGCGCGCTCGCCGCAGGCAGCGAGCACCCAGACAAGGACAATGAACCCCAGCCAGGCCCAGGCCAGGCGGGCCGTGGCCCGGGAACCCCGCAGGTGCTTTGACATGCGGGGCTACGCTAACACACGCCAGCCACCCCGCCTCGGGCCGGCACCGCCGGCCCCGAGGGCCGCGGCTCAGATGGAGGCGTGGATGTGCGTGATTGCGTGGACCAGGGACCCGGCGACCAAGGTCACGGTGATCACGAGGCCGGCGAGGACGCGGGTGAGGAAGCGATCGGACGCGTTGCAGGTAAGCATGGCTGGATCCTCCGTTGGCGAAGGCTGTAACTTACGCCCCCGCATTGCACGGATAAATCCGGTTAATCGTATTTCTCTATATTGAATTCCGGAACAATCAAGACCCGCTCAAGCGACCTGGGTAGCCGCCTCGGCCGTCTGCTTGACCTCCCGCATTCGCGCGTCGAGTTCGCGCGCGATCTGCTCGTCGCGCAGCCCCATCCCCTCCACGTCGCCCCCGGCGAAGCCGAGGATGCCCATGTCGGCATAGGCCTTCTGGATTCGGGGACCCCACAGTCCGATGTCGCGGATCGTCGGCACGATGCGGGAGAACAGGCTGCTGCGGTAGATGCGCATCACCTCTGAGTGATCAACGTAGTCCTTGCACTCCGCAAGCGGCAGCCCGAGGGCCTCCCAGACCTCTTCGCCGAGGAAGCGGTCGCGCAGCAGGTAGCAGCCTTCGACGACAAATTCCTCGCGCTCGTCGCGCTCCTTCTCGGTGAGCTGCTGGTAATAGTCGCGCAGCGCCAGGCGGCCGAAGGCCACGTGGCGCGCCTCGTCCTGCATGACATAGGCGGTTACGGACTTCGACAGCGGGTTGGTCGCGAAATCCCGGATCAGCCCGAACGCCGCGAGCGCGACGCCTTCGATCAGCACCTGCATACCGAGGTAGGTCATGTCCCAGCGTGAGTCGCGCAGCGTGTCCTCGAGCAGGGCCTTCAGGTGCCGGTTGATTGGGTAGACGATCTCGTACTTCTCGTGCAGCAGGCGCGAGAACGCCTCGACGTGCCGCGCCTCGTCGACGACCTGGGTCGCCGCGTAGAACTTTGCGTCGAGGTGCGGGACCTGCTGCACGATCTTGGCCGTGCAGATCAGGGCGCCCTGCTCGCCGTGGAGGAACTGCGAGAGCTGCCATGCCTGCAGGTGATGGCGCAGCTGCACCTTCGCCCGTTCGTCGAGCCGGTTCCACACCGGCGAGCCGAAGATGGCAATCATCTGGTCGGGCAGGCCGGCCGGGTTCTCCGGGTCGATGTCCTGCGACCAGTCGATCCGCTCCGCCGCGTCCCATTGCAGGCGCTTGCCCTTGCGATACAGGTTGAGCAGGTTCTCTCGGCCGTCATCGTATTCCCAGCGGAATGTGGCCTCGTAGTCCTGGGCCACCTGCCAGTTGAGCGTATCGAGCTTGCTGACGTAGTGAGTCTCGGTCGACATGTCCCTGCTCCCTGCTAACGTTGCGATGCGGGCGCCCCGCGGCACGCGGCACGCGGCACGCGGCACGCGGCACGCGGCACGCGGCACGCGGCACGCGGCACGCGGCACGCGGGAAGATTGCCCGGCGCAGACCCGCCTGTCCAGACGCTGCGACCGTCAGGCGGCAGCCTTGCCCTCGCGGAGCACCGAGTCATGCGCGCCGGACGCGGCAACCTTGACGAAACGGTGGTTCGCGAGGCGGACGCGCCGCGTCAGCAGCCAGTACTTCCACGTTGACCACGGCCAGATCGTGAAGTTCTTGCCGTCGGCCAGTTGGTACCAGCTCGTGCAGCCCGAGTTCCAGGCGGTGCCGCGCAGGGCGCGCCGCACGCTCGCGTTGAATCTGCGCTGCGCCTCGGCGCGGGTGTCGATGTAGTCGGCGCCGCGCCGTCTCAGCTCGCGCAGGCAGCCGACGACGTAGCGCGCCTGGCACTCGATCATGAAGATGATCGAGTTGTGGCCGAGCCCCGTGTTGGGGCCCGCCAGTTGAAACAGGTTGGGATACCCCGTCACAGTGATCCCGTAGCAGGCCTCCGCGCCGTCCTTCCAGTCCGTGGCGAGCACGCGGCCGGGCAACCCGGTGACCGGGAAGTTCTGCATGTAGATGCGCGGGTCGACCACGAAACCGGTCCCTAAGATGATGCAATCAACCGGCCGCTCGACCCCGTCGTTCGTGACGATGCTGTGCTCGCGGACCTCGCGGATGCCCGCAGTCACGAGCTCGACGTTGTCCCGGTTGAACATCGGGTACCAGGCATTCGAGAGCAGCACCCGCTTGCAGCCGAAGCGGTAGGCCGGGGTGAGCGCCGTGGCGAGCGCCGGGTCCTTCACCCGCCGCCGGATGAAGCGGCGGCACATGGCCTCCACCGGCCGGGTGAGCACCGGGTGCAGCAGCGGCCAGAGGTGCGACTCGTTCGTCCAGTAGAGCCGCGCGCGGTGCAGCTTCCGCCGCCAGGCGTGTCGCGCAAACCGCCGCTTCTCGCCCTCGCTGTAGGTGCGTACGTCGCGGGGCATGATCCAGCTCGGCGTGCGCTGGAAGACGTGCAGCCGCGCGAGGCGTGGCGCGATCTCCGGGCAGTACTGGATGGCGCTGGCACCGGTGCCGATCGACGCCACGCGCTTGCCGTCGAGGTCATAGGCATGGTCCCAGCGCGCCGAGTGAAAAACCTTGCCGCCGAACCGTTCCAGGCCGGCGATCGCGGGGATCTGCGGGACGTGCAGCCCGCCCGAGGCCAGCACGAGGTGGCGCGCCACGAACGCCTCGCCCTCCGCCGTGCCGATGGTCCAGCGCGCGGTGCTCGCGTCGAAGTGCGCCGCGTTCACCGTGCGGCCGAAGCGGATGTGGGAACGCAGCCCGTGCTTGTGCGTCGTATCGAGTATGTACTGCTGAATCTCGCGCCAGCCGGCGTAGCGCCGGCTCCAGTCCGGCTTGCCGGCAAAGGAGTAGGAGTACAGGTGCGACTGCACGTCGCACTCGGCGCCCGGGTAGGTGTTGTCGCGCCAGGTGCCGCCGACCTCGGCGCCCTTCTCGAGGACCACGAAGTCGTCGATCCCCGCCTCGAGCAGCTTGATGGCCATGCACAGCCCGCCGAAACCTGCGCCGAGAATGGCAACCTCGCACCGGTGCGGGCGGCCTGGACTGCTCTGCTCCGTGTTCATGTCTCCCAGCTTCTTCGGCCGTCGCGCACCCGGCACGCAGCCGGCGGCGCTCAGCGCAGCCGCAGCGTCATCTCCACGAGTGACGGATCGTCCCGGTCGGTGCGCAGCGTGAACCCGTTCGCGCGCGCCAGTTCCAGCATGCGGGTGTTCTCCCGCAGCGTGATGCCGTTCATCACGCTCAGGGAGCGCGTGCGGGCCGCATCGATGAGCGCCGCGAAGATCTGCCGCGCGAGGCCCTTGCCCTGCCACTCGTCGGCCACCACGATCGCGAACTCGCAGGTTTCGCCGTCCTCGAGCGTGATGTAGCGCGCCACGCCGATCTGACGCTCGCCCTCGGGGGTGTCGATTACGCCAATCAGCGCCAGTTCGCGGTCATAGTCGATCTGGGTGAAGCGCGACAGCATCTCCGGGGCCAAGTCGTGCAGCGCGAACATGAAGCGCAGGAACTTCGACTGCTCGGAGAGCCCGTGCACGAACGCCGACTCGATCGCGGCATCCTCCGGCCGGATCGGGCGAATGGTCGCCGGCACGTCCCCGAGCAGCTGGATCCGGCGCACCAGGCCGCTCGGGTACGGATGGATCGCCATGTGGGCGTAGGGCCGCTGCGCGGGATCGTTGCGCCGGATCCCGAGCCGTGCGTCGAGCACGAGCGCACCGGCCTCCGTGACCACCACCGGATTGAGGTCCATGGCCGTGATCCCGGGCACCTCGCAGACGAGATCCGACACGCGCAGCAGGATCTCCTCGACCGCGGCCTCGTCGGCGGCGGGCGCGCCGCGCAGGGGCTGCAGCGCCAGGCTGGCGCGTGTCCTCCGGATCAGGTCCTGCACCAGGAAGTGGTTGAGCGGCGGCAACGTCACCGCCCGGTCGCGGATCACCTCGACCATCGTGCCCCCGAGCCCGAAGCTGATGGCCGGACCGAAGACCGGGTCGCGCACGACGCCGATCATCAGCTCTCGCGCGCTGCGATGGCGCACGACGGGCTCGATCAGCACGCCCTCGAGCTGCGCATCCGGGCGCAGCCGCGCCGCGCCCTCGAGGACGGCCCGGTAGGCGCCGGTCACGGCCGCCGCATCCGTCAGCCCGAGCCGCACGCCGCCAACGTCCGTCTTGTGCGCGATGTCGGGCGACAGCACCTTCATGACCACGGGGAATCCGATGTTGCGCGCGATGGCGACCGCTTCCTCTGCCGAGCGCGCCGGCAGGCTGCGCAGCACCGGGATCCCGAAGGCGGCGAGCACGGCGTTCGACTCGGCCGGATCGAGCCAGTCCTGCCCCGCCTCGAGCGCCGCGTCGATGATGGACTGGACCGCCGTGCGGTCCGGCTCGGAGCCGTAGCCGAGCGGCTCCGGCGCCTGCAGCAGCTGCTGCTGGTTGGCGGTGAACAGCGCGAGCGCCGCCATCGCGTCCACGGCCGCCTCGGGGGTCGTGTAGCTCGGGATCCTGTGCTCGGCGAACCGGCCGCGACTACTGGCCACCGACTCCCCGCCCAGCCAGCACGTGAACAGCGGCTTGCGGGTTCCGGCGGCGACCTCGATCACCGCCTTCGCCATGGCCTCGGGGTCCGTCGTGGCGTGCGGCGTCAGGATCGCCAGGACCTCGTCCACCCCCGAGTCCTCGAGGCAGAGCCGGGTCGCTGCCGCAAATTGCTGGGGATTGGCCTCGCCGCGCACGTACACCGGATTGCCGATCTCGGCGCCGGCCGGAAGCATCGCCCGCAGCTCCTCGAGCACCGGCGCCGCGAGCGTCGCAAGCTGCAGCGAGCGGTCCAGGGCGTGATCGGCGGCGAGCGCGCCCGGTCCTCCCGCGTTCGAGACGATGGCGAGACGCCGCCCGTGCACGCGCACGCCTGCTCCGAGGGTCGCGGCCGCGGTGAGCAGGTCATAGAAGCTGCGGATGCGCAGCACGCCGGCGCGGCGCATGGCCGCATCGAACACATCGTCGCCGCCGACGAGCGAGCCGGTGTGGAAGGCCGCCGCGTCGGTCCGGTCCGTGTGGCGGCCGGCCTTCATCACGACCACCGGCTTGACGCGCGCGGCCGCACGCAATGCGCTCATGAATCGCCGGGCATTGCCGACCGCCTCCATGAACAGCACGATGCTGTCGGTCCCGCTGTCGCGCACCAGGAAGTCGAGGATCTCGCTCACGTCCACGTCGGTGGCGATGCCCGTGGAGATGACGGTCGAGAAGCCGATGCGCCTCAACTTCGCCCAGTCCAGTATGGCGGCACAGAGCGCGCCCGATTGCGACACCAAAGCCATCCGGCCCGGAATCGGCATTGATGGCCCACAGGCCGCGTTGAGTCGGCTGTCGCTGCGGATGACGCCGAGGCTGTTGGGGCCGACGATGCGGATCCCGAACTCGCGCCCCAGCTTGCGGATCTCAAGCTCGAGCGCGGCCCCCTCCGCCCCGCCTTCGCGGAATCCCCCCGAGATGACGATGGCGCCGCGTACACCACGGCGGCCGCAGTCGGCGAGGATCCCGGGCACGGTCGCGGTCGGCGTCGCGATCACCGCCGCATCGACGGGCTTCGGCAGGTCCACCACGCTGCGCAGGACCGGCTCGCCGCCGATCTGTTCGTGCGAGGTGCTGACGTAGTACACCTTCCCCGCGTAACCCGCGTCGGCCAGGTTGCGTCGAATGAGATCGCCGAGCGTCCCGGGCGTATCGCTCGCCCCGACCAGGGCAAGCGAAGCTGGTTTGAAAACGGTCTCGAGTCGTATCTTGGTCAATTGCGCGGCGGTGCGAGCGTGGCGGGTCCAAGGCATGCTAGCTTTACTGTACTGATAAGTCATGACTATTGGCCGCAACGCAGGAACCCGCATGACCGTTGCCTTCATTTCGCACCCGGCCTGCCGCCTCCACCAGATGGGCGAAGGGCATCCCGAGCAGCCGGCGCGGGTGGGCGCGATCGCCGATCAGCTGCACGCTCGCGGGATCTACGACTTCCTCCAGCACCACGAGGCGCCGCGCGCCACCGTCGAGCAGCTGGCCCGGGTGCACCCTCGCGAGTACATCGAGCACGTCAGCATGCGTTCGCCGGAGGAAGGCCTAGCCCATCTGGACCCCGACACCGCGATGTGCCCGGACACGCTCGAGGCGGCGTTGCGGGCCGCCGGCGCCAACGTGCTCGCGACCGACCTCGTGGTCTCGGGTACCGCCCGGCGCGCCTTCTGCAACGTGCGTCCGCCCGGCCACCATGCCGAGCGGAGCCAGGCCATGGGCTTCTGCTTCTTCAACAACGTGGCCGTCGGCGCCGCCCACGCGCTCGACCATCACCGACTGGAGCGGGTCGCGGTCATCGACTTCGACGTGCACCTCGGCAACGGGACCGAGGACATCTTCCGGGGTGACCGGCGGGTCCTGCTCTGCTCCTCGTACCAGTACCCGCTGTACCCCGACATGAATCCACCGAGCGTGCCGGGCCACGTCGTCAACTGCCCGCTGCCGAGCGGCAGCGGCAGCGAGGCGTTCCGCCGGGCGGTGAGCGAGATGTGGCTGCCGGAGCTCGAGCGGTTCGCCCCGCAGATGATCTTCATCTCCGCCGGTTTTGACGCGCACGTGGCCGACCCGCTCGCCGACCTTCGGCTCACGACGGCCGACTACGGCTGGATTACCGATGCGATGTGCGAGATCGCGCTGCGCTACGCGCACGGCCGCATCGTCTCCACGCTGGAGGGCGGCTATGACCTCGCGGCGCTTGCAAGCAGCGCCGCGACGCACATCGAACGGCTGGCGGCTGCCTGAGCGCTCAGAACCCCACCACCGTGCCGACCGCCTGCGCCACAGCGTTGCCGTAAACGACCCTGGCCGCCGCGAGATCCTGCGCGGCGATGCCGAGCGACTTGCACACCGTCACCTGCTCGGCACCCTGCCGCCCCGGGCCAGCGCCCGCCAGCACCTCGCCGATCTCCGCGGCAATGTGCGTCTCCGCGACCCGACCGGCCGCGATCGCACGCCCCTGGCCGAGAGCGTCCGCACCGCGAATTCCGGCACCGAGTCTGCCTACCTGTTGGGACCGTCGAACGTACGCCCGGCCAGCGCTAGCGCGCCACCAGGGCAGAGTGCGACACCATGCTCAACACCGCGACGAAGTGACAGGCGACACCGGCAAAGACGCAGACGTGCCAGACCGCGTGCGTGTAGCGCCGGCTCTTCCAGAGGTAGAAGGCCGCGCCGCCCGTGTAGCACAGCCCGCCGGCGAGCAGCCATCCGAGCTCCGCGGCGGTGAGGCCGCGCATGATGGGTCCTGCGGCCACGACCGCGAGCCAGCCCATGCCGAGGTAGAGCAGAGTCGAGGTCCGGGTGAAGCGGAACCCAAGCGGCGTGATCTTGAAGACGATGCCGGCCAGCGCGAGGCACCACACGGTGCAGGCGAGCGTCCACCCCCATGCGCCCTTCAGCACGCCGAGCGTCACCGGCGTGTAGGTGCCAGCGATAAGCACGTAGATGGCGGAGTGGTCGAGCTGCCGCAGGCGCCGCCGTGTGCCCGGCGCGGTCGCCGAGTGATACAGGGACGAGGTCGTGAACATCAGCAGCGCGCTCAGCCCGAAGACGACTCCGCCTGCGACCCGCCAGGGGTCACCCCCCGCGCGCGCGGCGACGATCAGCCACGGGATGGCAATTAGGCTCGCCACGGCGCCGACCGCGTGCGTTAGACGGTGGGCGAGTTCTTCACGGGGTGTATAGGCTGAGATCATCGGGCGCGGCCACCCGGGTGAAGCAACGGCGGGCCTGCGCCTCGCGTCGCTCACGCCGGAGCCGTGGACTGTAGCGGCTGCGGGGGCGTTTGCAACAGCGCCCGCTGGAGCGGCTCGGAACGCGCTCCCGGCGCCGCCAGCCCGGCCGACCCCGCGGCTGCCGCCTGGGTGCATGCTGTAAGATTGGTGGTTGTCACCGGGCCCTCCGCCGCGCTCACGGCATCTATCCGCCTCCATGATCCGACCGTTCGCCCTGCTCTGCGCCACCGCAGCGTGCGCGAACCTGCTGCCGCGCGTGACGCTCGCGGCGGAGACGAACTCAGCGGCGCTCGAGGCCATCGTCGTCACCGCCACGCGCAGCCCGCGCACGATGAGTGACGTGCCGCTGGCCGTCACGCTGCTCGGGCCCGATGAGATCGCGCGCAGCCCCTCGAAGACCCTCGACGAACTGTTGCGCAGCGTCCCGTCCTTCAATCTCTTCCGCCGCTCGAGCAGTCTGGCCGCGGACCCGAGTTCGCAGGGATTGAAGCTTCGCAATGTCGGCGCCTCGGGCGTTTCCCGCGCCCTGGTACTCGTCGACGGCATCCCTGCCAACGACCCGTTCGGCGGATGGGTCGCCTGGCGCGCGGTCCCGCGCATCGGCTTGGAGCGCGTCGAGGTGGTCCCCGGTGGCGGCTCGGCGCTGTACGGCAACTACGCGCTCGGCGGCGTCATCCAGGCGTTCTCGCGACCCATCGAACCCGGCGCCCTGGACGTGGCGGCGGACTACGGCGCCTTCGACACGTCCACGGTCGCCGCAAGGGCGGCCGACCGCTGGGGCCAGGTCGGCGCGTCCGTCGAAGGGGAGATCTTCGATTCGGACGGCTACCCGGTCGTGGCGCCGTATGCGCGCGGCGCCATCGACGGTGACACGCCGAGCCGGCACAAGACGCTGAATGGTCACCTGCAGTTTGCGCCCTCCTCCCGACTCGGCCTCGACCTGAAAGCTGGCTACTTCGATGAGGACCTGAACGGCGGCACGCAATACACGACGGCCGCGCTGCAACGCCGCGAATTCTCGGGCACCGCGCACTACGCGCCGGAGGAGGCGGGCCGCTTCGACCTGGCGCTGTTCGGGCACGACGGCGAATTTCGCCAGGACCGGGCGCGCGTCGGTCCGGGCCGGAACACCGAGACGCTGGCGGCACATCAGGAGGTCCCCACCGACGATCTCGGCGCGAGCCTGCTGTGGAGCAGCCCATCACTGCCGTTCGTCGGCAGCCATGCCATTACCGTCGGCACGGACGCGCGCTGGATCGCGGGGACCACGCGCGAGCAATTGCCGCCCGCGAGCGCTTCGCCGCCCGGCAATCCGACGGTGCAGCGCGATGCCGGCGGACGACAGCGCCTGTATGGCGTGTTCGTCCAGGATCTCTACGACTACTCGGAGGCCGCCAGCGCCAGCCTGGCACTGCGTTACGACCGCTGGCAGAACCTGTCGGGATGGCGCGTTGAGCGCGCCTTCAACGGCACCGTCAGCGACACGCAGTTTCCTGACCGATCGGGAAGCGAATTCTCACCGAAGCTGGCCCTGCGGGTCCGCCTCAACGACTGGCTCGCGACCCGGGCCACCGTCTACCGCTCCTTCCGCGCACCGACGCTCGATGAGCTGTATCGACCCTTCCAGACGGGCACGGTACGGACCGAGGCCAATCCAGACCTCGTGCCGGAGACGCTGCGCGGCGCCGAGGCGGGATTCGACATCGGGGGAACGACCGGCCCCAACGCGCGACTAACGGCTTTCTGGAACGACCTGCAGAACCCGATCGTCAACGTCTCGACGGGCCTCAATACGCGCGAGCGGCAGAATCTCGGAAGCGCCCGGATCCAGGGGTTCGAGTTCGAGGGGACGTGGGCCTTCGCCGGTGGCTGGTCGCTCGATGCGGCCTATACGCTCGCCCAGACCGAGGTGACCGATGCGCCCGGTCAGCCCCAACTCCTCGGCAAGCAGCTGCCGCTGGCTCCACCGGACATGGCGCGGGTGACGGTCGCCTACGACGATCGGCAACGGTTCACGGCCGATGTGGAGCTGCGTTACTCCGGCAAGCAATACGAGAACGACATCAACACGCTGCCGCTGGCCGCGGTCGTGCTCACGGACGTCTATGCCGGCTGGCACGTCACGCAGCGCTTCGACCTGTACCTCGCGGTTGAGAACCTATTCAATGAGACCTACCTGGTCGGCCGATCGGGCGTCGACACCATCGGCCAGCCGCGGTTCGTGCATGGCGGCTTCCGCCTGCGACTCGGCCAGGCGGCGGCGAACTAAGCCTCCGGCCTCAGCGACGACGGCGAGGGGTCTTCGCCTTGCCTGCGGCGGCCTTGCCGCGCCGCGGCCGGGCCGCGCGGCTGCCCGACCGCGCCTTCCCGCCGCGCAGGAACACGGCCTCAAGTTCGTCGAGCGCCTCGCCCGTGTACACCGCCAACCGCTGTACGCTCGGCACGCAGTCGTGGCAGGCCGTGAAGCCGAAATACAGGCCGCCCGCGTAGCTCATGACCGTGATGTTGAGCGCCTGGCCGTGGGCGAGCGCCGAGACCGGGTAATACGCATCCATCTCGGCACCCAGGAAATAGAGCTTGCCGCGCGGCCCCGGGACGTTCGAGATGATGATGTTGTAGATCGGCGGCATGCGCGCCCCGATGCCCGGCAGCCGCGTCAGTATCTGCGGCGAGCTGATCAGGACCGTGTAGTTCATGAGCGCGGTCGGGCTCATCTGCTTGAGATACGCCCGTCCCGCCGTGCTGCTGCGGCGGATCGCATCGAAGCGTTCGCGCAGGTCCTCGATGTCGGTGGCGAGGCGAACGTTGGCGAAGCTGATCGCGTTGCCGCCGGCTTGCGTTGTGTCGCGCGGCAGGGCGATCGGGATCGAGGCGATCAGCGACTTGACGGGTAGCTTGTCGATTTCCTTCAGGTAGCGCCGCAGAGCGCCGCTGCACGCGGCGAGCAGCACGTCGTTGACGCTGCCCCCGGCCGCCTCGCCGATCGCCTTCATGCGCTCGAGACTCGTCGCCTGCGTTGCCACCCGGCGCTGCGGTGTCACGTTCACGTTGAATATCGTGCGCGGGGCCTCGGCGAGCGAGGCGTAGTCCGGGTCGTGCGTGAGACCGAGTGCAGCCTTCGCGGTGCCGGCGAGCCCCTGCAGCAGGTTCGGCAGGGCCTGCGCCTGGCTCTTGAGCGCCGACGGCAATGCGCCGAACGCCCCATACCGGCCTGCCCCGCCGCGCGGCTTTGGCGGCCGTTCCGCGGCCCAGATCGGCGGGGTACGGCTCGCGGCGGGGTCGGTGGAGAAGTTGAGCAGCCCGACCCCCGAGACGCCGTCGGTCAGCGAGTGGTGCACCTTGCCGTACATGGCGAGCCGTCCGCCGTGCAGCCCCTCGATCAGGTGCATCTCCCACAACGGCCGCTCGAGGTCCATCGGATTGGAGTGCAGGCGCGACACCAGCACGCCGAGCTCGCGCTCGCCGCCCGGGTATGGCAACGCCGAATGCCGCAGGTGGTAGTCGAGATCGACGTTCTCCACCACCTCGAAGGTCGGCAGCACGTGCCCTCGCCCGAGCCCGCGGAGCCGGTAGTTGAACGGTGCGGCCGTGACCGGGAAGCTCCTCAGGTACTGGTAGACCTGCCTGGCGAAATCCCGCGGCGCATTCGCCGGCGGGATGAATATCTGCAGCCCCGCGACGTGCATCGGCGTCTGCCGGGTCTCCATGAGCACGAAGCTCAGGTCGAGTAGGTTAAGCGGCTTCATCTCCCCCATGGGCACCCCCCTTTGCGGGCAACTATAGGCGACGGCTGCGACCTGGGCCAGATGGCCGGCGAGACGCCGAGCCCGGTGGGTCTCATAAGTAGCATAATCGCGGCTGTTTGAGCGGGCAGTCCTCGCTCATGGAGATCGCGTTGCCGTCGCTGAAGAGCAGACTCACGAACATTCCCGAAGGTACGGCAGCACTGTTCTTCATCCAGGTGTTCGCGACCCTGGGCTTTGCGGTGCTCTATTCGACGCTCGTCCTCTACGCCACGCGGCACCTGCACTTCCCGGCGAAGGAAGCGACCGCGATCATGGGCCTGTTCGGCGCCTTCAACTACGGTCTGCACTTATTCGGCGGGTACCTGGGCGGGCGCTTCCTGAGCAACCGCAACCTGTTCATCGGCGGCATGGTGCTGCAGGTGTTCGGCTGTGCCTGCATCTCCGGCGGCACGGTCGGCATGCTGTACTGGGGGCTCGCGCTGTTCCTCACCGGTAGCGGCCTCAACGTCACCTGCATCAACATGATGCTGACGCAGCGCTTCGCACCAGCGGACATCCGCCGCGAGACCGCTTTCCTCTGGAACTACGCAGGCATGAACCTCGGGTTCTTCATCGGCTTCGCGGTCGCGGGCCACTACCAGTTGACCGAGAACTACCGGACCCTGTTTCTGTTCGCGACCGTCGGCAACTTCCTGGCGATCGTACTGGCCGGCGCCAACTGGAGGGTACTGGCGGACCTCAGCACGCCGCTGCTGGAGGCGACGCCGGCGCAGTTCAAGGCGCGCTTCGCCGCCGGGGTTGCCATCCTGCTCGGCGTCCCACCCGTGGTCTTCGCGATGCTGCAGCACTCGAGCTCGACCGAGATCCTGCTCAAGGCCATCTGCGCAGCGGTCGCGGTCGCGCTCGTGTACCTGACGGCGAAGCACCGCGACCCGCTCGAGAAGAACAACATGCGGGCGTACCTGATCCTGACCCTGGGCTCGCTCGTGTTCTGGTCCCTGTACCAGATGGCACCAAACGGCCTGCAGCTGTTCGCCATCAACAACGTCGACCTGCACGTCTGGGGTATCGAGATCGCTCCGCAGTGGGTGCAGAACATCAACACGGTGGTGATCGTGGTGGGCGGGCCGCTGATGGCCTCGCTCTTCGGCCGGCTGCGGGCGCGCGGCTGGAACATCGACATCCCGCGGCAGTTCGCCGTGGCGCTGCTGCTGATGGGGCTCGGTTTCCTCGCGCTGCCGGTAGGCATCGCGCTGGCCAGCGCCGCCGGCAAGTCCGCCTTCTTCTGGTTATTCCTGAGCTACGTGCTGCAGAGCATCGGCGAGCTGCTGATCTCGCCGGTCGGCTACGCGATGATCGGCAAGCTCGCGCCGCGCCAGTACCAGGGCATCATGATGGGCAGCTGGATGCTCGTGACCGGGCTGGCCTCGATGTTCGCCGGCGACTTCTCCGGGATGATTCCGGAGCCGAGCGGCACCACGGCCCTGGTCACCAACCCCGCGTATTCGAGCCTGTTTGCACAGCTGGGCTGGGGCAGCATGGCGGTCGGGGTGGCCCTGGTGCTGCTGATCCCCCTTCTGCGCCGGCTCATCAAGGACCAGCCGGTCCCGGCTGTCGGATGATCCGCACATGAGCAAGACACTGGTCACGGGCGCGACGGGCCTCATCGGCAACGCCATCGCGCGGCAACTCTCCGAAGCCGGTCACTCCGTGCGCATTCTGGCGCGCGACGCGCAGCGAGCGGCGGCGCTCGTGCCCGCCGGCGTCGAGGTCGTGCAGGGCGACATCACCGAGCCGGAAAGCCTGAGCCGCGCGGTCGCGGGCATGGACTGGGTGTTCCACGCCGCCGGTATGCCGGAGCAGTGGCAGGCCGATCCGGGCATCTTCGACCGCGTCAATCGGGCCGGCACGCGCAACCTGCTCGAGGCGGCGCTCGCGGCCGGCGTCGGTCGCGTGCTCTACACCTCGACCATGGACGTGTTCGCGCTCGGGCCCGACGGCCGCCTCACCGAGGTGCTCCTCGACGCCGCGCCGAAGCCGACGGCCTACGAGCGCTCCAAGCAGGCCGCTGAGCGCGAGGTGGAGGTGCTTCGCGCCCGCGGTCTCGACGTCGTCTATCTCAACCCGGCCGCGGTCTACGGCCCAAGCCCGGTGCACGTTTCGCTTAACAGCTTCTTCCTGCAAATCCTGCGCCGGCAGGCGCCCATGCTGCCGCCGGGCGGGGTGTCGGTGGCCTATGTGGATTCGGTGGCGCGGGCGCACGTGGCGGCGGCCGAGCGCGGCCGCGACGGCGAGCGATACCTCCTGGCGGACGAACACGTGAGCATCAGGGACCTGGCGAGCGTGGTGCTGCACGAGGTCGGGAGCACGCGCGTGCCGCCTACGGCGCCCGCGTTCCTGCTGAAGGCGCTCGCGGCCGTAACGGAACCGCTCGCGCGCGTCTTCCGCTTCACGCCGCTCATCGCGCGCGGGCAGCTGTCCTACCTGCTGTGGAACGCCCGGGTGGATGCCGCGAAGGCACGGCGCGAGCTCGGCTATGCGCCCGTGCCGCTCGGCGAGGGAATCAAGCGCACGCTAGAGTCGTTCAGACAGCAGGGCCTCATCTGAACGGGCGAGCGACGGTCCAACCGCTACCGCGGTTATCAAGGCGGCGGGCAGCGGGCCCGGCGGAAGTGAGAGACGCGATAACCTTCCGCCCTCCGATCGCGGTGCGCACTCACTAGTCACGGGAACCGCAGGACCGCGAATGCGCGCGCGCCCCGCGGCATAGGCTGCCGCAGGGCGCGTGCTCAGGTATGCCGCAGGGTTACTACTTCTTCAGCGGCTTGTACGAGAACTTCTGCCCGGAGACAGACGCCTCGTACATCAGGCCACCCTTCGAGATGATGAAGATCGCCGTGCCCTTGTCGAACTTGCCGGCGGTCGATGCATCCTTCTTGCCGCCACTGGCGCTCGCGGTCGAGCCCGTGGTGGTCGCGGTCCCTGACGCGGCTGCCGTGATCACCACCGCGCTGACGTTCGCCCCGAACTCGAAATTACCGGAGGTGAATTCGTCAAAGGAGCGCTTGTCCTCGAAGAAGATGATCTGGCTGAAACCTTCGCCACCGGCCTGAAAGCCGATGCTCAGCGCCGTCATCTTAGTGTCACCGACGTACTTGCCCTGCTCATAGACGCGGCCCTCGCCATGGGCACCGCCGATGCCGAACGCCGCTTTGCCGATGGTCGGGAACAGCGCATAGCCGTAGCTCTTGCCGAAGAACGACGCGCTCTGCCCTGCGTTCTTGAACAGGCTAACCGTGTCGCTGTACTTGTCGGCCAGCGCGGGGCCGGCCGCCAGCAGCAGGGCCGCAACTACCGGGAAGGCGCCTTTGATCATTCTCATTACTGTTCTCCTCTCGGGGTGTGCCCCATAGTGGTGGCTAGTGTACGACCGCGGACGCCGGCATCTCTTCTGAATATGTACGGATCGCGGGATCGAGTGGATGTGGGCCAGGCGACCGGGCGCGACATCTGTTGCGGCACGGCCACATGCATCAGCGCGGAAGACACGGCCGCCGGAAAACCGCACATTCCACGACGGTCCTGCGGGGACCCCCGGCTACCGACCGTCTGTCTGCAACCGGATCATACTGAACCAAGTGACCCCGCCGGGAAGTCTACCGCTGTGACGAGCAAGGCCTCGATTGTCGCCTCCCTGGGCGAACGCAAGCTCGCGCTGCCACGCATGATCAACGAGGCCCTGGGCGCCAACGACCGTATCAAGTACCTGTTTACCTTACTGCAGGCCGCGCGCCATCAGGCGGACGACCCGCTCGGCACGGCGCCGACGCTGCGCAACGAGCGGCTGCAGGTGGGGATCGACGACGTGACGCTCGATGAGGTGCCCGGGGAAGCTCAGCGTCTCGACGCCGACACCTACCGCATCCCGGCGCTGCCTCGCATATTGGAGGCCATTCGGCGCGACCTGACGGTAATGCTGCAGGCCACCACGGCCGCCGAGGACGAACTGACCGCGGACGAACGCGCATCGTTCGAGCGGCGTGCCGCGGACGTGCAACCAGGTTCCGAGCAGGCGGCTGGGGATCTGATCCGCGGCACGGCAATTGACCTCCTGACGCACGCACAGCGCGAACGCGGCGACAGCGCACACCTCCTCGTCATGGACATGCACAAGGCGCTCAACCGCCTCCAGCACGCGGTCGCCGGCGAGACGCTCGACGGTGCGGCCGTCTACGAGCTGGAGCCGCAGGACCGACCCGCCGTCCAAGCCTTCATGAAGGGGTTGAGACGCACCGCACCGCTCAAGCTCGACCACCCAGGGCTCGGCACAACAGCGACCCGCACTGGCCAGCGTCTGGTCATCCAGAACGACATCGGGACGACCGACGCGCACGTGCTGGTCGTGCACATCGAAGGAATCAGCTGCACGCTGAGCTACACGGACGTGCACCTGCAACGGCTGCTCTTCTTCCAGAGCCTGTTCAGTCGGTACGTCGTGAACTGGGAGGACACGCGGTCGGTCCGCGACCGGAGCATGGAGGACGGTCTCTACCACCTCGCGCTCGGCCGCTACGACGCCGGTGACCAGACAGAGCTACTCGACTACGTCGCGTTCCTCGGTTCCCGCATCGTGTTCCTGATCGATTGGAACAGGGCGCGCAAGCGCCTGTGCAGTCTCGTGCGAAAGCGAACGGCGCTGCGCGTGCTGCGCTGGTCTGCCGACGAGGATGTGGGACACATGGCCTTTCTGCGCCTCGGCGGTGACCGCCTGGTCTTCGAGGCTCTCGACTTTGCTGCCCGCGGCGAGCTGCACCTCGGCCAGTCGCTCGAAGACCTGCTCGGCACGGCACGCGCCACCGAGTTCCTGCAGTTCGTGCTGCGCACCGCCTCGGAGGCAGCCCGCAAGGGCCAGCCCGACTCGCTGACGATCGACGAGATCCGCGCCGAATTGCTGCGTCAGGTGCGCGGGTCGGGCCTCGGCCTGCTCGATCTTGCTGCCGACCACGCCGCACTGATCGTGGAGATCGGCACGGCCGTACGCGACGCGCTGCAGGGCCTGCGGGACGCCACCGGCCCGGCGCAAGCCGAGCAACTCGCCTCGCACGCCAAGACATGGGAGAGCGATGCGGACCGGCTGCTGAACCAGGCGCGTAGCGCCGGCGCAGCCTCCGCGGATGGGCGCTTCTTGAAGAGCTTCATCGAGGAAGCGGACGACGTCGCCGACGACCTCGAGGACGCCGCGTTCTTCGTGACCCTGCTCGACCCGGCCGACAGCCTCGCGCCCATCCTCGAGTCGCTACTCGAGCTCGGCAACCTGCTCACAACGGGGAGTCACGAACTCGTCAAGGCGCTGTCGACGATGCGCGCCGGAGCGCCGGGCGCCTCGCGTGACGACACGGTGGACTTTCTGGAGGCAATCCACCGAATCGCCGCGATCGAGCACGAGGCCGACACGACGCGGCGCCGCGTCGCGGGCATGCTGGCACGCAGCAACGTGCAAGCACGTCAGATCTACGTGGCGAGCGAGTGCGCGGCGCGCCTGGAGCGCGCCTCCGATTCGCTTCTGCGGGTCGCGTTCCGCCTGCGCGACCACGTCCTGCGCGACGCCACGGCACGCCGCAACTGACGGCCGATGAATTCGGACGCGCGCCAGGTGTTCCTCATCGGCTGTGGGTCGAACGCCTCCGCGCTCGGCCCCGTCGAAGCGATGGGCTTCAAGGCCTACAACCTTGCGCGGATGGCCGCACTCGGCATCACGGTCCCCGCGGCCTTCGTGCTCGGCACTCAGCATGGCCGTGAGTTCCTCGGGCACGGCCGTCGACTGACCGAACAGACTCGCGCAGAAATCCGCGTGTGCACGCGGCAGCTCGAGGAGGCCAGCGGCCTCAGCCTCGCGAGCCCGCGCCGTCCGCTGCTACTGTCGGTCCGCTCCGGCGCGCCGGTGTCCATGCCGGGCATGCTGGACACCGTGCTCAACGTGGGCCTCTGCGACGCCACGCTGCCCGGGTTGCTGCGCCTCACGGGCAACCCGCGCCTGGCCTGGGACTCCTACCGCAGGCTGGTGCAGTCGTTTGCTGAGGTGGTGCGAGGCGCCGAGCCGGGGCCGTTCGCGGCCGCCACGCGCGAAGAGCTGCAGCGCCGCGGGGCCGAGGGGCTGGAGCGCCTGGACTTCCGCGGACTGCGCGCACTCACGACACGCCTGCTCGATGTCTACGCTGAAGTGGTCGGCGAACCTTTCCCGCAGTCGCCCGCTGACCAGCTCGATGCCGCAGTCGCCGCGGTGTTCGGATCCTGGGACTCCGAGAAGGCGGTGACGTACCGCCGCGCCAACGGGATCGCCGACGACCTCGGCACCGCCGTGACCGTGCAGCGGATGGTGTTCGGCAACGCGGGCGGGAACTCCGGCGCGGGAGTCGGATTCACGCGCGATCCGGCTACCGGGGAGAACAGCCTGTACCTCGACTTCGCCTTCAACGCCCAAGGCGAAGACATTGTGAGCGGCCGGACGGCGCTCGAGCACGACGCCGATCTCGCCCGCCGCCTGCCGAGCGTGTACCGGGATCTCGTGTCGCTCAAGGAGCAGCTCGAGCACGAGTTTCGCGACGCGCAGGAGTTCGAGTTCACGGTACACGACGGCCGGCTGTTCGTGCTGCAGACCCGCTCCGCGAAGCGCACCGCGCTCGCCGCGCTGCGCATCGCGGTCGAGCAGCTCGAGTCGGCCCTGTTGTCGCCCGAGGAGGCGGCGCGACACCTGGCGGGCGTCGACGTGGCTGGCATCGAGGTCGTGCGCGTCGCGGGCAGCGGCGGCGAGCTGCCGCTGGCGCGCGGCATCGCGGCCAGCATCGGCGTAGTGAGCGGACGCATCGCGATGGTTCCGGCGAGAGCCGTCGCGCTCGCCGGCGCCGGCGAACCGGTCCTCCTGGTCCGGGACGACATCGCAACCTCGGACATCGCCGCCATCCAGGTCGCGGCTGGCATCCTCACGGCGCGCGGCGGACGGACCTCGCACGCAGCCGTCGTCGCACGGCAGCTCGGCAAGGCCTGCATCGTCGGTTGCGCCGACCTGCGGATCGAGCCCGGTGAGCGCAGCTGCTCGATCGGCAGCCACTGGTTTCACGAAGGCGATTCACTGTGCCTGGATGCCAACACGGGGGCGGTTTACGCCGGGGAACCGCGCATCACCCGGGAGCGCCCGACAGACCTCTTGGACCGGCTGTGGCGTCATCTACCGCGCCGGGCAGCGCAGCCCGGAACTGCCGCAGCCAAGAATGCGCCAGGGTGCGCTGAGGCATAGCACGCCCGAGCCCGGCTTCCGGCTCATCGGGCGGGTCGATCCTCAAGCAATGACCGAAGCAACGTGGCCGTCATGGAACCGGGCCGCGGTGGCCCGGGTGCACGGTTGGCGCTCCGCCGTTCCCCTGCACGATGGCTGATCACTCATCGGCCACGGTGGCTCGCCATAGCCGCCATCGCCAGCGTGACCATCGACCCTCCTCGCCTGCGGTCTGCCGGTCAGCCGACCGTGCGGATCGCTCGATTGCAGCAACGCGGACGCGTCAACATTGAGTAGTGAGCACACCGCGCGAAGGGTATGCTGCGACCCGCAGCTTCGCGGCTCCGGCCCGAAGCACGTATCAAGAGCTCACGCGGCTCGCCCGCAGACAGGAGCGTGCAGTGCACTACCAGCCCTCGCGTCGATTGCAGAACGGAGCCGCCACCGTCAAGCCCGTGCTGGTGCTGCTCGGCGCCGCGTGGCTTCTCGGGTGCGCTCCCCAGACCAAGGTCAGCGGCGGGTGGCAGGACAACACGCCCCGCCCACAGCCGTTCGCAAGGGTGCTGATCGTTGGCGTGACCCCGAACATCAACCAGCGCTGCGCGTTTGAGTATTTCCTGGCGTCGCGGATTCAGAGCGACAAGACGGACGCGATCCGCAGCTGCGACGCGGTCGCCGACAAGTACGCACCGCTGACCCGCGAGAGCATCGATCAGGCGGTGGCCGCGCAGCAGGCGGACGCAGTCGTGGCAACTATCCTCGTCGCCAGACAGGCGGGCGCCAAGAGCGGCGGCGACCGGGACACGCGTGGCGGCGCGTACTACAAGGCCACCGACTCCGGCTGGGCGACCGGTTACTACGGCGCCTACGGTGTACCGGTCCTCTACGGTGAATTCCAGACGGCGCCTTCGATCACGACCGTCAAGGGCGACGTCAAGGTCGAGACGAAGGTCTACGCGACGCACGGTGCCACGCTGGTCTACACCCTACAGACGAGCGCCAAGGACCTTGAGTCGCGCGACGAAGCATTCGCCGTGATCACGACACCGATCGCGGATCGGCTGCACCGCGAGGGGCTGGTCCGCTAGGGGCCCGGCGGCGGCGCGCTCCGGTCAGCCTATCGCAAACGAGAGCGTTTCTTCTGCAGTTGCCTTTATGAGCGACGACGCCACCCTCTCCCGCCGTCCGCTGCGCCGATTCTGGGGCTGGGGCCGGGCGGACGCAGCTCTCGATGCGCGCGAGCGCGCCACGCTGCAGGCCATGCTGACGGCGATCGGGGCCCGCTTCGAGGACCGGCCGGTGCCGCAGACGGGCGAGTTCCAGTTGCCTGAGCCTCGAATCGCGCCGCCGGCCGCACTGGCGGAGCAGTTCTCGGCCGCGCCACTCGACCGCCTCAATCACAGCGCCGGCAAGAGCTACGCGGACTGCGCCCGCATGTGGCTGCGCAGGCCGCCGCCACCGCCCGACTGGGTCGCCTTTCCCGCCAATGAACAGGCGATCGTCGACATCCTCGACTGGGCGCAACAATACAACGTCGCGGTGATCCCATACGGCGGCGGCAGCAGCGTGTGCGGCGGCGTCGAAGCGGACGTCGGACCGGGCTACGCAGCCGCCGTCTCGCTCGACCTGGAGCGCCTGAGCCGAGTGCTCGAAGTCGATCCCGTGAGCCGCGCGGCTCGCATCCAGGCCGGTGCGCTCGGGCCGGAGCTGGAAGCTCAACTCAAGACTCACCAGCTGACGCTGCGCCACTTCCCGCAGAGCTTCGAGTTCTCCTCCCTCGGCGGCTGGATCGCCACCCGCGCCGGCGGCCACTACGCGACGCAGCACACGCACATCGACGACTTTGTGGAAGCCACGCGGCTCGTGGCACCGACCGGGGTGCTGCAGACGCGCCGCCTGCCCGGGTCCGGCGCGGGACCCGCGCCAGATCGCCTGGTCATTGGATCGGAGGGCACGCTCGGCGTGCTGACCGAGGCTTGGGTGCGCCTGCAGGCACCACCACGGTTCCGCGCATCGGCCTCCGTGAAGTTCCGCGACTACCTTGCTGCCGCCGCCTGCGTGCGATCAATCGCGCAATCCGGCCTCAATCCAAGCAACTGCCGCCTGCTTGATCCGCTCGAGACGGTGTTCGCGGGCGTCGGTGACGGACGCGCGGCCGTCCTCGTGCTGGCGTTCGAGTCCGCGGACCATCCGCTTCAGCCGTGGATGGCCCGGGCCCTCGAGCTGGTGAGCGACCACGGCGGCCGGTACGACGCCGACTCCGTGGCACGCTCAATGTCGGCGGCCAACTCCACCGAGCACCGCAGCGGCGCGGCCGGCGCCTGGCGCGAGGCGTTCCTCCGCATGCCTTACTGGCGCGATGCGGCCGTGGGCCAGGGCGTGATCATGGATACGTTCGAGACCGCGATCACCTGGGAGCGATTCGAGGGGTTCTACGCGCGCGTCAAGGACGAAGTCGGCCTCGCGGTCAGGCGCGCCACCGGCCAGGACGCCCGACTCTCCTGCCGCCTGACGCACATCTATCCGGACGGCCCGGCGCCGTATTTCACGCTCATCGCTCGCGCCGCGGACGGCAGTGTGGCCAGCGCGCTGTCCGCGTGGCGCGAAATCAAGCACGCGGCCAACGCGGCGGTGGTCGCGCACGGCGGAACGATCACCCATCACCATGCGGTCGGCCGCGACCACCGGCGTGGCTACGAGCGTGAAGTCGACCCGCTGTTCCGCCGGATGCTGGCGGCCGCGAAGAAGGTGGCCGATCCGCACGGAATACTCAATCCCGGCGTACTGATCGATCCAGCCGACCGGCCTGTGGGCGCGAGAGGAGCGCTCGCCGACTGAGCGATGCGCCAAGGCCCGGCCCGGCTCCGCCGGGCTAGCGAGGCACCCGCGCGCGCCGGTCGCGGACGGCCCAGTACCTGCGCACGCAAGCTGGCCGCGCGTCGGGCCCGTCGGCTCGTGCCACGCGCGACGTCCACGCTTCGAGCAGCCGATCGCCTTCGGCGAACGCCGTGCGAGGCCCGGGCGGCTGCACCTGCCAGCGGGCCTCGAGCGCGTCGCGCTCGGCGGTGAACAGCGGAGCCAAGCGGGCCGGATCACGCATTACCCGCCGGTGCAGTCGCTCGTGACGCCACCAGAGGCTGGATGGGTCGGCCCGATCGGTCGGCGCCGCGCCCAGGTCGAGTGGTACGTCGACGCTGACGGGTTTGAACAGGCCGGTGCAGGGCGCCGCCGTACCGGTGACCCAGTGCCGAACGTCGTCCGGCCCCAGTTCAGCCACCCACGACGCAGTCGTCTGCGCTCCAGCGAGCAGTCCGCCGGCGTGCATGCACGGCGCGGACATCGCGCCGTTGAGCAGGTGGTAGCGCGGGTGCCCGACGCCGCCATGGTCGCGCAGCGCGCGCATTAGATCGCCGACGTGGTGGGCGCTCTCGGCTGCCGCGAGCGTCCGGCCGCGTCGCAGTCGGCAGGCGGACAGTCGCGTCCGCATGGGCTCGCTCTCCTCGACCATGCCGGGCAGGGTCAGCCCGTTGGAAATCGACCACGCCCGCGTGACGCGTTCGGCCTGCCAGCGCCGAGCGGCGGTTTCTAGGACGAACGCCCCGCGCGGGTCCGCGACCAGGAAGCTGCTGTGGTACCTGAACCCCCGGTCCTCGTGGCCGCAACCGCCACCCTGGCCGTGGACCGCTAACAGCCGCACCATCACCTCGACCGCCTGCTCGGCGGTCGCTCCTCGCTCGAGCCCGAGACGCAGCAGGTCCATCCCGGTGAGGCCCGTCGCTGCCGGCACGTCCCGCGTGAACACCGCCTCGTTGCCGATCACCACGCCGTGCTCGTTGGCACCGATCTCGGCACCCCACATCCAGAACGGCCGGCTCAGCAGAACGGCGTACGTGGCAGGCGCCTGGGGAATCGTGAGCCACGTGCACTGCAGCAGCGCGCCGGGCGCGTACGCCCGGCGCGGCTGCCAGTCCAGGAGCTGGGCCTCGTTCGGGTCGCGGTCGCTGTTCTTCGCGAAGAGCACCCGATCGGCGTGGACGGTGACCAGCGTGTCGCACATCAATACAGCGAATATAGCCAACTCGAGCGGCGCGCGTGCCACCGTGGCACGCCAACCCGGAAGAGGCCAGCTTCCGCTCTCCCGCGCCAGGCGCGGCGCGCCGGGACCGGCCGGCTCCTGGCTCTGGCTATCCAGGCGACCCAGCGCGATCGGCCGGCCAGCGTCGCGGCGCCGGCGCTCTGCGGCAGCGGAAACCGCCGCCCGGAGTGCAATACGTACTGTCCCCAAACGCATACAATCGTCTAATGGCCTGTGCGCCCCGAATCCAATAGATAAGTCCGGTCGGCGGCACGCCGGGAGACCACGCGATGCAGGAATATTCAGCCCTTCACGCCCGCTCGATCAGCGATCCAGAAAGCTTCTGGCGCGAGCAGGCGACACTGATCGACTGGCGCACGCCGTTCGCTCGGGTACTCGATCATTCGCGGCCGCCTTTCGCCAAGTGGTTCGTCGGTGGACGGACGAACCTGTGCCACAACGCCGTCGACCGTCACCTTGCCGAGCTGGGTGACCACCCTGCTCTGATCTACGTGTCCACCGAAACCGACCAGGAGCAGACCTTCACCTTCCGGCAGTTGCATCGCGAGGTGAACCGCACCGCGGCCATCCTCCGCTCGCTCGGCGTCGTCAAGGGCGACCGGGTCCTCATTTACATGCCGATGATCCCGGAAGCCGCGTTCGCCATGCTCGCCTGCGCGCGCATCGGTGCGATCCACTCCGTCGTCTTCGGCGGGTTCGCTTCGGTGAGCCTGGCGACCCGCATCGACGACGCGAAGCCCAAGGTAGTCGTGAGCGCCGATGCCGGATCGCGCGCCGGCAAGCCCGTCCCCTACAAGCACCTGCTCGACGAGGCGATCGGCCTTGCGAAGTTCCCGCCAGCCAAGGTGCTGCTGGTCGATCGCGGTCTCGCGGCGATGGCTCGCGTTGCCGGACGCGACGTCGATTACGGCCAGCTGCGCGCCGAGCACATGAACGCCGAGGTGCCGTGCGAGTGGCTGGAGAGTTCCGAGCCGAGCTACATCCTCTACACCAGCGGGACGACCGGCAAGCCGAAAGGCGTACAGCGCGACACCGGCGGCTATGCCGTGGCGCTTGCCGCGTCGATGAAGCTCATCTACTGCGGCAACAAGGGCGAGACCTACTTCGCCACCAGCGACATCGGCTGGGTCGTCGGTCACAGCTACATCATCTACGGTCCCCTGCTCGCCGGCATGTCGACGATCCTCTACGAGGGCACGCCGATCCGCCCCGACGGCGGCATCTGGTGGAAGATCGTCGAGCAGTACCGCGTCACGACCATGTTCTCGGCGCCTACCGCCATCCGCGTGCTGAAGAAGCAGGACCCCGCGTTTCTCAGGAAGTACGACCTTTCCTCGCTGCGCCTGCTGTTCCTCGCTGGCGAGCCGCTCGATGAGCCGACGGCGCGGTGGATCGCCGAGGGCCTCGGCAAGCCCGTGGTCGACAACTACTGGCAGACCGAGACCGGCTGGCCGATTCTCGCCATTCAGCGCGGCGTGGAGGCCCTGCCGAGCAAGTTCGGCTCGCCCGGTCTGCCGGTCTACGGCTATGACGTCCACCTCTTCGACGCCAACAGCGGCGAGGAAGTCGGCACCAATCAGAAAGGCGTCGTCGCGATCAATGGGCCGCTGCCTCCCGGCTGCATGACCACGGTCTGGGGGGATGACGAGCGCTTCGTCTCCACCTACTGGTCCAGCATCCCGGGCCGCGTGGCGTATTCGACCTTCGACTGGGGCATCCGCGACAAGGACGGGTACTACTTCATACTCGGCCGCACGGATGACGTGATCAACGTCGCCGGCCACCGTCTCGGGACACGCGAGATCGAGGAGTCCATCTCCTCCCACCCCAACATCGCCGAGGTCGCGGTGGTGGGCGTGGCCGACCAGCTCAAGGGTCAGGTCGCGATGGCCTTCGCGATCGTCAAGGACACGAGCCTCGTCGACACGCCGCAGAAGCGCCTCGCCCACGAAGCCGAGGTAATGAAGGTGGTCGATAATCAGCTCGGCGCGGTCGCGCGGCCGGCGCGGGTCCATTTCGTGGCTGCGCTGCCCAAGACCCGCTCCGGCAAGCTGCTGCGCCGCTCGATTCGCGCCGTGTGCGAGCACCAAGACCCGGGCGACCTGACGACCATCGAGGACCCGTCAGCGCTCGAACAGATCATCGCCGCAATCGACGGCTGAGGCGCTCGATGCGGCATGGCACGAGCAGCTGTTCGACCTGGGGCTCTATCGGAGAGAGCCTCAATCCAGGCGCGGATATCCGGTGATGCGCTGGATTTCGGTGTAGAGCGGCGCGAGGCGTGCGTACATGTGCCGGTATACGTGCTCGTAAAGCGCATCGTAAACAGCGACATTCGCAGCAATGGGCTCGAACAGCCTTCCGATGCGCGTCATATGCGCCAGGGCCTGGTTGAAGTCGGTATGGAGTCCCAGGCCGACGGCACAGTCGATCGCCGCGCCGAGGCCTGCCGTCTCATGCGTATGCGGGCGCGCGGTCGGAAGGTTGAATATGTCCGCGGTAAGCTGCATGGCGGCGTTGGACTGCGCGCCGCCCCCACTGACGCGCAGTTCCGTCAGGCGCAGGCGACCGCGCTTCTCGATGCGCTCGCGGCCTTCGCGCAGCGCGTAGGCCAACCCTTCGAGGATTGCCCGGTAAAGATGCGCGCGCGTATGCACGTCGCCGAATCCGATCACCGCACCCTTGGCTTCGGGCGGTGGTTGTCGCAAACCGGGGCTCCAGTAGGGCTGCAGCATCAGGCCCATGGATCCCGCCGGGACCGTGCCGACCATTTCGTCGAACAACTCCTCCGGTGTGACGCCCAGGGTCTGCGCTGCCGCACGCTCCGGGTGACCGAACTGTTCCTTGAACCAGTTGACCATCCAATAGCCGCGGAAGATCTGCACCTCGCAGCTGTACTGGCCCGGCATGGCGGCCGGATAGGGAGGCATGCCCGGGGTGACCTCGAGATACCGTGGCGTGGTGACGTTGATCGTCGCCGTCGTGCCGTAGGAAAGGGCGCCCATGGTCGGCACCAGCACACCCGAACCGAGGATCTCACAGGCCTTGTCTGCGGCCGCCGCGATCACCGGCGTGCCGGCGCGGATGCCAGTCGCGACGCTGGCGGCGGCAGTCACCTCGCCGAGCACGCTGCCCACCGGCAGCAGTTCCGGCAGTTGTTCGGGCCGCACAGCCAGTGCCTGCCATTTCCAGTTGGCCGCGGCCGCCCAGCGCTGGCGCTTGGAGTCGAATGGCAGATAGGCAACCAGGGAGCCGATCGAGTCCGCGAAGCGACCGGTGAGGCGATGATTCAACAGACCCGACACCAGCAGGAACTTGTGTGTGGCGGCATGCAGCGCCGGCTCATGCTGCGACAGCCAGTTGACCTCCGCCTCGCGCTGGAAGTGCCTCACCGTGCCTGCCTGTCCGGCCATCGCAATCGCCAGGCGCCACCAGGACGGGATTGCCGGCAATTGCGTCGCGCGGCGCTGGTCGAGCCAGATCAGCGCCGGATGCAGGCAGCCTCCGTCAGCATCGACCGGAACGATGGAGGCGCGCTGCGTGGTCACCGCAACCCCACGCACCGCCTCGCGCCAGCTCCGATCCCTGCCCCACAGCGCCTGGCAGCACTTGGCGGCGGCCTGCCAGAAGCCCTCACCATCATGCTCGAGCCAGCCCGGCTGCGGGACCCGGTAGTCCTTTAGGGGCGCCTGCGCACGGCCGACCAGGTTGCCCGCAAGATCGAACAACAGCGCCCGCGCGCTCTGGGTGCCGCAATCGATGGACAGCAGGAGGTCGTGCCCCGCGTTCATGACGGCGGGCCGGTCAGGTTGTCGTTGGCGAGAATGCGCTGCGGATCGAAGTGATCGAACGCCGCGGCTAGGGCCGCCATGCCGGCCGCACCCTTCTCGGCCAGCAGATACGGTGCATGGTCGCGCCCAACCCCGTGCTGATGGCTGATCGTGCCGCCACTGGCGACGATCGCCTCGCTCACCGCGCGCTTGAGTGCCGTCCATCGCTGCCACGAGCTCCCCTGGTCCGCGCCGATACGGAAGAGGAACGTGCTGTATACGCTCGAGCCCGTGCCATAGACGTGCGACAGGTGGGTATAGGCGTGGCAGCGTTCGCCGAGGCCGGCCAGTGCCTCGCGCCCGGCGGCCTCCATTGCCTGCATGGTCGAGGTGCTCGTACGCCAGGGTACGGAGGTCTCCATGGTGTCCACGGCGTAGCCCGCTTCCCAAAGTGCGTTGCGCAGATAGACGCCGGCGAAGCGCTTTTCCGCCCATTTCCGGCCCAGCAGCTCGCCGGTGGACACGCCGCCATGGGCACGCAGCACCGCCTTGGCCTGCTGCCAGGTGGCCTCGACCTGCGCGCGTGTGCCGGTCAAGCCGAGCATCAGCAGGCACTTCTGTTCTCGAGCGCCCCGCAAGGCGAGGAAGCGCTCAAGCCAGGCAACCTGGCTGGCGTGGCCAGCCAGACGCAGCGTGGTCAGCGTTTCGACCTGGTTGGACAACCGCAGCATCGATAACGGGACGCGCGACTGTGCCAGCGTGCGCGCGGCTGCGACTCCGGAGTCCCAGTCGGGCAGGAAAACACCGATGAATCGTTCTTGCTCAGGCAGACGGCTGACGCGCACGATGGCTTCGGTGATCACGCCGAGGCGCCCCTCCGAGCCCAGTACCCATTCGCGGAGGTCGGGACCGGCGGCACTGGCCGGAAAGGGCGGTATCGTCAGCGTTCCGCGCGGCGTTTCGACCGAGCCGCCGGCGAACAGCTGCTCGATCCGGCCGTAGCGCAGCGACTGCTGCCCGGACGAACGCGTCGCAATCCAGCCTCCAAGCGTCGCGTACTCGAAGCTCTGCGGGAAATGCCCGAGCATGTAACCCTTGGCTCGCAATTGTGCTTCCAGATCCGGTCCCGTCACACCGGCCTGAATGCGCGCCAGTTGCGAGGTCTCATCGAGCTCGAGCAGCGCCCGCATGCGCCGCATGTCGAGCGTCAGGCAGGGTCGCCTGCCCGCCGGTGGCAGGAGATGACCGGCCACACTGGTGGCGCCGCCGCACGGCAGCAGCACCACATCGTGCTGCTGCGCCCAGGCGAGCAGCCCGCGAACGTGCCCGCCGTGCTCCGGCCACGCGACGCCATCGGTCAGTCGGCCGATTTCGCCGAAGCGCAGGCGAATCCAATCGCCCAGGCTCTGCCCCACGCCGGAGCGCAGCCGATCTTCAGCGCGCGTCGAGATGAGCGGATGGAGCAAACTTGCTGTCGCGAGACGGGAAGGCTGCTCGCGGTCGACGCGCGCGCAGACCTCGGCCAACGTCGCCTCCGGTGGTGCGGTAGCGCTCCCGATTGCTGCACGCAGGAATTCGATCGCCTCCGGAGGCAAGGTGGCCGAGATCGTCTCATCACCCCAACCGTTCCAGCGTCTCATGCGGCTCCCCTTCCCCGAGTGCCGGCGATCGCCTGCTGGGTCAGCGGGCTGCGGGATTGCCGCTCGATTGACCGGCAGAATGCGATCTGCGATTCGCGCTCGGCCTCGCTCCAGCCGAGCAGCTTCGACATCGCCAAGGCGGCGGGCGCCAGCGAGCCGAGACCCGCTCGCTCGTCGAACCACGCGCGCGCGCTGCGGCGCACCCAGTAGTCCTCAAGGGTCAATGCGCCCTCGCAAAGCACGGCATGCCGCGCTTCGGCGGCGACGTCGCCGCCGTCTGCAACGATCCCGGGCGCCTCGTCACCGTAGAGCCGCGCCAGGCGCTCCGCTTCAATCGCATCGGTATTCAACCGGGCAATCTCCCTGCCGCTCAGCGTCCGCGCGCCGCCCGTCAATGGCTGCGTCGCCGTACTGCACGGCAGAGCCGGCTTGCCGAGCCGCCGGACGGCGAGGTCGACGAGGTGTTCTGCCATCGCCCGATAGGCGCTCAGTTTTCCGCCGGCGACCGAAATCAGGCCGGCCGGTGACGTCCAGACCTCGTCTTTGCGCGACACTTCCCCGGGCTTCTTGCCCGGCTCAGAGACCAGCGGCCGTATGCCCGACCACATCGCCACGATATCGCCGTCCGCAATCGGTGCGGTCCGCAGGTTCCGCTCGGCCGCCGTCCGCAGATAGTCAACATCCGCGCGCGCAAATTCCGGCCAGTACTCGGTGCGATCGTGAAAGACATCGGTGGTGCCCAGGTAGGTGAACCGACCGCGTGGCACGGCGTACGCCATGCGCTTGTCCTGCGCCGGTAGCACGACGGTGTTGTTCACGGGCAGGCGATCGCGGTGGAGCACGAGGTGGATGCCGCGACTGAGGGCAAGGCGCGTGTCGTCCTGCCCTGCCTCGAGCCTGCGCACGCCATCCACCCAGACGCCTGCTGCGCTGACGACCAGATGTCCGAGGACCCGTGCCGATCGGCCGTGGCCCGGCACGGTCGATTTGACGGTGACACCGACGACTCGCCCGCCTTCCAGCAACAGGCCATCGACCGAGGCGTAGCTCAGGACCGTCGCTCCGGCGGCTTGCGCAGATCGCACATTTGCCACGACCAACCGTGCGTCGTCAGTGAGGAACTCGGTGTACGCGACCGCGCCCGTCAATCCCGCGGGGTTCACGAGTGGCTCGCGCTGCGCCAGCTCCACAACATCGAGGACGGTGTGATGCTCCCCTGCCGGAACTTTGCCGAGCTTCTCGTAAACCCACAGCGCCGCACGCAGCGCGGCCGCGCGGGCCGCCGAATCCGTCGGAATCAGGAAGATTTCCGGCTTGGCCAGGTGCGGCGCGATCCTCCGCAGAATCTGGCGTTCCGCCGCGGCCTCCTTGACTATGGCGAGGTGGCCCTGCAGCAGATACCGTAGTCCGCCGTGGATCATCTTGGAGCTGCGGCTGCTGGTGCCGCTCGCGAAGTCACGGGCTTCCAGCAACGCGACGCTCAACCCGCGCAAGGCGGCATCGCGCGCGATACCGGCACCGGTCACTCCGCCGCCGATCACCACCAGGTCGAAACGCTGCGATTCGAGCGATGCGAACACCTCCGCTCGTCTGCGGGTGTCAATCCTGTCGTCCTTCATGACTCTCGCACCGCCGAACCTCCTAGAGCAACGCTACGGGCCGGACCTCTTCGACGTTATTGAAGTACGCGTTGTCGTGCAACAGCCCACTGGCGCCGCCTTCCGCGCTCGCGCGCCCGCGATGCAAGCCCGCTGCGCCCCGATGCGGTTACCCTGCAGTTGCCGCAATAGATCCGTCTACTCTTTTTCCGCTATGCGGCGAGTTTGCTCGTCGGGAGCCGCCGGACCTTGGCGGGTCGCTTGCGGGCCACCCAAAGATCGTGATTCGCCTGCATTCCAAGCCACATCTCGGCGCTGCTGCCTAGCGCCCCCTCGAGACGCAGCGCCATCGCGGCACTGACGCCGGCGCGACCGTTCAGGACCGCAGAGAGAGCCTGGCGCGTAATGCCAATTCGCTTCGCGACATCGCCGATAGACAGCCACTCCGCCAGGTCCTCCCGGAGGACTTCGCCAGGGTGTGCGGGGTTGTGCATTGTGCTCATCCGTATCTGATCCTATTGGTAGTCAAGATAGTCAACGAGTTCCACGTCGCGTTCGATGAATCTGAAAATGACCCGCCAGTTCCCGTTGACAGTGATCGGGTAAGAGCCCTTCAGGTCACCGGTCAGTGCGTGCAGCCGCCACCCCGGCGCCGCGAGATCGTCGGGCTCAGTTGCGGCATCGAGGACTGTGAGTTGCAGCCAAAGCTTCGTCGCATGCTGCGGCTGCATCCCCGCCTTCGTGCCCCGCCTGAAGAACGCCTCGAGGCCTTTGTGCCGGAGACTCCTGATCATGCGCCATCGTAATGCGACAAGCGACGCTTTACAGGCGAGCTGGCGCGCCCGGAGAGAATTCGAATTCCTGGGCTTCCTATTCGTAGGACACCTTTGGTATTCGAGGCCCGTTCAAATCAACAAGCTGGATGGATCGGCCACGGATAACTATCGCCCAAGTCTCGCCAAGTCACGCCGAGGCTCGATTCGGCCCTATGCTGCCCAGCTATCGAACCCTGCTGTGTTCTCGTTCGGGCCCGCACTCATTTCTTACCGGCCTTCGACCGAGGCAGTCTTGGCGGTCGCGACAGACCTCAGAACTCATACGCCTGTCATCCGCAACATCATCGGGCGCATGGATGCCATGCAACTCCTTTCGGTCGGTAACGCACTCTGCCAATTCCTGCGGTGAATCCGCGGGCGAGGGTTTCGGCGGAGTCGTGCCGCTCGGGCCCGCACCAAATTGCGTCTCGCCCCGAGGCAAGGGGCACGCGTAGCCGGGCCGGATGGCTGGCCAGAGAACCGGACACCGGCGACGCTTGCGGTGCCCGCTCGACGCACCGGGTTCGGGTGCGGCCCCGAAGGGGTTTGGCAGGCAATCGGCAAGTTGGCACTGGCGTTGGGCGCGGTGCGACCCGTGCATGGCACCGTGCGCCTACCTGCGTCGATGAAGCTTCGGCGCGTCGTCTTTGCACGTCAGGCGCTGCGGAGTGGTCCGGCACAATTTGCCCGGGTGATACGATAAGGCGTCCCCCATGAAAGCCGTCGTCATCCGCGGTGTTCGCCTCGAATTTGTCCGGCTGACTCCAGCCCAGCCCCACGATGCGGCTCCAGTCATTGTCTTCCTGCACGAAGGGCTGGGGTCCGTCTCGATGTGGCGAGACTTTCCGAAGCGCGTGGCCGACGCGTGCGGTTGTGACGCGGTGGTCTATTCGCGACAGGGGTATGGGGGGTCGGATCCCGCGACCGTACCGCGCACAAAGCGCTACCTGCATCGCGAAGGCATCGAGGTCCTGCCGGCCTTGATCGATGCGCTGAAGCTCGACCGTCCGCTTCTGTTTGGCCATTCGGATGGCGCCACAATTGCGCTGCTCTGTGCGGGCCAGACCACGACGCCACTGTTCGGGGTGGTCGCCGTCGCTCCGCACGTCATCGTCGAGGACATCACCCTGGAAGGTATCCGCGAGACTGCCGATGCCTGGCACCGGACAGCTCTGTCGAAACGCCTAGCCCGGCATCACTCCAGGCAGAACGTAGATAGCGTCTTTGCCGCATGGCGCGACACCTGGCTCGACCCGGCCTTCCGCGATTGGAACGTGGAGTCCTGTCTGCCGGCCATCCGTTGTCCGGTTCTTGCCATCCAAGGTGAGGACGACGAATACGCGACCATGGTTCAGTTCGATCGCATCGTCGCGCGGCTACGGGACCTGACGCCACTCAAGCTCGCCGACTGCGGGCATTCCCCCCACAGGGATCAGCCCGAGGCGGTGATCGAAGCAACGAAGGCCTTCCTCGCCCGCATGCTTGATTCCGGTTAGCCCCGGCTCGATCGCCTTGATTTCCACGCGCCCGGAAAGATTCGAACCCGCGACCTTCTGGCTCATAGGGCTCCCCGAGCTTCCTTTAGGCTCATTCGAATCGACAAGCGCAACGGCCCGACCTCATCGAACTTCGCGCCAGAGCTCACCAAGTTTCGCCGAGGCGAGATTCAGCCGTACGTTGCAGCCGGCGCGTGCATCTTCAGTCCCAGGACGATGGATGAAGATTGCCTGCATTCATCGGCTGGCAGGGGCCGCGCATCACCTAAGCATATGTACGTACGGCGGCCCGCGGGAAGGGCGACCTGCTAGGCTCCCTCGCATGCAAGTGCAACTACCCCGGATCATCCAGGGCGGGATGGGTGTTGCCGTCTCTTCCTGGCCCCTTGCGCGCGCCGTGTCGCTGCGAGAACAGCTTGGCGTCGTGTCCGGCACTGGCATCGACACCGTCGTCGCGCGACGCCTGCAGTTGGGCGACCCGGGCGGTCACCTCCGCGAGGCCTTCGATGCCTTCCCGGTGCGGGAGATCGCGACCCGCGTCTGGGATCGCTATTTCGTTCACGGCGGCAAGCCGGCCGGCGCGCCGTTCAAGTCCAAGCCCGTGGCCACGGTGAAGATGTCCTCCGCACTGCTAGACCTCGTCGTCATCAGCAATTTTGCCGAGGTCTTCCTCGCCAAGGCGCAGCACGCCGGGCAGGTCGGGATCAACCTGCTCGAGAAGGTGCAGCTGCCCAACCTCGCCTCGCTGTTCGGCGCCATGCTCGCGAAGGTGGACGTCGTGCTGATGGGAGCCGGCATCCCGCGGTCGATCCCGGCCATCCTCGATCGCTTCGCGGCGGGCGAACCCGCGGAAATGAAGCTCGACGTCGCGGGCGCGCTACCAGGCGAGGCGTTCTACTCTCGGTTCGATCCGCGCCGCTACCTGGGCGACGCCATCCGTGCGCTGAAGCGGCCGCAGTTCTTGGCGATCGTGTCTTCCTCGACGCTGGCCATGACGCTGGCGCGCAAGAGTGCCGGCAAAGTCGACGGGTTCGTGGTGGAAGGCTCGTCCGCTGGCGGCCACAATGCGCCGCCGCGTGGGCCGCTGACGCTCGATGCGAACGGCGAGCCGGTCTACAGCCTGCGCGACTCGCCGGACCTAGAGCAGATCCGCTCGCTCGGCCTGCCCTTCTGGCTCGGCGGCTCGTACGGCGATGCGGCCAAGCTCGAGAAGGCCGAAGCGCTCGGTGCGAAAGGCATCCAGGTCGGCACGGCCTTCGCGTTCTGCGACGAATCTGGGATCGCGCCCACACTGAAGGAATCGGTGCTGGCCGCGAGCAGGGAGGGCCGCGTGAAGGTCTTCACCGACCCGTATGCGTCACCGACCGGCTTCCCGTTCAAGGTGCTGCAAATGCCCGGGACGGTGTCGGAGTCCGAGGTCTTCGCGGCCCGTGAACGAGTCTGCGATCTCGGCTACCTCCGGCAATGCTACCGCCAGCCCGACGGCAGCCCCGGCTATCGTTGCCCGGGCGAGCCGCTCGATGACTTCCTGCGCAAGGGCGGCACCGACGCCGAAGCGCACGGACGCAAGTGCATCTGCAACGGCCTGGTATCCGCCGTCGATTTCGGCCAGGTGCGCCGCAGCGGCGAGTTGGAGCCGTCCCTGGTGACCGCGGGCGACGACGCCGTGCAGATTCACCGTTTCCTGCGGCCGGGCCGAACGAGCTATTCGGCCGGCGACGTGCTTGATTGCCTGCTCGGCATTGCCAGCCCGGCCATGGCGTAACCGTCGAGCATGCAACACGCGAGCTGCGGTGGCGTGCCAGTGCCGCACTGACGCAGCGGCGGCCGTAATGGCTGGATCGTGACGGGAAAGAAGAAATCCGAGAGCACGGCCGCTAGCCAGCGCCTCAAGCGAGATCGGTCCGGGTGGCACATGCGCATTAGTCGATGTGCAGAACCGATAGCGCGCGGTGGCGCCGGCAACAGGTTGCTCAACAACGCCCGCCGGACATGCCGGGCAGCGATCCGCAGCGGCCCAGCCAATCGAACGGGCTCGTGCGTCGTGGAAGCCAACTGTAGAATGTTCCCTGTGTCGGAAAGCATAGAGGCCTCCGCACTAACGTAGGCCTTGGATTTGACTGGCGCGCCAATGGTGATGAATCTCGGCACTCGGGTGCGGTCGTTTCCGTCTGCTAACGACTTATCGGACGGCCGCGAGTGGCTGCGGTTGGGCACGGGGAATTGCCGGTCGTTTGTGCGGGTAGCGGTCAGCGGCACGCGCATCATGTCTTGATCGAGACCGCCGTCATTGAAGCGCAGGTAGTGCAGGTGCGGCGCGCTGTCCGACCCGCCCGGCCTCCTCGCTCGCCGTCACGGCCTGTGGCGGCTGGACGGGCATACGTAGCTGCGAACCAGTTCTCTCCAGAATGCGAGTGCGGCACGACGCAGGTAAGATTGTCGAGGCGCTGGGCGGGCCCGCTCAAACCAAGACCCCACGATGTCACTCTTCTCACGCCTTTTTCGTAGCTCGCCTCCCGTAGCCCGGGCACCGGCAGTCCGCGAACGTGATGCCGGAGTCGAGTCCCCGCAACCACCCGACTCTGCCGCGCGCGCTCGGGAAGAAGAAGCGAGCCTGTCTCAGGCCATCGCTACCGGGGACATGACCACGGTCGGCAAGTGGGTGCTCGAGGGAAGCTCGACGCGAACCCGCCAGATAGCGGCACGGAGCATCGTGGACCGGGACCAGCTGCGCGAACTGATCCGGGCTACGCGCCACGGGAAGGACAAGAACGTCCATCGGATTCTTACCACCAGAAGGGATGAACTGCTCGCCGAGATCCGCAGCACTCAGCAGCTGCAGGCGGATATGGAAGGGACCGCCGCGGCCATCGTCCGGCACTGTGAGCATCCGTACGACGCGTCGTACCAGGCCAACCTCGGGCAGCTAGAGGCCCGGTGGCGCACCCTCGCACCGCACGCGACACCGGACCTTCGACGCGATGTGATACAGCACCTGCAACGTGCGCATGAGGTCGTCGAGCGTCACCGCCAGGCGCTCGAGACGGAGGCGGAGCGGCAGCGATCCGCCGCCCTCGCCTCCGAAGAAGCGCGGCACCAGCGGGAACTGGAGGCTCAGGCCAAGGCGGCGGCCGTCGCCGAGCAAGCCCGGATGCTCGAAGCCGCGGGCCAGGCCGAACGGGCGAAACGTGCGGCAGACGAGGCGAAGGCACGCGACCTCCTTGGACTGCTGCGACAGGCACAGGCGGCGCTCGATCACGGCGGGACGGCACGCGCCGCCCGGCTGCGCGCCACAATCGCGGAAAAGCTGCCAGAGGCCCCCGCCCTGCCCGCATGGTTCGCACGCCAGTTGGAGCAGGTCGACTCGCGACTCGCGGTGCTGCAGGACTGGAAGACCTTCAGGGTCGCGCCGAAGCGGGCCGAGCTTGTGCAGCAGATGCAATCCCTGGTCGGCGCCGAGCTCGCGCCCGATGAACTCGCGCGGCGGATCCGCCGGCTGCGGGACGAATGGCGGACCCTCAACCGGGGCGCGACGGAGGAGCCGACGCCCGAATGGCAGCAGTTCCAGGAGGCGGCGGACCGCGCCTACGAGCCCTGTCGCGAGCACTTCGCCCGGCAGGCCGAGCTGCGGCGGGAGAACCAGGAGCGGCGCGAGGCGCTGATCGAACGGCTGGCGGCCTTCGCCGCGGAACAGGGCGGTGAGCACCCGAACTGGCGCGCTATCAACCAGGCCATTGTCGAGGCGCGGCGCGAGTGGCGCCAATACGCGCCAGTGGACCAGGCGGCCGTGAAGCCGCTGCAGGCGCGCTTCCATGCGCTGGTGGACGACCTGCAGGCGCGCCTCGACGCCGAGTACGCCCGCAACGTGCAGACGAAACGCGAACTGATCGCCCGTACCGAGGAGCTCCTCAACCTCGAGGACACGCGCAAGGCCATCGAGGAGACGAAGAGCCTGCAGCGGACCTGGAAGACCGTCGGAATCGTCCCGCGGAACCAGGATGGCGCGCTCTGGGACGAGTTCAGGCGACACTGCGACGCCGTCTTCCAGCGCAGCTCGCAGGAATCGGCGGCGTACGCCGCCGCCCTCGAGGCCAACCAAGCGCGGGCGACCGGCTTGTGTGACGAACTGGAGCGGATTGCCGCGCTCAGCGGCGAGCCGTTGTTGTCCGCCGTGCCGCAGCTCGACGAGCTGCGCACCCAGTTCGAGTTCCTCGACCTACCGCGGGCGTCCGTGCGTGACCTGCGCCAGCGGTTTTCCCATGCGACCGGTCGGTGCGCTGAGGCCCTGCGACGACACCGTGCGGCTGCAGCGCGCCGCGGCTGGACCAACGTGTTCGCGGCTGCGGCCCAGGTCCGCGCGCACGCACTCGCGACCGCACTGGGACGGTCGCCGGCCGACTGCGAGGCACTGCGGGCCTCTGCAGCGTCTGCGGTTGCCGACCTCGCGCACGCTCCGAAGGGAACGCTCAGGATCCTGGAGCAGCAGATTGCAGCGGTCGCCGCCGGCACGTTCAGCGCCGACCTCGCCGCGAACGAGGCGGCGCTGCGGCTGCTGTGCGTCCGCGCGGAGCTGATCGCAGGCGCGCCCACGCCGCCGGAAGAGCTGGGATTGCGGCGCGAATACCAGATGCGACGTCTCGTCGAATCGATGGGGCGCGGCGAACGCGTCACCCCGGCTGCACTCGACGATCTCGCGCTCGAGTGGATCGCGGTGGGGCCTGTCGAGCCGGCTGTCCACGACGCGCTGCTGGCCCGGTTCGAGCGCTGTCGCAACGCATACGACCCAATGCCGCAGGTCGGTGTCTAGCGCTCCGGCTTCTCCACCTGAACGGGACCGCGCAGCTGGCCACGACGACGACGCTCGGCAGTCGGGTGGTCCGCCGTCCGATATGAAGGCCATTCCTTGACGCGGCACTTGTCCCGGGAATACGGGGCGAAGCGAAAAGCGCCTTGGAAGCAACGCGCTTGGCCCGATATCGGCTTAGGTCGGGACGGCAAGGCTCAACCGCTTGCCAGGCAGGCCGCTGATGACGCAAAGTAAGTCGCATGACAAGTGACGGGGCCGTGCTTCGTCGCGGACCGATGCGACGCTACTTTGCAACGCTGGCGCTGATCGCGATGATCGCGCGTGCGCTGATCCCGACGGGATTCATGCCCGTCGTTGTTCACGGCGAAGCACAGCTGAGGATCTGCCACGGACTCGCGCACGGCTTGCCCCATCACGGCGACCATGGACACGCCGGGCCACACTCGGACGCCCCGTGCCCGTTCGCCATCAGCGGAGCCGCGGCCCCGCTTCCCGCCACGATTGATTTTTCACTCGCGCACACAGCGCCAGAGTTGACGACAAGGTCTCCCGAGTACACCGCCCTTTCAGAAACTCCGGCTCGCTACGCCGCCCCGCGCGGCCCCCCGTCCCTCGTCTAGCCGATAGCGAAGAGGTGTCGTTCGTGATGCGTTGAGGCTCGAGCCCGTCGCGTCCGCGCGCCTTCCTTCACCACGCTTTGCGAGAATGCGCATGATTGTCTCGTTCCTTAGAGCCCAGCATGCTGGGCCGGTCCGGGTCTCTTCCGTTTCTGACATTCGCTCAGCAGCCGGCGGGTTGGGAGTTGCGCTGCTGCTAGGGATTGTTCCGGCCGTGAGCCTTGGTTGCGCCTGCGGCTGCGGCGTGTTCGATGTCGGCACGGCCTCAATGTTCCCCCAGCATTCGGGTGCCATGGCGTTTGTCGAATACGATTTCATGGACCAGAACCAGAACTGGAGCGGAACATCGAGCGCGCCTGCCGCCAATAACTCAGACAAGCGCGTCAAGACCGACTTCATTAATGTTGGGCTTCAGTACCAGTTCAACCGCTCGTGGGGCGTAGAGGTCGAGGTGCCCTACTTGAATCGCTATTTCAAAACGACGGACGACAGTGGAAACATCGTCGACTTCACCCACGCGGCGCTCGGCGATATCCGTATTAAGGGCGTCTACACCGGCTTTGCGGCAGACATGTCGACTGGAGTCACGTTCGGTCTGAAGCTCGCAACGGGGGACTCCAGCTACCCGAATTTCGACCCGGATACCCAGATCGCCTCAGGGAGTACCGATACTCTGCTAGGGGCCTACCACCTCGGCAATATTGGCCAAGACGGCCGTTGGCGCTATTTTGCCGAGGCGCAGTGGGACCAGCCGGTGCAGCACAAGGCGGCCTATCGACCCGGTAATGAGGTCGACGCGACCGTGGGGGCCTACTACGAAGGCTGGACCATCTCTCCCGCGGTGAAGGTTGCCCCCGTGCTCCAGGTGACCGGCACATACCGCGGTCACGACGGCGGTGAACTCGGCCACCCCGGGGACAGCGGTTACACGCGCGTCCTCCTAACACCTGGCGTCGAGGTCGACATGAGCAAGCTTTCCGTCTACGCCGACGTCGGTCTGCCGGTCTACAGAAACGTGAGCGGGAATCAGCTGGTAAGTTCGCAGTTCTGGCGACTGAACATGAGCTATCGATTCTAAGGCGACAGCATCATGGTTCGGATCCTGCGTCGTTTGTCGTTCGCGTGCATCGCCGCTGTTGCGATGCTGGTGGCCGTCGAAAATGCAGTTGCCGGAGCAGACGAGGTCGGACAGATCGCGCCTGCGCTCGTTGTCCGACAACTCGACGGTCGGGATCTTGACCTCACGGCGCTGCGGGGTAAGGTCGTGATCCTTAACGTCTGGGCGACGTGGTGCTCCCCCTGCCGTGCCGAGTTGCCGATGCTGGATGCGTTCTCGCGAAAACACCAGTCAGAGGGTGTGGTGCTCGTTGGTTTGAGTGCCGACGATATCCATGATCGAAAGGAGGTCGAAAAGGCCGCTCGCGGGCTCGCGTACCCGGTTGCGCTGCTGCAGGAGGCCAAGGCGAACGGATTTGGCATGCCACGAGCGCTTCCGATCACCTACGTGATTGACACGCAGGGCGTCATCCGCGCCCGGTTGATGCCGACGCGTGCCGGCATTTCGGAACAGGATCTGGCAGGAGCTGTGCAGCCTCTGATCCCACGAGCCGGAAATCCACGGGCGCCTTAGTCACCATACTGGGTTCCCGCCGAAACGGGTAGCTCCGGCGCCAAAGGGCGGCGATGAACTGTTCACAATTCGGTTGGCCGCGGGTCGTAACTATTGAGTGACCCCTCTTGGCGGCTTGGCTCTACGGCTGCTCGTGGCCGGTCTGCGAAGTCCGAGAAAGGCCGCTTCTCACAAAGTCGACAGGCCGCATCGGGCCGACGGCCGCAATCCGGCAAGGCTCCGTCACATCTCGTTTTCAATCACTTGACAGCGTACGCGCTCGAATGGGTCTGTGACGGCATCCTGACCCTTGGCGTTTGGTTCACATCAACAAGCCGCATGGCCCGCCCTTAGCCTGCGTTCTGGTGAACCCACCGAGTCTCGCCAAGTATGGCCTTAGCCCTGCACAATCGGCCTAGGAGCGATCCGGTTCGAGGCCGCGATTCGCGTGACTCGCAAAGACTTTCGACGCTTTTCTGCCAGCCAGAGCTCGTACTGCACCTGCTGATTGAGCCAGCTTTCCGCGGACGTATAGAACGCGATCGAGAGACGCACCGCCATTTCGGGACTGACACCCGCGCGGCCGTTGAGTACAGCCGAAACCGTCTTTCTGCTGACACCCAGAGCCTTGGTCGCATCCGTCACCGACAGGCCCAAGGGCTCAAGGCAGAGTTCACGAAGGATCTCGCCGGGATGGGGGGTTGTACATCGGTGCTGCCATGTCAGTGGTAGTCCTCGTAATCGACGAGTACGGCGCCTTTGCCAGAGAAACTGAAGGTGACCCGCCAGTTGCCACTGATCGTCACGGACCGGCGCCCCCTGAGCTTTGCCTTCAGCGGATGCAGCCGCAACCCGGGCAGCTCCATGTCCTTCGGGGACGTCGCGGCCGCCGGTCGACCAAGCACGAGCCGCAACCGAGCCGCATGCTCTGGCCGAATGCCAGCTCTATCTCCAGCGAGAAAGAAGCGTTCGAGCCCGCGATGCCGGAAACTGGCGATCACTCGGGTGGTGTAACGTTACGGGTTACGCAGTCAAGCAGACGCCATCGCGATGATACGAAAGGCGCGAGCCGTCCCCGGCAGCTTGCGTTTACTCTTTGGCCCCACTCACCGGCATCAGGCGAGCAGTACCAGCTCCCGCAACCCTCGCGGGGCGACCACTCCGAATTCGGCAGAGCGAGTCGCGTGTCCGCCTCGAAACAGGCCGCACCCACTGAACGCGCCCGCGTTCGGCCATCAAGCACCCTATAAATCTTCCCTGTCCCGGAAAGCATAACGACCTAAGCGCCAACGTAAGCCTTTGATTTAGCTGGCGCGCCCGGAGAGATTCGAACTCCCGACTTCTGCTCCGTAGAGGTATCCTGATCCTTGTCGAGTCTTTGCAATCAACAGGTTAGATGACCAGCCCTCGCCTATCTTCCCGCTGAGACTCGCCGCGGCTCGCCGAGAGCGTTTTCAACCCTACGTCCTACATGCCGACTAATGGCTCGGCGAAGTCGCTGTCGGCATCGGCGATGCGAGGCTGACTCTCGAGAATCTGGACTGGGCTCATTATCCGCACGAGCCGATGCTGCCGAACATCGGCGACGCCGTTCTTTGCGACCCGGTTCGCGCCGATCCGAGCTTCCGCAACTGTCTCATCGGAAGCTGATCTTCCTGGAATCGGCGGCAGGACCGGTCAGGTTCATGTGGGGCTTGAAGAAGCCATAGTCGCTGCGCCCACGGAGCTCGGTTTGCAGCGTAGAAGCCCTTGGATAGGGTCCCTCGCAGTCCGTGCGAAGTCCCGGCACTTCCCGGCGGCCCCGCGCCTCTCATCACCGGCCGGCGTTCTGCAGAACGAACTGCCGGTTGATCAGCTTGTCCACCACGGATTGAACGTAGTCGGCACGGCGATTCTGATGATCCAGGTAACAGGCGTGCTGCCAGACGTCAATTTCGAGGCGCGGCCTCATGGCCCTTGTCAGCGGAACCTCAGCGCTGGCCGTTCCAAGCGCGTTGATCGTGCCGCCATCTGGAACAAGCCACGCCCAGCCGCTCCCAAACTGCGAGACAGCCGTTCTCGCAAGCTCCGTCCTGACGCCGTCCACGCTGTCGAATGACGCCTCGATTCGCTGCTTGAGTTCCGTTGGCGGATGACCTCCTGCCTTCGGACTCCTGCTGGGCCAATAGAATGGCATCCGGAGAATGGCCCCAGGCCACTCGGCTGACGCACCGGGTCTGTACGGTTACGCACATCCGGCGCTCGCCGAATGTTCCAAAATGATCTAATGGGTGTTGACCGCGGAGGCCGCCACCGCCATTCCCACGAGGTCGCATTTCCCATGCCACGCGCTTCCCCCTGGGACAACGACGAACTCCTGCGTGAAGAACTATTCAGCATCGAGCGCCTGGAGCTGCACGCAGCCAGCCTCGCCGTGGCTCAACAGGTTGCGGCGCGGCCGCCGCGTCGACCACCGCTTGCTGTGCGGCTCAGTGATAACGAGGCAGTGCTGCTCGGCGCCTATCGCGCCATCGCGAAGGCCGTGGCGGAAGGTCGTGCGATAACCCCGGCCGCCGAATGGCTACTCGACAACTACCATCTCGTTGAAGCGCAGATCCGGGAAGTCCGGGAGGATCTGCCGTCGGGTTTCTACCGGCTGTTGCCGAAACTCGCGGACGGGCCCTTCCAGGGATATCCACGCGTCTTCGGCATTGCCTGGGCCTTCGTTGCCCACACCGACAGTCATTTCGACCCGGATTCGCTGCTGCGGTTCGTGCGTGCGTACCAAGGTGTCCAGCCGCTGACTATCGGCGAACTGTGGGCCGTCGCGATCACCCTGCGTATCGTGCTGGTGGAGAATCTGCGACGTGCGGCGCAGCGCATCGTCAGCAATCGCACGGCGCGCGAGGAGGCAGACGACGTCGCGGACCGTCTGCTGGGCGTGCATGGGCATCCCGCGGAGCCCGATGCTCTGACTCGGAGCTACGACGACGGCACCAGCCTTCCCGCCGCCTTGGTGGTCGAGCTCGTGCAGCGGCTGCGCGACCAGGACCCGAAGGTGACTCCGGCATTCACGTGGCTGGAGGAGCGGCTCGCGGCGCAGGGAACGACAATCGAGGCCGTCGTGCAAGCTGAGCACCAGCGGCAGGGCAACTCCAACGTGACCGTGCGCAACATCATCACGAGCATGCGACTCATCTCCGAGCTGGAATGGTCGGAGTTCTTTGAGAGCGCCAGCCTCGTCGATGCGGCGTTGCGCGACGGCAGTGACTTTGCGCAGATGGATTTTGCGACGCGCAACCTGTACCGAAGCGCCATCGAGGAACTCTCCCGCGGCTCAAATCGCACCGAGCTCGAGATCGCGGGCGCGGCCCTGGCCGCCGCAGGTCACCCCGCCGGTGACGCGGAACGCCGACGCGACCCGGGCTACCACCTGGTCGGCCCCGGTCGGCGGGCATTCGAGTCCGTAGTCGGTTATCGGGCGCCGCTGTGGCAAGCACCGGCTCGGTGGATCAGGCGGCGCGGCGCTGGTCCCTATATCTCGGCCATCATCCTGATCGCCGCGATCGTTCTCGCCATACCGCTGCTCGCGCTCTTCGCTCACGGAGTTGACGGCTGGGGTGTGGCCCTGCTCGCAGTTCTCGGCCTGTTTCCGGCACTGGACACCTCGGTCGCAGTCGTGAACCGCGCGGTGACCACGGCCTTCCGCGCGACGATCCTGCCCGGTCTCGCGCTGCGGGAAGGCGTGCCAACGCAATTTCGCACGCTCGTCGTCATGCCGACGCTCCTCACGAAGCCAGAATCGATCGAAGAGGAGATCGAGCGGCTCGAAATTCACTATCTATCATCGCCAGAAGGCGACCTCCATTTCGCATTGCTGTCGGACTGGCTCGACGCACCGACTGAGCGCACGGCAACAGACGATGCACTGTTGGCAACTGCGGTCCAAGGCATTGCGCGGCTGAATCGAAGGTATGGCCCCGCCCCTGCCGGTAGCCGTTTCCTCCTCCTGCACCGGCGGCGCGTCTGGAGTGACGTGCAGCAGCGGTGGATGGGATGGGAACGCAAACGCGGCAAGCTGCACGAGCTGAATCGACTGCTTCGCGGGGCCGCCGACACGACCTTCCTCGAGGTGGACGGACAGGCGCCCAGGGTTCCGACTGAAGTCCGGTACGTCATCACGCTCGACGCCGACACGCGGCTGCCACGCGAAGCCGTCCGCCGACTGATCGGGAAGCTGTCTCACCCGCTCAACCGACCCCTGTTCGACAGCGATACAGGGCGCGTGGTCGAGGGCTACGCCGTGCTGCAACCGCGGGTCACGCCGTCGTTGCCGATCGGTCGCGAGGGCTCGATCTTTCAGCGTATCGTCTCGAGCACACCCGGGCTCGATCCCTATGCGGCTGCCGTCTCCGACGTGTACCAGGATCTCTTCGGCGAAGGCTCCTATGCCGGGAAGGGAATCTACGACGTCGATGCCTTCGAGGCGGCCCTCGCGGACCGGGTACCCGATGGCGCTGTGCTGAGCCACGACCTGTTTGAGGGACTCTTTGCTCGAGCCGGACTCGTCTCCGATATCGAGGTTGTCGAGGAGTTTCCCGCGCGCTACGACGTTGCCGCGGCACGCCAGCACCGGTGGTCCCGCGGCGACTGGCAGTTGCTGCCATGGCTTCTGGGGCGGCGCGGCGCAGGTGCCGCAGACCGGCGTCGGCGATCCCTGCCGCTGATCGGCACCTGGAAGATGCTGGATAACCTGCGACGGACACTGTCAGCGCCGGCAAGCCTCCTCGCGTTGGTGGCCGGCTGGACATTGCCGCTGCACGCCGCCTTCCTCTGGACATCCTTCGTACTGGCGACCATTGCTTTGCCGACCCTACTTCCGGTGGCCGCAGTGATCGTGCCGCGACGGACAGGCATTACTGCGCGCAGTCACGTGCGGGCCCTCGGCAAGGACCTCTGGCTGGCCGCGCGGCAGACGATTTTCCAAATCACGTTTTTGCCGCACCAGGCCTGGTTGATGGCCGACGCGATCGGCCGGACCCTGTACCGTCTGTTCGTCAGTCACCGCGATCTCCTCGAGTGGGTCACCGCGGCACAGGCGTCCCTAAGCGCAAGGCCGGACCTCGCCGGCTTCTATCGCCGGATGGGGGGTGGCGTCGCTGCGACAGTCATTGCGGCACTCATCGTCCACCTCTCCGGAAGCGACGCCGCATGGATTGCAGCCCCATTTGCCATTCTCTGGATCGCCTCTCCGGCCATCGCGATCTGGATCAGCCGCGCCCCGCACGCCGCCAAGGAATTCCCGGTTACCGGCCCCGATTCGCTAGCACTGCGGCTCGTCGCACGCCGGACGTGGCGATACTTTGAGACCTTCGTCACGGCCAGCGATAACATGCTGCCGCCCGACAATTTCCAGGAAATTCCCAACCCGGTCCTGGCGCGCCGCACCTCGCCCACGAATATCGGCCTGTACCTCCTCTCCGCCATCAGCGCCCGCGATCTCGGCTGGACAGGCACGATCGAGGCTGTGGGGCGGCTCGAAGCCACCTTCGCCACCCTGGACCGCCTGCAGCGATTCCGCGGCCACTTCTACAACTGGTACGACACCGGCGATCTTCGGCCGCTGGATCCGCGCTACGTGTCGTCCGTCGACAGCGGCAACCTCGCGGCACACCTGATTACCGTGGCAAGTGCTGCCCGGGACTGGATGACCCATCCGGTGACAGCTCAAGTCTCCGCTGCCGGCACCCGGGACGCGTTGCTGCTCGTGCGCGAGGCGCAGCACGCACTTCCCGCGCACCTCGCCACGCATTATGGCGCGTGGCCGCAGTTCGAGGAGCAGTTCGAAGCAATCGCCAGTTTGTTGCGAGGAATCGATGAATCCGGCCTCGACGACGCGGCCCGCCTTGAGGTCCTTGCTGATCACGCAGCCACCCTCGTGGACATCGTCCGGACACTCTGGAGCGAAGGCTTCGACGGCGCCTGCGACGACCTGCTCTTCTGGTCGGAGGCCACGCAGCGCTCCATCGAGAGCTGGCGCCACGACGTCACGCAAACTCGGGACGCTGCGCTCGTCATGCAGGCGCGACTGGCCACGGTTGAGACGACCGCGCGAACCATCGCCAACGCGATGGAATTCGGGTTCCTGGTCGACCCGCAGCGGCGACTTCTCTCTATTGGGTATCGTGCCGCCGACGGCACGCTCGACCCGAGCTGCTACGACCTGCTCGCGTCCGAGGCACGTCTGGCAAGCTTCTTCGCCATCGCCAAGGGTGACATCGCCACACGGCACTGGTTTCGACTAGGCCGGCCGGTCACCGCCGTCGGGCATGGCGCAGCGCTGATCTCATGGTCGGGCTCCATGTTCGAGTACCTGATGCCCTCGCTGGTGATGCGTGCGCCCGTCGGAAGCCTCCTCGAGCAGACGAACCACCTGATCGTGCGACGCCAGATGGACTACGGCGACGCACTGGGCATTCCCTGGGGCGTGTCCGAGTCCGCCTACAGCGCGCGCGACCTGGAGTTCACGTACCAGTACTCCAACTTTGGCGTGCCTGGCCTGGGACTCAAGCGCGGCTTGAGCGAGAATGCCGTTGTGGCGCCATACGCCACGGCGCTGGCGGCGATGGTCGACCCCGCACGAGCGACGGACAATCTCGCGCGGCTCGCTGCGCTCGGGGCCGTCGGGCGCTATGGCTATTACGAGGCGCTCGACTACACCCGGAGCCGACTCCCGGAAGGAACCGCGTTCGCCATCGTGCGCGCGTATATGGCCCATCACCAGGGCATGACCATCGTGGCCATCGTCAACGTTCTGGTGGGCGGGATCATGCGCGAACGCTTCCATGCGGAGCCGCAAGTTCAGGCGACCGAACTACTGCTCCAGGAGCGCACGCCACGGGACGTCTCCGTGGCTCACCCGAGGGCCGAGGAGGTGCAGACGGCGGCACGAATCAGTGACCTCCCTTTCCCGAAGGTACGCCGGCTGCACACGGCACACGACGCGACGCCGCAGGTCCATCTGCTCTCCAATGGGCGCTATGCCGTGATGCTGACTGCAGCCGGCTCCGGCTACAGCTGCTGGCGCGACCTCGGAATCACCCGATGGCGCGCGGACGCGACCCGTGACGACACGGGCAGCTACATCTTTCTGCGCGACGTGGAGAGTGGCCGGGTTTGGTCGGCTGGCTATCAACCGTGCGGTACGGAGCCCGAAGACTACGGAGCGGCGTTCTCGGAGGACCGCGTCGAGCTTGCACGAACCGAGCGGGGAATCGCGACATTACTCGAAGTCGTCGTATCGCCGGAAGACGATGCCGAGGTTCGCCGCCTCTCCATTACGAACATCGGCGGCCGCGTGCGGGACATCGAGGTGACGTCGTACTCCGAGCTCGTGCTCGCGCCACCCGCGGCCGACGCGGCGCACCAGGCGTTTTCCAAGCTCTTCGTGCAGACGGAGTATTTGCACAGGCCCGGGGCGCTCCTCGCCAACCGCCGCTTGCGTTCGCCCGATGAACCGGCGATCTGGGCAGCGCAACATGCGGTCATCGAAGGCGAAGTAGTGGGCACGGTCGAGATTGAAACCGACCGGGCGAGATTCCTTGGCCGCGGCCGCGAAGTGCGCGACGCAATTGCCATGTCGGACGGACGGCGCCTTTCGAACACGGTCGGTACCGTACTCGACCCCATCTTCGCGCTGCGCTACCGCTTACGAGTGCCGGCCGGCGCCGCGGCCCGCATCGCATTCTGGACGGCGGCCGCCCCCTCCCGCCAACAGGTGCTCGACCTGCTCGACAGACACCACGACCCCAACGCGTTCGTGCGTGCCAGCACCCTCGCCTGGACGCAGGCGCAGGTACAGCTTCGGCACCTCGGCATTACCGCGGCCGAGGCCAGCCTGTTCCAGAGACTGGCGGGACAGGTGCTCTTTGCCGATGCGTCGCTCCGCCCGTCGTCGGCCACTATTCGTCGCGGTGGCGCCAGTCCTGCAGCGCTCTGGAGCCAGGGCATTTCCGGTGACCTGCCGATCGTATTGCTGAGGATCGACGACCTCGATGACATCGCCATCGCACGCCAGTTACTCCAGGCGCACGAGTACTGGCAGATGAAGCAGCTCGCCGTGGACCTCGTGATCCTGAACGAGCGCGGCTCGTCGTACATACAGGATCTTCAGGTTGCGCTGGAGGCGCTGTATCGAATGAGCCAGGGCCGCGGGCAGATCGAGCCCGGCAGGGCGCGCGGCTCGGTCTTCATTCTGCGCACGGACCTCATCCCCGCGACCACGCGCGAGGCGCTCTCCTCCGTTGCCCGCGTCGTGCTCGCCGCGCAGCGGGGGAGCCTCGAGGATCAGCTCGATCGTGCGCACGTGCCCGCGGCACACAAGACGCGCAGCGCCCCACGCCGGGCGTCACGCGTGGAAAGCCTGGTGACCGGACCCGCCCCGCGGGAGCTCGAGTTCTTCAACGGGCTCGGCGGATTTTCGGCGGACGGCACCGAGTACGCCACGCTGCTCGCGCCCGGCCAGGCAACTCCTGCGCCATGGATCAATGTCGTCGCGAATCCGGCGTTCGGGTTCCAGGTCGCTGCGGAGGGCAGCGGCTTCACCTGGTCCCTGAACAGCCGGGAGAACCAGCTCACGCCCTGGTCGAACGACCCCGTGACCGATCGCCCGGGCGAGGCGATCTACCTACGCGATGAGGACACCGACGAGGTGTGGGGCCCAACGGCAGCACCGATCCGCGACCGCAACGCGTTCTATTCGGCTCGGCATGGCCAGGGATACAGCCGCTTCGAGCACGAGTCGCGCGGCATAGCACTTGACCTTCTGATGTATGTGCCGCTTGAGGATCCCATCAAGATCTCGCGCTTGACGATCCGCAACAACTCCGGACGGACACGCCGACTCTCGGTCACGGGATACGCGGAATGGGTACTCGGCGCATCCCGCTCTGACGCTGCGCCGTTCATTGTCACCGAGATGGACCCTCTAACGGGCGCGATGTTTGCTCGCAACCCATGGAACGCCTCGTTCGGCTCGCGCGTCGCGTTCGCCGACCTGGGCGGCCGCCAGACCCAGTGGACCGGAGACCGGCGGGAATTCCTTGGGCGCCACGGCACGCTCGCGGAACCAGCCGCGCTCCGCGGAGCACGCCGTCTTTCGCAGCACGTGGGCGCGGGCTTCGATCCGTGCGCCGCACTGCAGGCGCCCCTCCAACTGGAGGCGGGCGCCACCACAGAAGTCGTCTTTCTTCTCGGCGAGGCGACCGACAACAGCAGTGCGCAAGCACTTCTAGCGCGTTACCGATCTGCGGACCTGGAAGCCGACTTTCGCAGCGTCGTCGAGTACTGGGACCGGGTCCTCGGGACGGTCCAGGTGAAGACTCCGGACCGCTCGATGGACATAATTCTCAACCGCTGGATGCTGTATCAGACCGTCTCTTGCCGCATGTGGGCACGATCGGCGTTCTATCAGGCCAGTGGTGCCTACGGCTTTCGCGACCAGCTCCAGGACGCCATGGCAATTGCGGTTTCGCAGCCAACACTGACGCGCGAACACCTGCTGCGCACTGCGGGGCGGCAGTTCACTGCAGGTGACGTGCAGCACTGGTGGCTGCCGGGGGAAGGCCAGGGCGTCCGCACGCGCATTGCGGACGATCGCATCTGGCTCGCCTATGCAACGCAGCACTACGTCGAAACGTCGGGCGATGCCGCGGTACTCGACGAAAGCGTTCCGTTCATCGAAGGCCATGCCCTGCGGCCGGGTGAGCACGACGCATACTTCCGGCCTTCGGTCTCCGATGAGGCGGCTTCCCTCTTCGAGCACTGCGCGCGTGCGCTGGACCAGAGTCTGGCCGTGGGCAACCACGGGCTGCCCCTGATCGGCACGGGCGACTGGAACGACGGCATGAATCGCGTGGGCGAACTGGGGCGCGGCGAAAGCGCCTGGCTCGGTTGGTTCCTCTGCGCGACGCTCAAGTCTTTCGCTCCATTGGCGCATGCGCGCGGAGACGATTCGCGAAGTACGCGGTGGCTTGCACACGCGGCGGAATTGCGCGCGGCGCTTGAACGGGAAGTGTGGGATGGCGCGTGGTATCGGCGCGGCTACTTCGATGACGGGACGCCGCTGGGATCAGCCGCGAGCGAGGAATGCCGAATCGATTCCATCGCACAATCCTGGAGTGTCATTTCCGGCGCTGCGGACCCCGCCCGCGCCGCGCAGGCAATGGCCTCGGTGGACCAGCGGCTGATCCAGCGCGACAGCGGGCTGGCGCTGCTGTTTGCGCCGCCATTCGACCGGACATCTCTTGACCCCGGCTACGTCAAGGGGTATCCGCCCGGCATTCGCGAAAACGGTGGCCAGTACACCCATGCAGCGACCTGGTCGGTGATCGCATTTGCCCAGCTCGGACAGGCTGACAAGGCGGCCGAGTTGTTCTCGATGCTGAATCCGGTCAACCGCACGACCACGCGAGCCGACGTGCATCGCTACAAGGTCGAGCCGTACGTAGTCGCGGCGGACGTCTACTCGGTGGCGCCGCACGTGGGGCGTGGTGGTTGGACCTGGTACACGGGTTCAGCCGGTTGGATGTATCGGGCGGGGCTCGAGTGGATCCTGGGGTTTCACCTGCAGGGCAGCCGCCTGCGCCTCGCACCCTGCGTTCCCGCTCACTGGCCTGGCTTCGAGATCGTCTTCAGGTACCACGACACCAACTACACGATCGTGGTCGAGAACCCGGAACGCGTCAGCCATGGGGTCGCCCATGCAGACCTCGACGGCGTGCCACTGGTCGAAGGCCCGACGGTCGTCGCGCTGGTCGATGACGGGAGTGCTCACCGCGTGCGGCTGGTGCTCGGTAAACCCCAGGGCTGAGTTGGTATGTGCGCCTCCGGACCCACTTGAGATCCGGCGCGGCGGAGGTGGAGCGAAGGCTCGACGCGGGGGTCCGCCGCGCCGTGGTGGTCGGCGGCAGCCCAGCGGATTGACCGGGCGCGGGCTGTCGCGTAGTTACCGGTTACCGCCTGCCTGCCCGAGGCCGGTCCCGATCTCCATGTCGTTCAAGCTGGTCGCAACGAAGAGGTATGCAGACAGTGCGGAACCGCTGCAGCGCCGGCGACGCCCCTGCGAACCGCACCCCGACTGCGCGAGCGGCGGAGGCTACGTCCACGATCGAAGCCGCGCATTCGGTTACGATGGCTGCCGGGATGCCTACGCGGCCGCGCCGAGGGCTTCCTTACGCAGCCAAAGCCCGCGCGATGATTGATTCTGTATGACAATCCTGCACATCCGCCACAAGACCACCTATTGCTACAACCAGCCGGTTGAGTTCGGGGAACACCGGCTCATGTGCCGGCCGCGAGACAGCCACGACCTGCGCCTCATCACGACCACGCTGGCAATTGACCCACCCGCCAGCACGCTCAGGTGGATACACGATGTGTTCGGCAACTCGATCGCAATCGCGACGTTCGACCGCCGCGCGTCGCGGCTCACCTTTGACTCCGGCTTTCGGGCAGAGCCCTACCCTACTGAGCCGCGCCAGATTGTCATTGAGCCGTACGCTGCACGTCTTCCGTTCAGGTATACATCCGACGACGCCACGGACCTCGGCCCCACGGCGGAGCGGCACCATCCGGACCCACAACTGAAGCTGCACGAATGGGCGGTCGGGGTGGTAGAAAGGACGCCCGGGGGCAATACGCTTGATGTACTGACCGCGATGACTGCGTGCATCAAGGCGCAGTTCTGGTACGCAGGACGGGATGAAGTCGGTGTGCAGTCACCCCTTGAGACGCTGGAGCGCGGTGGCGGCAGCTGTCGCGACTTCGCCCTGTTCATGATGGAAGCGGCGCGGAGCCTCGGACTCGCCGCCCGCTTCGTGTCCGGCTACCTGTACGACGAGAAATTGATCGGTGCCGGCGGCGGGCTCGTCGGTGGTGGCGCCACGCATGCGTGGCTGCAGGTGTTTCTGCCGGGTGCGGGTTGGGTCGAGTTTGACCCGACCAACGGCTTGGTCGGAGGCCGCAATCTTATCCGCGTCGCGGTGGCGCGCGATCCGTCGCAGGCTGCGCCGCTCGTGGGCAACTTTAAGGGTGCGACGGATGCCTTCGCCTACATGTCCGTGGAGATCGACGTGACCACCGAGTAGCCGGGGGCGCCATGTTCGGTGCGCATACTGACGAAGGTCCGGACCAGCGCTCGCCCGATCTATGCAGTCAGCCGCTCGACCTTTACGCTGACCGACAGCGAGTGCGTGCCGCCGCCCAGAATGACTCCCCGCAGTGGTGAGACGTCACCGAAATCGCGACCCCACGCGACCGCGATGTGGTCGGTGCCAACGAAGGTGTCGTTCGTCGGATCCAGTTCCAGCCACCCGAACGGCGGCGCGTACACAGCCACCCACGCGTGAGAGGCACCCGAGCCGACCAGGGAACCCGTCGCGAATGCCGCTTCCGAGTCCGCCACGACGCCGCCTCCGGCACTCTCTCCCATGGTCGCCCCTGAACTGACTTCGAGCGCCCGATCCGTCGGCGCCAACTGCCGCACGTATCCGCTGACATAGCGGGCCGCGAGGCCGCGCGACCGCAGGCATGCGATCATCAGATGAGCAAAGTCCTGGCAGACACCGCGGCGGTTCATGAGCACTTCGATCAGCGGTGTGGCAATCGCCGTCTCGCCCGGCGCATACCGAACGTCGCGGTGCAACTTGGTCATCAGCTCTTCGGCGCAGACGAGGATGGGGCTGCCCGTGGGAAAGCAGTCCGCGGCGTAGTCCGTGAATACCTGCTTGACGCGAACGAACGACGACTCGTGGCGGAACCTGCAGGCCTCCAGGGTCTCCCGAGCCGGCCCAACGCCGCGATAGCCGAGATCGGCCGCCGCTCGCTCCCAAGGGACGCTATCGGCGGCCTTCACAACCGGGCGCGCATAGACGTCGACAACCATGTCGGTCGCGATTTCGAGTTGCCGATGAGGATGGTCAAACTCAACGCGCTCCACCAGATTCCCGAATGCGTCGACCGCATGCCGTTGGCGATGGCGCCCCGGTTCAACGGTGAGACGGTGCTCAAGGCATTGCTGATATGGAGAGGGCCTCGGCACCAGATGCAGCAGCTGATGGGAGTGCACGACGTCGCTACCATACCGGTAGGCAGTCTCGTGTCGAATCCTGTATCGCACGGCGCTGCTCATCTCACGCAACCACGACGATCGCGGTCCATCTTTGACACCCCTCGCTCACGTTGCCATCACGTGCGCATTCCAGCTGATGTGCGTAAAGTGTCGCAGCGACAGGCGATCCGAAAGCTGACCGGCCGCGCCGCCGAGCGCACGCAGCCGCGTGGCCAGCGCCTGACGCGCTTCGCGCCCTTCAGGTCCATCGTTCTCGAGAGCCGCGATATCGCTGTCCGTCAACTGCGGGACGCCCTCCTCCAGGCCGGTTTCGCCGCCGCCCAGAGATGCCGCAAGCTCCCCGAGATCGCGCGCAATGGCACGCCACTGAAAAGCGAGCGCTTGGGGGTGCGCGGCGTCGCGAACCAGCAAGTCGAGCATCGGACCGAGGCGCGGCGCGACGCTGTAGTGTGATCGATAGACGCCGGTGCTGTCGCAGGCGTCAAGCAGCCATTCGACATGAGCCTGGCGCGCGGCATCGTCAGACAGCAGATGCTGCGCCAGCAGCCAGGTCGAGAACTGCAGTCGCTCGAGGCGTTTTCCCACGCGCAGCAGCCGCCAGCCCTGGTCCTGCCTCATGTCGTCGAGCGCGAAGCCCGCCAGCGCCGCGAGCGAAAGCAGCAGTTGATCCAGCACTTCCCTTGGCTCGTCGGACGCCGCCACCGCATCCTGCAGCCGACGTTGCATGTCGACAACCGCGCGCCAGTTGCTCACTGACAGACGGGTGCGCACCTGAGTCGCGCACCAGGCCAGTCGGCGCACATCCGCCACCAGGCCGAGCGGATTGGGATCGTCACTCAGAGCCGCGGTCGGCTCCCTCGCGGCCGCGATCAGGCCGAGTTCGCGACAGCACCGCACGGCGTAGTTCCACGTGCCTTCATCCACCCGAGCCGCGAACATACCGCGCAAGAGCCGCGCCTTGTCTTCGCAGCGCGCCGTGTACCGCCCGAACCAATAGAGGTTCTCCACGAGACGGGAGGAAATGTCGTCGCAGCGCACGGACGCATGCACGATTCCGGCCGGAAGTGCGGCGAGGTCGTTGGCGGTGCGGTCTGACAGCACCCAGACATCCTTACTGCCGCCGCCGCGCTGGGTCGAGACGACATCGACCGCAGCGTCGGTCGCGACGCGTGCGAGCCCGCCGGGCATGACGTAGCGTCCGGCGGGGGTCGCAATCGCATACGTACGGATTGAGACGGCCTTGGCAGCGAATCCCGGCGCACCGTGCTGCTGCGGCACCGGGGCCTGTGAAAGAGCAAGGTGCTCCTGGGCGACGTAGGCGTAGGGCCGCGCGCGCAGTCGTTGCACGAGCCGCGTGCGCGACTCCTCATCGAGAGTCCGGCCGAACACCGGCTCGAAACGCTGGTTCGGATACGCGGGCTTGATGACCAGGTGCTGCAGATTGTCGAGCACGTATTCGAGCGCTGGCTGCTCGCCGCACCACCAGGTGGCCACCGCCGGGAGCATCAGCGTCTCGCCGAGCAGTCGCTCGGCGATGCGCGGCAGAAACCCGAGCCACGCCGCGGATTCGAGAACGCCGCTGCCCAAGGCGTTGGCCATGACCACCCGCCCCGCCCGCACGGCGCCAATAAGGCCCGGCACGCCGAGAGCCGAGTCGCTGCGCAGTTCCAGGGGATCACAGTAGTCGTCATCCAGCCGCCGCAGAATGGTGTGCACGCGCCGCAGGCCCGCGAGTGTTTTCAGGTACACCGTGTCGTCGCGCACCGTGAGGTCCGACCCCTCGGCCAACGGCACGCCCAGCTGGCGCGCGAGGTAAGCGTGCTCGAAGTAGGTTTCGTTGAACGGCCCGGGGGTCAGTATCACGGCGACCGCGCTGTCGCCGTCGCTGCCGCCGCTGAGCAGCTGCTCGCGCAGCTGGCCGAAGAATCCGCGTACGCGCCGCACGCCGAGACCACGGATCGACTCAGGCAGCACCTGCTCGACGATCTCGCGATTCTCGAGCGCGTAACCCGCGCCGGACGGCGTCTGCGTGCGATCCGCAAGCACCCACCAGCGACCGTCGGGTGCGCGTGCGAGATCGGCGGCGTAGACGTGCAGCCAGGTGGCCGTCTGCGGTACGAGGCCTTGGCAGGGCCAGAGAAAGTTCGGATGGCCGAAAGGCAGCGCGGGGGGCACGATGCCCTCCGCAAGCAGCCGCTGCGGCCCGTAGAGATCCGCTAGCAGGGCGTCCAGCAGCCGCGCGCGCTGTGCAAGGCCCGCCTCGACGCCGTGCCATTCCTCAGCGGTCAACACCAGCGGCAACGGATCCAGGACCCAGGGCCTGTCGGCTCCCTGTGGATCGGCGTATACGTTGTAGGTGACCCCATTCTCGATGATCAGGCGGCGCGTCAGCTCGAAATCTCGGCGCGTCACCTCTCCCGCATCTCTAGCGGTCAGCCGCGCCATCAAGGGTCGCCAGTGCGGGCGCACGTCGCCGGCGTCATCGAGCAGTTCGTCGTAGCGACGCGGGTCGGCGCCGTACACGGCCAGCCCCCCCGGCGGCGGTGTGTCGGACTGGGCGGCCGTGGCCATTGGGTGCGTTTCGGTCAAGTTCGCCTGAGATCGAGAGTGAACGGAAATTCCGGGCTAGCCGCATGCGGCGGGGTGCTTACCCTACCCGGCGTGTGCCCCATCCTGAAGAAGCGGGCGAGGCGCCTGCTCTCCGACTCGAACGCATTCACCGGGAACGTCTCGTAGTTACGGCCTCCAGGGTGCATGACATGATACTGACAACCACCGAGCGAGCGTTCCATCCACGTATCGACCAGATCGAATGTCAGCGGCGCGTGCACCGGAATGGTCGGGTGCAGGGCAAACGCGGGCTGCCAAGCGCGATAGCGTACACCGGCGACGAACTCCCCCGCGTTGCCAGTCGGACGCAGCGGAACGTGTCGGCCGTTGCACGCCACAGCGAACCGATCGGGCGCCAGCCCGGTCGCTTTGACCTGTAGCCGCTCGACGGAGGAGTCGACGTAGCGCGCTGTGCCGCCGACCACACCCTCCTCTCCCATCACGTGCCACGGCTCGAGCGCCTGACGCAGCTCGATCTCGACACCCCGCGTGGCGAAGTCGCCGTATTTCGGAAAGCGAAACTCGAAATGCGGCGCGAACCACTCGGCGCACAGCGGGAATCCCGCGGCGTTCTGCTCCGACACAACGTCTGCGAAGTCGTTTTCCAAGAAATACGGCAGCATGAAGCGGTCGTGCAGCTCCGGTCCCCAGCGCACCAGTCGTTCCGGAGCGTAGGGCATGCGCCAGAAACGAGCCACGAGTGATCTCAACAGCAGCTGTTGTGTCAGGCTCATGCGCGCGTGAGGCGGCATTTCGAAGGCCCGCAGCTCCAGCAGGCCGAGGCGGCCAGCAGGGCCGTCCGGAGAATACAACTTGTCAATGCAGAACTCGGCGCGATGCGTGTTTCCCGTCACATCGGTGAGCAGATTCCGGAACACGCGATCGGCCAGCCACGGCGGGCACGCCTCGCCCGTCTGCGGCAGCTCCTTGAAAGCGATCTCGAGCTCGTAGAGTGAATCATTGCGCGCCTCGTCCGTGCGCGGCGCTTGCGACGTCGGGCCGATGAACAGCCCCGAGAACACGTAAGAAAGGCTGGGGTGGTTGTGCCAGTACGCCAGCAGGCTGCGTAGGACATCGGGACGACGCAGGAACGGCGAATCGCCGGTGGTCACCCCTCCAAGAACAAAGTGATTGCCGCCGCCCGTCCCGGTGTGGCGGCCGTCAAGCATGAATTTCTCGCTCCTCAGTCGCGAGAGCCGCGCCGCCTCATAGAGATGGGTGGTGCCCGCGACCAGCTCGTCCCAGGTCGCGACCGGATGAACATTGACTTCTATGACGCCGGGGTCGGGGGTGACGCGGAAGTTGGTCAGGCGGGGATCACGCGGCGGCTCGTAGCCCTCAAGGATGACGGGTTGGGAAAGTTCCTTGGCCGTCGCCTCGACCGCCGTCACGAGTTCCAAGTAGTCCTCGAGCCGGCTCGCCGGGGGCATGAATACATACAGGACGCCGTTGCGCGGCTCGGCGCACAGCGCCGTCCGCGTGATCCAACCCGCCGATTCCTGTGGAGCCGGGGCCCGGGCACGGGATTCCCGGGGCTCGGCTGGCGGGGCCGCCGCCGTTTCCCGCAACTGCCGGCGAATGTCAGCGTGCCGCGCCAGAGGCGCGAAGGTCTGCATCGGATCCGGCGGATATACCTCGGCGTGGTCGGCCGGCTTGGCCCACGGCAGGGAGTCGAGCGGCAGCCGGTAGCCGAGCGGGGAGTCACCGGGTATCAGGTAGCAACGCTCCTGGCGAAGAAACCACTTGCCGGTCTGCCAGCGGGTACCGGCCGGATCCCGCGCCAAGGGTAAGACATAGCCCACCGCCCGATCCAACCCGCGCTCAAAGACTCCTGCAAGCCGTGCGCGCTCCCCGGGGTTCTCAAGCCGGGAATTCGACGGATCGACATTGGTCGGCAGGCGCCGCTCGCGCCAGATGTAGTAGAAGGCATCCTCATAAGCAGCGAATACGAACTCGGACGACAGGCCGAGGCGCTGCGCGACGCTCATGAGGAAGCGCTGCGCGGTATCGGCCGTAGCGTTGTAAGTCCCGGTCTCGTCTGCGACCAGCGCCGGTGTCTCCCAGATCGACTCGCCGTCACGGCGCCAAAAGCAGTTGAGCGACCAGCGCGGCAGCGGCTCGCCCGGATACCACTTGCCCTGCCCAAAGTGGGCGAGCCCAGTGGGCGCATACTCTTGCTTCAGGCGCCGATACAGATCGCCCGCAAGCCGGCGCTTGGTATCGCCGAGGGCCGCCGTGTTCCATTCCGGGCCGTCGGGATCGTCGATGGACACAAATGTCGGCTCTCCCCCCATGGTGAGACGAACATCGTGCGCCGCCAGATCGGCATCAATTGCGTGACCGAGCTGCTCGATGGCGGCCCACTGCTGCTCCGTATAGGGCTTGGTTACGCGGGGGGCCTCCCACACGCGCTCGACCTTCATCGTGTGCTCGAACTCGACGTCCGACTCCTCCACCAGCCCGCTGACCGGCGCGGCTGCCGACGGCTCAGGCGTGCAGGCAAGCGGGATGTGCCCTTCGCCCGCGAGCAGTCCGGAGGTCGGATCGAGACCGATCCAGCCGGCACCGGGCAGATACGCCTCGCACCACGCGTGCAGGTCCGTGAAGTCCACCGCCGGTCCAGAGGGCCCGTCCAGCGATTTCACGTCCGGCACCAGCTGTATGAGGTAGCCGGACACGAAGCGTGCGGCGATCCCGAGATGGCGCAGCAGCTGGACCAGCAGCCAAGCCGAGTCGCGGCAGGAGCCGGACGCCGTATGCAGGGTTTCCTGCGGCGATTGCACGCCCGGCTGCAGGCGAATCAGATAGCGGACATCCCGGGACAGCCGCATATTCAGCTCGACGAGGAAATCGACCGTGCGCTTGGGTTCGCGCGGTATCGACGCCAGATACTCGGCGAACAGCGCGGTGGCCGGGACCCTCTGCAGGTACGGTGCGAGTTCGCGCTGCTCCCCGGCGTCATACGTGAACGGAAAGGACTCGGCATACGGTTCGAGAAAGAAGTCGAACGGGTTGAATACGGACATCTCGGCGACGAGATCCACTTCGATGCGAAACTCGGTCGTCTTGTCAGGGAATGTCAGGCGCGCGAGATAGTTCGCTTCCGGATCCTGCTGCCAGTTGATGAAATGCTTTGCGGGCAGCACCGCGAGAGAATAGGCGAGAATTCGCGTCCGGCAGTGCGGGGCGGGCCGCAGCCGGACGACCTGAGGGCTCAGGCTCACGGGATGACCGTAGCGGTAGTGCGTGATGTGATTGAGCGCGACGTGGATCGACAACGGAAATCTCCCTCCGGGAAGCTACGGTCGGCCAAGACGGCGCCTCCGCACGACTGATGCAAAGTATAGCGTCAGGATATCGGCCCCGGGTCGCACCAATTTGGCCCGGGCCCACACCATTTCGGGGCACGCGCACACAATCGCCGCACCGCCTGCGCGCGCCGCTATCTTAAGAGCGCCCTACATCAGGTAGTCTGTCTGTTATGAGCATTGATTGGACTGCTTATCCGGTGCTGGGCCAGCACGACGAGCTCGTTGGCCCGGGGGGTCGTGCGCGTGCCGCGGGCCGGGCACTGATGCGCTACCTTTCGGAGCTAGGCAAAGAGGAGATCGGCCTGCGCCAGCAAGCCGCAGAGCTCGCGATCAAGGAGATGGGCATCACCTTCACCGTCTACCACGAGCAGGACGGCTCCATCGATCGTGCATGGCCCCTCGACATCATCCCGCGGACGATTTCGCGCAAGGAATGGGTGCGCATCGAGACTGGGCTGAAGCAGCGGGCGGCAGCGCTCAACCGGTTCATCGATGACGTCTACCACGACCAGCGAATCGTCGTCGACGGTGTGCTCCCGAAGTCGATCATCGCCACCTCCAGACATTTCAGACCGATGTGCACTGGAATCAATCCTCCGCTGGGGTGCTGGGCGCACATTTGCGGCAGCGATCTCGTGCGCGGTAAGGACGGCACGGTGTACGTGCTCGAAGACAACCTTCGCGTGCCGTCGGGCGTTTCCTACATGATCGAGAACCGGCAGGTGGTCAAACGCGTCTTTCCGGAACTGTTCGAAAGCGCGGCGATTCTGCCGGTCGACGACTACCCTTCCCAACTTCAGGACATGCTCCTCGCCCTTTCGCCGCGGCGGGAGCGCCGACCCGAGCTGGTCGTGCTCACGCCCGGAGTCTTCAACTCGGCCTATTTCGAACACGCGTATCTCGCGCGGCAGATGGGTTGCGAGCTGGTCGAGGGGCGGGACCTCGCCGTTCACGCTGACGACTGTGTGTACATGCAGACCATCCGGGGGTGGACACGCGTCGACGTGATCTATCGCCGGATCGACGACGACTTCCTCGACCCGGAAGTATTCCGTCCGGATTCCACGCTCGGGGTGCCCGGCCTGATGCGGGCCTGGGCGAAGGGCAACGTCGCTCTTGCGAATGCGCCTGGTGCCGGCGTTGCCGACGACAAGCTCGTATACACGTATGTCCCTGACATGATCCGCTACTATCTCGACGAGGCGCCGATACTGCCGAACGTGCCTTCATGGCGCTGCGGCGAGCCGAAGGAACTCGATCATGTCCTTGCACATCTGGATTCGCTGGTGGTCAAGCCCGTCGACGGGTCCGGAGGCTACGGCATGCTGATGGGGCCTGCGGCCAGCCAGCGCGAGCGCAATCACTTCGCTGCACAGCTGAAGGCGGAGCCGCGGAACTACATCGCGCAGCCCGTGATTTCGCTTTCGACGGTCCCCACGTTAGTTGGTGACCGCATCGAGCCGCGCCACGTCGATCTTCGGCCCTTCATCCTGAGCGGGCCGAAGACATATGTGACGACCGGTGGGCTGACGCGCGTCGCGTTGCGGCAGGGCTCTCTAGTGGTGAACTCCTCGCAAGGCGGCGGCAGCAAGGATACCTGGATCGTGGATACCGAGGCCTGAGCCGTGCTCGCCCGTGTCGCCGAAAACATCTACTGGCTCGCGCGCTATCTCGAGCGGGCCGAAAACACCGCACGCCTCGTGAGTGTCAACACTAATCTGCTGCTCGACTTGCCAGCGGGCTATGCCCCGGGCTGGCAACCACTGATCGACATTTCCGGCAGCCGGGAACTGTTCGATTCGCGGGGCGGACGTACAGACGAGCGGGACATCGTGCAGTTTCTGATCGCTGCAGCCGACAACCCCGGATCCATTGCCTCGTCTTTGACGATGGCCAGCGAGAATGCCCGTACACTGCGCGAGGTCCTGCCAATCGAAGCGTGGGAGTTCCTCAACCAATTCTTCCGGCAGTTCACGGAGCAGCTGCCAACGGCCCTCAGCAAGCGAACCCGCTTCAACTTCCTCAAGCGGATCGTGCTCACTTCGCAGACGCTGACGGGCGTTCTCGAAGGAACGATGAACCGCAATGACGTCTTCACGTTCCTGATGCTCGGCCGCAATCTCGAGCGCGCCGACATGACCAGCCGCATCGCCGATGTCCGGTCCGCGCAGCTCCTGCCGGCCGACGCACTGGAGCTGCGGCCGTTCGACACGATCCAGTGGATGAGTGTGCTCAAGTCATTATCCGGCTACCAGATGTACCGGCTCAGCCGGCGCACTCCGATCAGCCGTACTGATGTGCTCGCGTTCGTCCTGCGCGACGAGCAGTTCCCGCGCGCGTGCCTGTTCTGCCTGAAGGAGATCGAACGGTGTCTGCTGGCTCTGCCTCGCAGCTCAGGCGTGCAGGATGCGCTTGCCGGGGTCTGCAGATTCCTCAGCAGCGCGGACCTTGCCGCCCTCAATCAGGCCGGTCTTCACGAGCTCATCGATCACCTTCAGCTGCACATCAATGGCGTGCACGTCGGAATCGCGGACTCGTATTTCCCAACACGCGCCGCGGCAGGCACCATGCGACAGGCGCAACAGCCCGGCGTCCCGACTACCTTGCCGCTGTTTGGGCAGATTGGGTCGAACTGAGCGGAGCAGGCGCTTGATGGCGCCTCTGCCCGGCCCGGCGCCACCCCACCTATTGAGCCTTGCGTAAGCAAGTAACCATGTCAGAACAACTCTGCCTGTTGCCAGAAGGCGCGCATGAGGGTCGAGCGGCGCTGCATGGAACGCAGATTGCGCCAGGCTCGACGAGGATCTGGCAAAAGCCGCCAGGTGACCGCCCTCCCCGTCTGACCGCACGCATCGCCCGGTGAAATGCCCCACGGCACAAATTCGGCACACACCGCCAAATACAACCGCCTTGGCGGAGCCAGCACGTTGATTTGACTGCGGCGCCCGGAGAGATTTGAAGGCCCGACCTTCTGGTTCGTTGATCGCACGAATTCGGCGGAGCCGCGAACAAGAAGGGGCTGGCTAAGCCAACCCCTTGATCCAACTGGCGCGCCAGTGAGGATGAATCTGCGCACTGGACTGCGGCCGTGGCAGCCCGCTAACGACCCTAAGCGAAAGTCGGCAGCAGCGGAAAGCGGACGCACGGCGCCTGAGATCGACGGCCGCGCGACAGTCCGCTGTAGTGCTCAGTCCCGCGCTGGAGCGGCGTCAGCGAGCGTCTGCACCGGAGAGCTCAAACCGCGCGATCCCACTCGAAGCCCGCTTGGCGAGCTCGCGTTCCTCGGCGGTGGCGAAGTCGCGGTCCCATGCCATGACCTTCGGTGTCATCAGCGCGTGCCAGAGCGGCGGCATCAGCGCGACTACGATCGTCGTCAGGTAGCCGCCGATCATCATCGGTGCGTCCGGTATCGGCCTAAGGTCCTGATAGGGAACCTCGCCCTGCGCGTGGTGATGCGAATGGCGAGTCAGGTTGAACATCGTCCAGGAGCTGATGCGCCGATTCGTGTTCCAGGAGTGACGCGGCTGCACGGGCGTCTCGGGATTGCGCACGATTCCGTAGTGCTCCATGTAGTTGACGACTTCCAAGGTGGCCTTGCCCGCCAAGGCGCAGATCGCAAAGAAGAGCGCGGCCTGCCAGCCTCCGATCGCCCACGCCGCCGTGACCAGCAGCAGGCTCATCAGCTGACCGCGGATCACGGCGTTGTGCCAGGAAAATAGTTCGAGTCGCTTCTTCTCAAGGCGCTCGCGCTCGATTTTCCAGGCGCTTACGTTGCCCTTGATCGTCGAGGCCACGATGTGGAAGTACACGTTGCGTCCGCGCGGGGCGGTCGCCGGATCGAGCGTCGTAGACACATAGCGGTGGTGGCCGTAGACGTGCTCAATGGCGAAGCTGGTGTCGAAACTGAACGCGAGCAGCCAACGGCCGATCATGACCGATACCGGGTCCCATGTGCGGTGCGTCAGTTCGTGCCCAGTGACGGTGCCGATGATGCCGATCATCAGGCCGGTCAGCAGCACCTCCGACACGCGGCCGACAAGAGCCGTCGCTTCGCGGGCGGCGAGTACGTCGTAGCCGCTCCACCGGGTGATCCACTCGCCGAAGCCGAGCGGATCGCCGGGGGAGACGGTCCACACCGCTGCGAAGACGATCAGCGACAGCAATGGCAGGGCCAGCCACAGCTGCGCGGTCAGGATCCGCGGATGACGGAAGGTGGGAGCGGACGTGTCGTCCCCGCAGATCGCGTCGCCGATGATGTAGAAGGCGAGCACCGCCAGCAGTCCGGCGCTGATGAGATGGCCACCGGCCAGTAATGCGGCCACCGTCCCCAGCCCCACCATGTGGAAGCCGAAATACTTCAAGTAATGCAGCACGCTCTTCGTGGCCTCGCCGATCGTTCGTCTGGGCGCAGCCTGAGGAGCGGAGATTGCGATCGCAGCCGATGCTTCGTGCCGTGTCGTGAAGCGATCGCAATGGATGTTCTCGCGTGGAATTCCGCGCGTCTGCAGCAGGGCGGCCGCCCCATCGATCATCGCCGGGGGACCGCAGAGATAGGCGTGCGAGCCCGGCGCGAGCAGTTCGGGGATCATGTCGGTGACAAAGCCCCTGGCGCCGGCCCAGGTCGAATCGTCTGCCGCCTCGGACAGCACGGGAACGAACTGGAAAGTGCCGCCCCACTGGCGCGCGATGGCGGCGATTTCTTCCATCGCGTAGAGGTCCCGCTGGGTGCGGGCGCCGAACAGCAGCGTTGTCGGTCGCGACTCGCCCGCGTTCGCGGCTTCACGCAGCATGGCAAGGATCGGCGCGAGGCCGCTGCCACCGGCCACGAACAGCAGGGGCGCAGTGCCCGGCCTCAGCAAGAAATTGCCCTGCGGCCCTTCGATCGTCACGGTCCGGCCCGTCACGTCCTCGCCGTTGACCACCGACGAGAACTTCCCGCCCGGAACCTTGCGCACGAAGAATGACACCTGCGCATCTGTCGCCGCCGGCATCGCGAAGGAATAGCTGCGCGGGGCCCCGTCGACGCCCTCCAGGCTGACGTTGGCGAATTGACCCGCCCTGAACGGCAGTGGCTCGTCCAGCTGGATGTGCATGCGAGTGATGTCGCGCGTGAGCTGTTCCTGTCCGATGACCCTGCCGGTCACGTGGCGCATGGACGGCCGCTCGGCGAGTTCGACAGCGATATTCACGTCCGTCTGCGGCACGCTCTGGCACGCGAGGATGTAGCCTGCCTCGATTTCCTCGCGCGAAAGCAGATATCCGGATTCCGTGAGTTCCTTGACCTTGCCGTCCTGCAGCCGGCACTTGCACGTGCCGCAGCCGCCCACGCGACAGCTGTTCGGAAAGTCGATGCCCTGGCGCAGCGCTGCCTGCAGCAGTGTTTCGCGCGGATCGACGGCGATGGACTGGCCGTTGATGAAGGCGGTGGACTGCTGCTTGCGGGACGAAAAGATGTCCATGGGCGCTCCGTCGGTTCAGCCGGTGAGTGAGACGCAACTGTATTTGCGCCGCCATCGCCATGAGGGATCATTTCTGGACAGCGATGGGTCATTTATTGACAATGCTCCAATGGCAGAACCCAGGAACAGCCGCGACCGCACGATGCCGGCCTATTACGTCCGGCACGTCGCGGACGAGATCCGGGGCATGGGCGTCGACATCAAGCGATGGCTGGAGTTGAGCCGGCTCACCGAAGAGCAACTTGCGGACCCGGCACTCGTCATTCCGCATGCTACGTTCCACAAGCTGTTCCTGGACGCGGCCGCAATGGCGCGCGAGCCGGCCCTGGGGCTATTCGTCGGCGAACGCCTTGTCGGTAGCACGCATGGCATCGTTGGTTACGCCACGCTGAACAGCGGCACCCTCCGCGAGGCCGTGGAGCTCCTCGAGCGATACATGCCGCTGCGCATGCCGCTGGTTGCTGTTTCCCACCAGTCTCGTCGCAGCGAAGTACGCGTCCGCGTGACCGAGGTCTACCCGTTGGGCGAACTCCAGCGGATGCTGCTCGAGGCGGTGGTCCTCGCCATCAAGAACCTGTTGGATTCGAGTTCGATGGGCGTCTGCCAGGTTCAGTGCGTCACGTTTCCTTTCGCGGCACCCAAATACGCGGCCCTAGCCCGGCAGTTCTTCAAGTGCGACGTCCGCTATGGGGATTCGTGGGCGGGATTCGTCCTGCCGGCGAAAGTGATGGATATTCCGCTTCGCTTGGCGGACCCCGCGGCCTTCAGGGAGGCGGCACGAATCTGCCAGCAGGAGTTGGACAAGCTGACCGCCAACGAGACGACGGCCGCCCGGGTCCGGCGATTGCTTCTCGAGAAGCAAACCGGCTTTCCCTCGCTCGAGGTCACTGCGCGACACTTCCACGTGACGCCGCGCACACTGCACCGGCGCCTGCAGGAAGAGGGGACGTCCTTCCGGGCCTTGCTCGAGGAAGTGCGGCAGACACTCGCGGTGGAGCACCTCAGAGCCGGCCGGTTCAGCATCGAGGAGATCGCATACACCCTCGGTTACTCCGACACCGCAAACTTCCGGCGCGCATTCAAGCGCTGGGAGTCGATTTCTCCCGCGGCCTACCGTGCCCACCAGCAGAGATTGCCGGCTGCAAGCTGATTCCTCCCCGTAGGTCGCGAGCGGCTTGAACGCTGCCGGTCACTTCTCCAGAAACGCTGCCACGCCCTCGGCGAAACCCGCCTTCCGCCCGGCCTGGGCGCCGCTCGGGTCGCAACGATATATCTGTTTGGATATATTGGGCGACGTGAAACGCGCCTGCTTTCTGGGCGACTCGTTGAAGCGCCTGCAGGAGTTCCCGCGGGACGCCCGTCTCGACCTCGGCTATCAGATCTACAGAGCGCAACTGGGCGAGCAGCCCACGGATCTCAACCAATGCCATCTGTCGGGGCGGGTGTCGAAGAGATACCGGTTCGTGATGGAACCGGCGCCTGCCGTGTCATCTACACGGCCCGCTTGGCGGACGCGGTCTACGTGCTGCACGCCTTCCGGAAGATAGAGTCGCGCCACGAGCAAACAGGATCTTGACGTCGCGATCACGCGGTTTGCGATGCTGATCAGGAGCAAGCGATGAAGAAGTCGACTGACAAGGGCTATGCAAGTGTCTGGAACGCGATCGCGGATAGTCCCGAGGACGCCGAGAAGCTGCGTGTTCGAGCGGAAATTATGGACAAGATCACCGCTGTGGTTTCCCGCAAGGGCTGGACGCTGGTCGAGGCTGCGCGTCAGTGCGGCATCACTCAGCCCAGGATGAACGACCTCATGCGCGGCCGCATTTCCCGTTTCTCGCTCGACGCGCTCGTCAATGTCGCCGCGTCTCTCGGCTACCGGCTCAAGGTTGATCTGCGGGCAACATGAGAGACCAGTTTGGGAAGCGAAGCCGGGCCGCGGTCTTTGGCTAGAAACCATAAAGGCGTACGCGCTAACGTAAGCCTTTGATTTAACCGGCGCGCCCGGAGAGATTCGAACTCCCGACTTCTGGTTCGTAGGAATATTTCTCGAGATCTGTGGCGTCATAGATCAGTCACTTGCAGCGCTCGCCAAAGACATCCCCAGCCACGCCAAGGCACAGTCATGACACACCCGTTTGAACAGGGCACATTTGCGGCACAGCCAATCGGAATGTCATGTGCGTGAGGTTCAACATGGCGACCTCGTGCGCGTCGGCGGAGCCTCGTGGACTTCTATAGCTCGGCCCTTACACGGCCATCCTCAGGTAGTCGGTTCCGCGACCAGTCGTACGCCAAGTGCCGCACAGACACGTGCGACGGTGTCAAACCGAGGCTGAGCGCCTGGCCGCAGTGCCCTATAAAGCGCCTCGCGCGCTAGACCTGTCGACTTTGCGATCTCGCTCATGCCCCTCGCGCGAGCGATATCGCCAAGCGCCGCCGCAAGAAGCGCAGGGTCGTTCTCTGCAAGCACAGCTGTAAGATACTCGGCGACCGCCTCATCATTGTCGAGGTATTCTGCCGGATCGAATTCCGGAAGATCGCTGGCCTTGATCTTCTTACGCTTCATGAGCGCTCCTCCGCGATCATCGCGGCACGCCGTTGTGCCAACACAATGTCGGCA